>OJCR01000856.1_pt1 | contig 12514 bp, 13 predicted proteins | sample 1591611 | NCBI WGS metagenome assembly OJCR01 (sample SAMN05416815, study PRJEB24817) | seawater metagenome | isolation source: Sea water | place: Canada:Atlantic | collected 2013-07
AGATCAGCCTCGGTCTCGTGGGCTCGGAGATGTGTATAAGAGACAGTTATTACTCCCAGCGACGTAACGTTCCACGATGTAGAACAAGGGAAAGTGGATATGGCGATTAACCGCTTCGAGGAACTTCCCTTGTCATTTCACCAAAAAGTGATTTGGTACGACACATTCAGTTGTGTAATGAGTGCCGACCACCCACTTGTTGAAAAATGTAACCTTGAAGGCTACTTAAGCGCTCAACACATTTGGGTAAGTAAAACAGGGTTTGGTGTGGGCGTGGGTATTGACCCCAATGAAGTACAAAAACTGGGGTGGGTTGATGCCGAGTTAACTAAAATTGGAAAGCAACGTGCTATTCGTGTGTTTACACGCCACTATCACGCAGCCCTTCAAATTGCGAAAAAGCAAAAACTTATTGCAACTTTGCCAAGTAAAGCGGCCCGTTTATTTAAACACGACCCTGATGTGGTAATTAAAGAGCCACCTTTTGATATACCGCCTATAGCCCTAAAAATGGCGTGGAGTGCTCTACTTCACCACGACGCAGGCCACATTTGGTTACGCCGATTGATAAGCGATGTGGCCAGCGAAATGAACGCGGGCTAAACATTCATAAAATATATGGCAAAAATACAAACCATAAATTAAAAAACTATCTCTATACACACTACACTGGGTTATCAGACAAATGTATAGAGGTAGTTATGCAAGGATATATTACAAAGGGCCGACTACAGGTTGCCGAACAACTCGATAACTTTATCAACGAACAGGCACTTCCTGGCACTGGCGTCGACCAAGAGGCTTTTTGGCAAGGCGCTGAAGCTCTCTTCGAAAAATTCATACCTCAAAATCGCGCGCTACTAGAAAAGCGAGAGCAACTTCAGCGCGCTATTGATGACTACCACAAAGCTGGGAACCCGGTAGGTGGTAGCGAATACACGGACTTCCTTAAAAACATTGGGTATCTCGTTGAGCAGCCTGCGAACGTTACCGCCGACACACAAAACGTAGATGCAGAAATTGCTACTATGGCGGGGCCGCAGCTTGTAGTACCTATTAATAATGCTCGCTATGCACTTAACGCGGTAAACGCTCGCTGGGGAAGCCTGTATGATGCATTGTACGGCACTGACGTTATAAGCGATGAAGGCGGCGCAGAAGCAGGGAAAAGTTATAACCCTGTTCGTGGCGCTAAAGTAGTAGCGAAAGCGAAAACCTACCTAGATAACATGATACCGCTAGCGAAAGGCAGCCACGCAGACGTTACACAGTATAAAATTGATACGGGTAAACTGGCTATCACGCTTACCGATGGCGATGAAACCACCCTAGCGAATACTGAACAATGGCAAGGATACCAAGGCGATATCAGTGCCCCATCAAGCCTGCTTTTTGCGCACAATGGCCTGCACTTTGAAATTCAAATTGACCCTACTCACCCGATTGGCGAGAGTGATCCAGCGAACGTAAAAGACGTGCTGGTTGAAGCCGCTCTGACTACCATTATGGACTGCGAAGATTCCGTTGCCGCTGTTGACGCTGAAGACAAAACCTTGGTGTACAGCAACTGGTTAGGTTTGATGAAAGGCACGCTCAGCATTGAAATGACAAAAGGCGGTAAGCAACTTGTTCGCGCCATGCATGACGATAGAAGGTATCAGCCCTCTAAACACGCTGCAAAGAATCAGTTAAAAGACGGAGAACTTGTTCTTTCTGGCCGAAGCCTAATGTTCGTTCGAAACGTCGGTCACCTTATGACCAACGACGCCATGCTTTTTGACGGTGAAGAAGTACCAGAAGGGATCATGGATGGTTTAATCACTTCCCTTATCGCAAAGCATGACCTTTTAGGTAATAGTAAATTTAAAAACAGCCGCGAAGGCAGTATTTATATTGTTAAACCTAAAATGCATGGGCCTGAAGAAGTGGCGTTCTCTAATGCGCTATTTGGTGCTATCGAGCCTATCATCGACGTTCCCACCAACACCCTTAAAATGGGTATTATGGATGAAGAACGTCGTACGAGTGTTAATCTACAAGCGTGTATCGCTGAAGCAACCTCGCGGGTTGTGTTCATCAACACAGGCTTTTTGGACAGAACGGGTGATGAGATACATACCTCAATGCTTGCCGCGCCGTTCGCAGAAAAAGCCGCCCTTAAAGCTATGCCATGGATTAAAGCTTACGAAACCGCAAACGTTGCCGTAGGTCTTCGCTGTGGCCTTTCTGGTAAAGCCCAAATTGGTAAAGGTATGTGGCCGATACCTGATGAAATGCAAAATATGATGGATGCTAAAATTGGTCATCCGAAGGCTGGGGCAAATACTGCATGGGTGCCCTCTCCTACTGCAGCGACACTGCACGCGCTTCATTATCACGACGTGAATGTGTTTGACGTTCAAAAGTCGCTAGATGCGAATTTTGATGGGTTAAGCGATATACTCACTATTCCTTTGTTAGAAGATGCCTCAACGCTTACACGTGAAAGTATAAAGCGTGAAATCGACAATAACGTTCAGGGCATTTTAGGCTACGTTGTACGCTGGGTTCACCAAGGTGTAGGCTGCTCTAAAGTTCCAGACATCAACAATGTTGGCCTTATGGAAGATCGCGCGACCTTACGTATTTCATCGCAGCATATCGCAAACTGGTTAGAGCACGGCATTGTAAGTGTAGATCAGGTAAAAGAATCTTTAGCACGCATGGCGGTACTGGTAGATGAGCAAAACGCAGGTGACCCTGAATATATTCCTATGACGCCTGATTTAGATAGCTCAATCGGCTTCTTAGCTGCAAGCGACCTCATCTTCAAAGGTAAAGAGCAGCCTAGCGGTTACACCGAACCTTTATTGCACGCCCGTCGACGCGAGATGAAGGCGAAGCTGGCAGGTAATTAGGCTTAGCCTTTTAAACTTAAATTCCTGATACCACACAAATCAAGCTCACTCGCTATTTAAATAGGAGTGGGCTTTTTTATTAATCAAATTTTTTAGAACTCGCGCTGTGACAATTAACACATTCCAAATAGCGTTATTCACACAATGTAGCGAAACAGCAACACCTTAGACTAAAGAGATGAACGAAAAGCCCTTCGCTATTTTGCCGTTATAAAGCCTGTCAACTAAGCTTCTATTAAAAGGCGACGCGGTTGTGCTCAATGAAAAATTAAACTGCATACGCTTTAGCCTTAATAAAACGGAGTATGCATATGCAGGTAGCCTCGGCAGCGATACCCAATAACCTATCAACCTCAGACTTAACGCAAATCGTTCCTATTTTCTCAGGAGGCGGCACACGTTTAAGCGCTCACATAGGCATTATAAAAGCCCTGCATGATATGAAAGTTGGCTTTGATACGCTTGTAGGCGTATCAGGCGGTTCCATTATTGCCTCGCTCTATGCTAAAGGTTATAGCGTTGAACAAATGCGAGAGCTGGCGCTTGTCACCGACTTTAAGCAATTTACTGAATTCTCACTTGTAAGATTATTACGTGAAGGCGGACTCTCCTCGGGTGATGTATTTCAAAACTGGATAGATGAACAGCTTGAAGGCGCGGTATTTGCCGACATGCCGCTCGATTTAAACATACTCGCCACAGATGTAAACGGCGGCGGCCCGGTTTTATTCAACAAGCACGCTACGCCTGACATGAAGGTATCAGAGGCCGTGCGCTACTCCATGTCTATCCCGCTAATATTTTCATTCAAACCCTTTAAAGAGTATTTGCTGGTGGACGGTGCGATATTGTCTGAAGATGCGCTGTTTGAAGACTGGCGAGGAGACGGCACGCCGTCGGTATGCTTTAGACTTCAAAGCACAGTGCAAAAGCAAAAAGCCATTAAGAAAAACTTACTGCAACTTCCACAATATGTGGGCATGCTTATTCGTACGTTTATGACGGCGATATCGCGGGAGTATGTGAATGCAAAGTATTGGCACAATACGGTAGTGGTCAATACGGGAGAAGTTTCTGCGGTAGACTTTTCGCTAACACCAGAAATTAAAAACACACTTTTTGAACTGGGATATTCCACTACCAAGGAATTCCTGCCCAAAAAGTGTGCGGGATTTATGAGAAGCCGTGCATTCGACGTGTCTTAATTTCTTCGAGACGCCCTTTCATTTACACTTTGTAGAAGTTGCGGTACCAATCGACAAACGCTTTTACGCCGGTTTCAACGTCAGTAGAAGGCTGATAGCCGGTATCAGCAACTAAAGAAGATACATCAGCATAGGTATCTGGCACATCGCCTGGCTGCATTGGAAGCAGCTCTTTTTTGGCTTCAATCCCTAAAGCGCTCTCCAGCGTTTCAATGAACTTCAACAAATGTACTGGCGTTTGTGCACCAATGTTATACACCTTATATGGCGCCTTGCTCGTGCTTGGGTCAGGATTGCTGCCATCCCAGTTTTCATTCGGTTTAGCTACATTATCCAGTGAGCGAATGACGCCTTGAACGATATCATCGATATAGGTGAAGTCGCGACGGTGATTGCCGTAGTTGTATACCTGAATCGTTTTACCTTCCAAAATAGCTTTCGTGAACTTGAACAGCGCCATATCTGGGCGCCCCCAAGGGCCGTACACGGTGAAAAATCGCAGCCCCGTTGTAGGCAGGTGATACAGATGGCTATAAGTGTGTGCCATTAGCTCGTTGGCTTTTTTAGAGGCGGCGTACAAGCTTACCTGATGATCGACATTATGCTGCTCTGAAAACGGCATGGTTTCATTCGCGCCGTAAACTGAGCTAGATGACGCATACACCAAGTGCCCAACATTATTATGGCGACACCCTTCTAGAATATTCACAAAACCGACGATATTGGAATCGACATAAGCATTCGGGTTTTCGAGGGAATAGCGTACGCCAGCTTGCGCGGCCAAATGCACTACTCTATCAAACTTATGTTCTTCAAAAAGCGCTGCCATTTTATCGCGCTCTTCAACCCCCATTTCAACGAACGAAAACAGGTTTGCAGCAGATGATGATTTAATTTCATCTAAGCGGGCGTGTTTTAGATTTACATCGTAATAATCGTTAATGTTGTCAATCCCGACAACTTGGTCACCACGATTGATAAGGTATTGCGATACAGCTGCACCAATAAAACCAGCTGCTCCGGTGACTAAGATTTTCATTCGATTTCCTTTTTATTCGAAGTGGTAGCGACCATAAACGGTTTTAATAACTCCACGATAAACTTTTACACTAATATGAGGTATCAGGATTTTTAAGGGCATTTTTTTAAAATGGCCCCGTATCATCATAACAAAAGACGAAAATTTCGTTAAAAACGAATCTAATTTGGGATGGCGTGGAATTGCCATATTCACAACAATTAGATTGAAGAAAATAGATTCAATTTTCGAAAGCTTTGTATCGTTACCATCAAGATTTGTTCCAAATTTTTCTTTAAAGCTGCAAAAGTTGAGCTCAACTAACCTAACCGCATAAATTGCTTCCGTACGGAATCCGAGAGCTGTTGCGAATGATAAGAATTTTTCTAAATGTTCTTTATCATTCAGTGAGCAGAACAAGCATTTTAAATCCCAGAGATCTCTGAAAGGTTTTTCGTAATCCTCGTTAAAGAAAAAGTGAATGATGCAGTGTAACAATCGCCACTCTAAAGAGAGAGTTTGGCTTACACCGTCTACTCTTGCACTTTCTGCAAGTACACTTTCTATGGGTATCGATTTACCAGTGATCGGAGGAATGAGAGTGTGGTGGACATCTAATGTCGTACCTGAGGTTATGTGCCTAAAAGGAGGAAGTTCGTGTGACCATTTTCGATAATATTGCTCATCGTAATTATCTAACCTCTTTTCTCTCCACCCGTTACTTTTAAGAATACTCTCAACTTCATGAAGACATTTTTTATCGACCAAGATGTCTATATCTGACATCAATCTACCATGTGAGTTCTCGTCACTTGCGAGGATGTACGCTGCACCTTTTAAGAATATGGGGTTCATTTCTGCGTTAGATAAGAGCTTTTTCAAGCTATAGCTCTCATTCCGGACTTGCCTTTGAGCATATATAGAAGACGAATTAAGGTGCTTTAGCGCAAAGTGCGAGCGGAGCGCAATATTATTTACAGACAAAATGTTGGCTAGAGTAGCTGTCATATCGTTGAAGCGGAGCACTCTTAAAATGTCCTGCCATTTGTCATCATCGAGGTCTAGCGCAAGTCGAGGACTTTCGAAAAGGCTAATAATTTCTTGAGGAGTAATATTGAGCTTCATCTAATTATCTTATGTAGGGTAGACTCAATATCGTCAAAATCAGAATAGGTTATTGCATACGCTTCGGCATCACTCGCAATAGTACATAATTTCTTGAACGCGATATCTCCCAGAATACTATAGTTGAAACTATTTCTGATCAAAATCGATAAGGCTTGCGTCATGTTAAGACGAAGGATTTCAACTTCTGAATCTTTTCTGTATTTTGGCGTAACAACACCAGCAATCTTTGCTGGCTGTAAAGAGTTAAAATGTAGTCTATTCATCGTTTTGACGTGCGCTACATCTCCCTTTTGTGTCCCTTTAGTCACGCAAGAATACATCGCATTTGGAAAAGCTGAGCGGATAATATCAATAGAGTTATTTTTTAATGATGCAGGCCTAAAGAGCGGCGAAACAAAGCCACTAGCTATATCGATAACTGCAAATTCATCTGAGAACAAATTCCAAGACTTTAATCCTAAATAGGCCGAAAGTGTGCTTTTCCCCGAGCCTTGGGAAGCAGGGAAAATAATAGTTTTTCCATTCTTCTCTACAACTGACGCATGAATCAAAATTTTACTGTGATCATAGCTTCCGATACACCAATTCATTGCCCATTCAACGGATGGCAGGCACTTGTCATAAGCGACTGGATTAAAAATTCGCTGCCCATCTAGCATAAAGACTTTCTGACGTCGAAAAAACCTTCTTATAAAACTGCTAGTTTCTAAATCAATAGTAAAGTCTATGCTCTCATTAACTTCTGATCGATGTTCACTTTCATAGAGCTTGTACAGCTCTCTCTTTACATAATTAGGCAAGTTAAAAAATTGAAAGTTAAAGTCACCGATATCAACTATCAAGAAGTTGCCTCTTTAAATATCCATTTGATGACAATGCTTCGAGTATTACACTTACTGTGTCATCTTTCGAAGAGCGCTGAAAACTCTTCACCCAATCAATTTGGCCTTCCAAGAAGACTAAACATGAAAGATTAGGGTGAGTAAAAAAGCTTGTTTCGCCTGTTGTTAATTCAAAAAAAGCGATGCCAGAAAAATCTGGCATCGCGTAATGAATATATTGCTCTTTTAACATTTATCGCAATTTAGCAATTAACAGTTTAACGAAGTTATGCCCACCGGTATTTTCGATGTGTCACCTGAAGCTATACCTGATGAAGAATCTGACCAATATTGATTACCGATTTCAGAGGACAACGCGCTATCAAGAGGTTTCGACCAGCGAGGTGACGACATTTTATTTTCCATACCATGTTCTACACACATCGAGCCCCAGAAATCCTCTACAACAAGCTTTGCAGAAGAGTTCAATATTTTGTCCCAATCAGCTAGCCCGAAGTAGATGTTCAGATACATCGCAGCCAAATCCATTTTACTATCACCTCTGTCATCCTTATCAAAGACTTCAGCAATATTAAAACTAATTTGTTCCACCGTTGAGCCATCTCCAAATGTCACTTGGGTGGTTGATAAGAAATGTGCCATACCTTTGACATAGCTATTTAAAGTAGAGCTCGAATGGTGTGAGCCAAAGATTTTTTTTAATTTTATTTTTTGCTTTCCGATGACTACTACAAGCAGATGATTTTGTTAACTTTTTCCAAGTGCCAGGGGACCAGCCACCAGTAATCTTTGGAACGGAGCACGTAACATTTATGACTTTCGAACCACCAGAAATACCAGAAGCATTACACGCCCCCCAAACTGATGTAGATGGAAGAACAGTAATGCCAGCGACCGCTCCTGTGGTCTTAATAAATTTGCGTCTACTATTGTTAGCTTGATTGTTCACAAATTACTCCTAAAAATTCAGTGACTTCTGCTTATTTCAATATAAGAAAGCAAGAATCGCTCCATAAAAAAAGCACCTACTAATTAATTAGTTACATCCACACTGTGTCATTACTGTTAAATAAGCTGACACAAGTTTACTCTGTACACTCTTACAAAACTAACGCGCAAATCATAATACATTTGCTTTCAGCAAAGCTATACTTACTCCACATATTTATAATCTTACAGGTTCATCAGTGCTAATTGAAGAGTTAAAAAGTCTTGTTAAAGAAAATGCCGACGTACTTCCTTATTCAGAATCGAATGCTTCGGGAACTGAAGGCTTCAAGAGAGATGTGGCTTGTGTAGTCCGGCCTATTACATTGGGTGTAATTCAAGAACTCATCAAGTTTGCAGGCAGCGTAGTTAATACTCCGAACCAATTTTCATTGTACCCGATTAGTTCTGGGAAAAACTGGGGTTATGGTTCGTCTATGCCGAGTACAGTTGAAGAAAGAGTGGTGCTTCTAGACCTTTGTGCACTAAACGACATTACCTTTTTCGATGAAGAAAATGGTGTCATTTCTATTCAGCCAGGCGTTACCCAAAGCGCTCTATTTGAATATTTGTCTTCCAAACGAACTTCATACATGGTTCCGGTCACAGGCGCTGGTCCTACGACAAGTATTTTAAGTAACGCTCTCGAGCGTGGCTATGGTATTACGCCAATCGCTGACCACTTCACCTCGATAATGTCAATAAAAGGATTTTTGGCAGATGGAAGCTTCTACCAGTCCTCTCTCCAATGTATGAGCGATATGGCCAATGGTCATAATAGTGAATGTTATGTAGATAAAACATTTAAATGGAAACACGGCCCTTATCTCGACGGAATTTTCACTCAATCTGGAAACATGATTGTAACCGAAATAACCTTATCATTAGCTCGTGTAAAGCCTGCGTTTGACTCTTTTTATATGCGCTTTTTCGATAAAGAAAGTTTCGATAACGCTTATGCGGTTGTGAAAGAAATTTTCCAAAATTTAGAAGGCGTTGTAGGGTCAATAAATTTGATGGATAAAAGGCGTGTCGCCGCGATGGTCGCAGACAACCCTCAAGGCTGTGGTGACCATAAAGTAATGACAGATGAACAAGTAGACGCAATTTCTAAACATTACGATGTACCTGAATGGACATTAGTAGGAACGATCTACGGCACACATTCGGTAGCAAAGGCTGCAAAAAGTGATATCAAAAAAATTGCAAAAAGAAAAGCCGATCAAGTTCTGTTCTCTAGCGACCTATTGGTTAGATTAGGTCAAGTTGTCACTAAAAGGCTTAACCTTCCGATATTAGATAGTGCAAGAGAGCAACTTGACAAGCTCTCTGCGGGAATGGAGGTAATGCAAGGCAAGCCCAGTCAGGTTGCTTTACCTCTAGCTTATTGGCGCAACCCTAGAGTTCGACCAGATAAGTCACGATTGATGAACCCCGCAAAAGACGGTTGTGGTCTGCTTTGGTACGCCCCTCTCGTACCAGCTAAAGTAAGCTCAATGAAAGCTTTTATTGAAATGGTTCGAAGTATTACCCCAAAATATAATATTGAACCCATGATAACCTTTACAAACCTTAGTGGAATTTCGACTGACAGCACTATCCCAATAGTGTTTGATTTAGAAAATCCGCAAGCAGTAAAGGATGCACACGCATGCTTACAGGCATTGTTTGATGAGGGCTTGAAACAGGGGTTCATCCCTTACCGATTAAACATTCAACAGCAATTAGAACTAAATGCTAACAGTACGTTTTGGAAAACGGCCGGGAAAATCGCTCACGCATTAGATCCTGCTGGCATTATAAGTCCAGACAGATACAACCCTTATAAACCCTAATACTTCACGTCGTTTTTATTAAGTATTGCCATAACGTGTTTAACTGGGATTGCGTAACTAATTCCGCTTGGAGATGAAAGAGCTGCTTCTTTGCCCTGGCTCACAAACACTTTGTTAATCACACCCACCAAATGCCCTGTCTCTATATTATAAACAGGGCTACCTGAATTACCTGGAAATGCTGTGGCATCGAGTTGATATACGAGTTCAGGCTTTTTTAGTCTTTTGAGCATTGAGACTGTCAACTGATCTGCATTCCTCGCAGGTATCGCATCAGGCGTAATAGCTGATATTAGCCCCCTATGCGTAGCAGGATAAAGTCCAATTGCAGCACCCAACGGAAATCCAGTAAAAGCAATTTCATTGCCTGGCTTTAATAAAGTTCCGCTTCCCATTTTTAATGGTTTTAATTCATTACTGATCTTCAATAGCGCTAAATCATGAACAGGATCGATATCGATAATTTCTGCTTTTTGAGCGGTGACGTCTCGACCTTCACCGTGAATAGCAACATAGTGTTGAACAATTTGGGGATCTAGTATTTTTGAAACCACATGATAATTGGTTATTACCCATTTACCATTACCAACTACGAAGCCAGTACCAAGAACTTGATTGCCATCACTTTCCAGAGGTGTATACAAACCAACAGCAACAACAGAATCCGTAGTCTCAGACACTACATCAACAAATGAATTACTTGCATTAGCACTTATGAAAGGTGAAAAAAATAGAGATGTAAAAATCAGTAATACGTTGGAATAGTACGATAAATAGGACATGATTGACGAATCTCTTTTTTACAAGGTAGCAACATGGAATTGTTAAAGCATATAGTGCTTTTCTTTATATCTCCATTAAACTTAGCGATTTCACTCTTCGCAATTGGAATGCTTCTATCACGAAGAAAACCATATTTCAGCAAGACTTTTAAATTAATGTCACTCGCTACCTTTTTCCTTTTCTCTCAACCGTACGTGAGTGACTTACTCCTCTACCCTCTAGAGCACAAGCATCACTACCCGAACACACAATCCGGCGGAAACAACCCAGACTATATTCTAGTTCTTGCATGCTACTATAGCACTTATGGAAACGTGCCTGACACGAGTAGATGGACTGAATGCTCATTGCAGCGAAACATAGAGGCTTTAAAGCTTCATAGAAAGTCAGGTGCTCCAATTTTAATAACCGGAGGCAACTTTCTTCACGATTCAAACGTTAATTATTCTGAAAAAGCCAGAGAGTTTTTCGAGGAGTTGGGCGTTAGTAAAGATAAGATAATTATCACCAAGTTAGGCACTGATACAGAAGAAGAGGTTTTGTCGGCACTTCCCTATATCGCCGGCGCAAAAACTTGGGTAGTCTCGTCAGCAACACATATTTATCGTTTAGAAAACTTGTTTAGCTTTTACAATTGCGTAGGTGAATTTTTTCCAGTCAACCACCATTCTAAAGGACTTCTAACCCCCTACCTTGCGTTTCCTTCCGCCTCAGCGCTATCTAAAAGCGAACTCGCTTTTTATGAATACGTAGCTCTTATGAAGCAAAAGCTAACTTCCAATACAGTGAATTAGTATTACGTACAAAGTCTATGTAATTTAATGTTAAAACTCTGCTAAACTGAATAAAAAATATCGGATATCGCTTCATCTATGGTTACAAATAAAAAGCAAACCCTGCTCGATAAGTTAGGGACTATAGTTGGTGAGAAAAGTAAAATTGGAAAGCTGATTTCAGGATATAGAAAGCTGGAAGAGGCAAACTATATTTCAAGTCATTTTTCGGCATATTTGGCGCCAGTTGTTGCAAATTCTAAAGAGTTGAAAAATGATGTTTTTACTATAAGACATGAAGTGTACTGTGAAGAGCTTGGATTTGAGCCAATAAAAGAGAATGGTTTAGAGTTTGATGAATTCGACAGCTTTTCACTTCACTGCTTAATACAGCACCATAAAAGTAAGCATTTTGCGGGCACTGTAAGAATGGTGAGGCCTATGGAGCTCGGAGAACAACTTCCAATAGAAAAGTATTGCCTAAACTCCATCACGCGAAAAGATCTAGACCCATCTCAGTTTGACCGTAAAGATATTTGTGAGATATCGCGATTAGCTGTCCCTAAAGAGTTTCGCCGGCGTGTAATGGATAAATTTTCTGGTGCCGGTGTAGCCGTTATCAACGAGCACACTTATTCCGAAAAAGAAGTTCGTTGCTTTCCCTTCATCGCGGTTGGTTTGTACTTAGCCGCTGCAGCGCTAGCTATTGAAGAAGATATCAAACACGCTTACGTGATGATGGAGCCGCGTTTAGCGCGCAGTATGAAGTTTATTGGTATTAAATTTGAACAGATTGGCCCTGTGGTCGAGTATCACGGTAAACGCGCACCTTATTATATCAATCAAAACTTGCTCAAAAAGAGCCTTCGCCCTGGCTTTGCAAAGATGCTTACAGATATATTGGATTCAATAGAAAAGCAAAATTTTTAATTTGAGGCTCAGTAAAACTGAAAATAGCGGCGTATTTTTTCGATTTAATTTATTTTGTGACATATCGAGTAGGGTGAGGCGTCACCGCCTCATCCCTCTCACAGAACCGTACATAC
>OJCR01000865.1_pt1 | contig 12410 bp, 9 predicted proteins | sample 1591611 | NCBI WGS metagenome assembly OJCR01 (sample SAMN05416815, study PRJEB24817) | seawater metagenome | isolation source: Sea water | place: Canada:Atlantic | collected 2013-07
ACAGGAACATCGGACGGGTGATCGACGCGCTTAAAGCGGCAGGACAGTTCGACAATACATTGATTATTTACCATCACGATAACGGGGGGTGCCATGTGGAGTATGATCCCGATCGCACGGGATCGTGGACCCGTGATTTCACCACCGACGGAAAGAAGACACCGATCATTCCCGGTAATTTGCCCGAGGTGATGCCCGGGCCTCAGTCGAGTTTTCAATCGTATGGATACGGCTGGGCCAACGCGGCCAACACCCCGTTTCGTTATTACAAACAATATGATCACGAAGGCGGCACCCGTTCTCCGTTGATTGTTTCTTGGCCGGATGGACTCCATCGGAATTCGGCCGGAGGACTGACGGCTGAGCTAGGGCACGCGATCGACATTATGCCGACATTTCTGGAGGTGGCGGGAGTGGCACCGCTCGATCAAAAACCGATACCGCTGGAAGGGAAATCACTCCTCCCCACCGTCACGGGAGATCCATCCGCAGCGGTAGAGCGCGGTCCGCTATTTTGGGCCCACAGCAAGGGGTGGGCCGTGCGAAAAGGCGATTGGAAGCTGGTTTCCAAGAATAAGAAAACCTGGGAACTCTACAACCTGATCGATGATGGCACGGAGTTGAATAACCTCGTGGGTCGGTATCCGGGAAAAGTGGCGGAAATGGCTAAACTATTCGAGGCCTGGGATGCGCGCACGAATCTGGGGGCGAAGAATGCCGCGAAGGAATAGCAGTAGTCAGTGCTAGTGGGGCAACGCTATCGATCGAAGGAAACGTCACCCGACGGCCGGGTATCGAGACGCGTGGGTATTACGGGTTTAAACCGCGAACGACCAAGCTCGAACTGATTTTGCTGTGGTCTTATCTCGGCCTTGAGAGCGGACGATGTCGATGATCCCCTCTATGTGCGTCACGCCTTTGCCCGAACCCACGAACGGCCAAGAGCCCGAGTGAGTGACTTCTTAGTTACCATAGTGAGTCCACAGGCGAATCACTTTTACGACCTTCTCTTCCTCGTAAACTTGGTAGACAATGCGATGCTGAATATTGATTCGCCGAGAGTAAGCGCCCTGTAGGTCACCGACCAAAGCTTCGTATTCCGGCGGCCTTTTCAATGGATCGTCTTGCAGGATTTCGAGCAACTCCAGTGCTTTAGTTTTTAGCTGAGATCGAGAAAGCTTCTTGGCGTCTTTTTGGGCCTGTTTGGTGTAAACGAGTTTATAGTTCACCACTCGATTGATTCGCTACAGTCTTCGATCTTCTCATTCATTCCCGTTTTGATCGAGTCGACCATGCCTGGAATCGAGCTAAGGTGAATGGTCTCGGAAATGGCCTTCCAATCGTCTTCTGAAACCAGCACAGCATTGCCTCGTTTTCCCGTAATTTGAATTGGGATGTGCGAGTCGTTCGCTTCGTCAATAAGGCTATACAGCTTATTCCTGGCGCTGGTAGCAGTGATCGTGGTCATGCCTAAACCGTGCGTGATTCCGTGCGGCTGTCGAGTGCTCGTTTTGGTGCCTCAAGAATCTGGAGCTCTATATCAACTCAACCACTCCGGTGGATAGTGGGCGGGCCCCCGTTAATCCAGAGGCGGACTAGAGGCTGAGGGAATCTCCGGCGGAGCGGGCATCCAAACGCATTTCGTTTTGGAACATGATGACCATGCCGCGGAGTTTTCTTAGGAGCGTGCTGTTGCGCACGGGCTGGGTTTCACCGGGATCGTCGACGAGGTTGTAGAGCGTCAGGCGGGGATTAAGATACATTTTCCAGGGGCCTGATCGCACGGCAGCGAGGGCGCCCTGGCTTCCGTGGTAGAAGAACGCGTCGAGGTATTCGTCACGCGTGACAAGGGGTTTAAATTCGCCCGAGGGATCCCAGCGTCGTTGCAGCGGAGCGGCGGAGTTGAGCGCGGCACCGGAGTCGGCATCGGGCACATCGTCGGTTTCGCCTCTGAGCAGGGGAGTGATGTCGCGGCCGTCGATGATGCGTGTGTCACTGACTTTGATTCCCGCGAAGGTCGCGAGACTCGGAAACCAATCCATCGCGTTTACGACGGTGGCCGATTCATGACCTTTTTGGATGCCGACGCCCGGTCCCCAGGCGATGGCGGGCACGCGGAGTCCACCCTCGTAGGTGGTGAGTTTGTTGCCTTGGATGGGTTGGTCGGCATTGCGGCCGGGTTTGCGGCCGTTGTCGGACGCGTAGATGACGACGGTGTTGTCGGCGAGGCCGTGGGTTTTGAGCGAGTCGAAAATGCGGCCAACGTTGTGGTCGAGTTCTTGGATGGCGTCGCCGTATTCACCCCAGTTGGACGAGCCTTTGAATGCATCACTCACGCCCAATGGGTTGTGCAGCATGGTGTGAGGGAGATAGAGGAAGAACGGTTCGTCGCGGTCGGCCTCGATGAACTTGATCGCCTCATCGGTGTAGAGGCGGGTGAGTTCCGCGGGGTCGGCCGGGAGTTTGACGACTTCGTCATCGCGCATGAGCGGGACACCACCGATGTCGTCAAAGTAGATTGATTCCACCCCGTCGAGGTTGTGGAGCAGTCCGAAGTAGGAATCGAAACCTTGGTTCTTGGGTAGGAACGGTTCGGTGAAACCGAGATGCCACTTGCCGATGCAGGCGGTGCGGTAGCCGGCGGACTGGAAGAGTTCGCCCATCGTGATTTCGTCGGGGTGGATGCCGGATGGGGAATCGGCGCGGTGCACCCAGATGTGGTTGCCGACGCGACGGGGATAGGAGCCGGTGAGGAGACCGGCGCGGGACGGACTACAGATGGGCGCGGCGGCGTAGTAATCGGTGAAGCGCACGCCGTCCGCTGCCATGCGATCGATGTGCGGGGTCTCGATCTCAGTCGCACCGTAACAGCCCAGATCGTAGTAGCCCTGATCGTCGATGAAGATGAAAATAACGTTAGGGCGATCCTGAGCGGCGAGGGTCGCGACTGCGACTAAACCGAGGAGCATCAGCCAGCGTAAGGGGCGGCAGAGTTGGGGCATTTCTCATGCGAACGTGTAAGGGTCAGGTAGGCAACTGTCGATGGGCGCGCTTCGCGCGAATGCCCAAGTAACCATGACCCATGTCCAATTCACTGGGAGGCATTCGCCTTCACTGAAGCAATGGGGGACTGGCCACAGAAGGCACAAAAGCGGTCAGCCTGCTGATTGAATTTGGAACTCAGGGAATCAGGAACTGAATTGAGCCCCGTTGGGTGCCGTGCTTCTGGCTTTCGAGAACGATCCGCCTTCGCCAAGGCTTCGGCGGACAAGGAACGAGAACGAGTAAGAGTGGCGACTTAGTCCCTTATCCCGCGCCCCAACGGGGCGCAGGTGTCCGTATTCTTGTTACTTGTTACCTGATACTTGGACCTTCGGGCGAAGCACGTTTGTTACTTGATACCTGCTACTTGTTACTTCGCGTGCGTCAGCACGCGTGGAGTGGTTTCGTGTCTTTCGTGGGCTAATTCAGCGGTGACGGTTCAAGGGGTCACGTCGTGAAAAGTTTACTACTCCAACTTCGTTGGCTTCGTATAACTTTGTCTACGACATGACCCCGGGGCTTCGGACACAGTGGCGTAAAATCAAAGCTGGTAAATATTGGGAGCATCAGGGTTTGGCGAATTACGATGGTTTCGCGTGGTATCGCCGTTCGTTTGATTTGGTGGCTCCAGAGGGTGCTGGGGAACTCACGTTGATGCTGGGTCGGATCGATGATCAAGATGAGGTGTTTCTCAACGGGACGTTGATCGGCTCTACCGGTGGGGAAGACGCCGAGACCGAGTATTGGCGCGAGCGTCGCAACTACCAGTTTCCGTCGTCCCTACTACGGGCAACCGGTAATGTGCTTACGGTGCGGGTGTATGATGAAGCCCAAACCGGCGGCATTTATACTGGCCCGGTGGGGATCATGACGTCCGAAAGTGCGAAGGCTTACTGGGAACAACGAACCGCCCCACGCCGGGTTTGGAAAACCGGGTGGGACTGGCTACTAGGGCGGGATTGAACCGGCGTTACGGCACTGCGTAGATCTCAACCAGCGTCGCCCCGCCGGTATCACCGTTGCCCGTCACGTGGATCGTGTAGGAACCGGGGGTTAGGGCGAGGGTGACCGCGGCATCTGCGCTGTTGGTGGGCAGGGCGAATGCGCCAAGCGCGGCGGCGAGCGAGGCGGTTTGGGCGGCGGTGCCGGAATCTGACCAATCGTCGTTCATCGAAATGAGGACGCCGTCTTGGTAGACCGTCAGTTGAGGGTCGGCCAAAGGATTATTCACCCCGAACCCAGCGAGGGCGGGACCGATTGCTCGAATCAAGTAGGTGCGGGCATCGGTGCCGCTGACCACGAACCCCGGGATAAGGGCTTCGCCCCCAGGACTGACTTCGGCGCGGGCAGAAAGGTTTACTAACTGAGCCTCGGCGTTGCCTCCTGCGTCGTAGACTTCGATCAGTCCAGAGCCCGTCGAACCATCGGCGCTCGCGAGGTGGATGGTGTAGCTTCCGGGAGCGACATCGGCTAACAACGCACTATCGGCTCGTCCTTGGGTCAGAGCGAAGGCGCCCACGGAGGCGGCGGTCGTTGCGATAGCGGCGGCATCCGCGGACGTCGACCAATCGCGATTGGTCGCGAGGATATTGTTGCCGGAATACAAAGTGAGTTCTGGGGCGGAAAGGGGATCACTCACTCCGAAGTCGGAGAGGGTGGGGCCGACGCCGCGAATGAGCAGCATTTTGCTGCCGGAGCCCGAAATCACGAAGCCCGGAATCAGCACGCCGTCGCCGGGACTGACGGGAGCTCGAGTCGATAGATTCATGACCGTGGCATCGGAGTTGTTGGGAGCATCCGCAGCCGCTACGAACGGGTCACCGAACTTGGGATCGGTCAGGAACGATTGATCGGTGAGGGTTTCGAGGAAATCGACGATATCTCGGCGCTCACCGCCATTCAGATTGATCTGATTGGCATTGCCGTTGTTGCCCCGCAGGACGTTGGAAAGTTGCGCGTGGTTGCGGATGTCCCCGTCATAGAAGTTGAGCACCTGATCGAGGTTGTTGAAGCGACCGTCGTGCATGTAGGGCTGCGTCACCGCGATGTTGCGTAGCGAAGGCACTTTGAATTTCCCGGTATCGGCAACGTTGCCCGTGGCGCCCGCGATACCGAGATCGGTGGTGGAAACGCGATCCAAACCGTTGTTGGTCGCAGCCGATGTGCCACTATCATGCGGACTGCCGGAGAAGGGACTGATGAAGGCTTCGGTGACGTGACAGTCGGCACAGGAAACCTGACCGTTTCCGCCTCCCGGACCACCGGGTCCGCCGCGATCGATAAAAATGTTTTTGCCGCGATTTTCGGCATTGGAAAAGTTGGGGAAATTATCGAGCGGATTGTTTACCATGGCTCGACCTTGGTCGTAGCGGCTGTCGATGCTGACCATGCTGCGGACGAATTGGGCTAGAGCACGGGAGATGCGGTCGCTGTTCACCGCGGGGTCACCGAACACGTTGGTGAAGAGTTCGGGGTAGTAGTCTTGAGCCGCGACAATGCTCACAAGTTGTTCGAGAGTGAGACCCATTTCGACCTGATCCTGGAAGGGCATGAGCACCTGATCCTCCAAAGTCTCGGCGCGTTCATCCCAGAAGAATTTTCCAGGGTCGTAGAAGCGGGCGTTGGCGAGGCCCATCGAGTTGCGTCCGGTGAGACCTCCATCGAAGCCCACGCTGAGTGGCACGGGATCCGCGAATCCGTTTTCCTGCAAATGGCAGGACGCGCAGGCAACCGTGCCATTGGCACTCAACTTCCGATCGTAAAATAGAACGCGACCCAGGGTCGCGCCGTCGTCGGTTGTCGCATTGGTGGCCGGGGTATTGTCGTTGTCGATGACTGCATTTTGAAACGGATCATTGGCCGGGAACGCGTTGGTTAGAAAGTGCGCCGGTAACGTCACGCTGTCGTAATCGTGGGGCGCGATGGGCAATACCGGCACGCGGGTATCCTGGGCCGAAAGGCATGCGGCCAAGATAGGAATCAGGGCCAGGCTAGGGAGACATCTCTTCATGATAGGGTGGGGGTCCGATGTTCAACCTGGCCCAGTCAAACATCTAGATTTGGGTCCAAAGGAAAGCCCTCTGGTATGCGCTATCGTGACCCGAATCGGAATGGGTTAGTTCCCATTCGATCTTAAAAAACCACTCCTTTGGGGGATCTTAACGATTTCTTAACAAACGCTTCACCGCAGCTTAAGATCGCGAATCTATTTCGCTCTGCAGCGTGATGAGATCAGGAATCGTCCGGTGTCTTCACTTCCATGAAGGCGTAGGCTAACATGTGACAGATGCCCATGTGCGCGTCCTCGACCCGACCGAAGTGGGTGCTATTTACGGTAATGACGTGTTGCGCGATAGTGGAGAGTTTCCCGGGGAGGGCACTCACCAGTGCGATGGTGGTGAGTTGGTTGAGATTGGCCCATTCGGTGGCTTTAACCAAATTTGGTGAATTGCCGCTCACACTCATGGCTAGCACGAGATCTCCGGGACGGGCGAAGTTCTCCAACTGACGCCGGAAAATGTCGGAATAGTCATCGTCGTTACCGAGAGCAGTGATCCAAGGGGTATTGTCGGTGAGAGACATGACCCGGAATCGTTTGCCCAGCGCGTCCGATGAACCCTTGCCCAAATCGGTGGCGAAGTGCGACGCGTTGGCGGCGCTCCCGCCATTGCCAATCACAAAAACCTGTCGATCGTTGGTGTGCGCCTCGCGCAGGAGATTAACCGCGTTTTCAACCTCGAGCGGTGAGATGGAATCAAGGGCCGCTTTCTGAGCGGAGACGTAATTGGAAAGCCAAGTCTTCAAGGATCTAATTTGAAGCGACCTGCCTCTTTGATTCAAAATGATTATCGATGAAAATTGACCCGATCCCTATCAGCGAGCCTCCGGGTATTTCCCCAATGGCAACTGCAGCCGGGCGCGCTGCCCCCGGTTTTTTTCCTCTCGGCTACAGTGATTCACTCCACCGTTCCGGCCTCAGCGAGACCGGCTACAGCTAAGCCGAAGCAAGCAACGGGGAATTTACCCACGAAAACCAAACTAATGATCGTTTTAGGCGGACGATACAGGGCAAGTTTGGATCCCGGAAGGCTCCGGCAAGGGCGGGATGTTTAACTACCGGGAACGTGGCTCTGAAACAGCGCTGCATCAGGAAGGGGTTGTTTAGCCGTGGCTGGACCCGACCACTGCAGCGACAAACGAGGAGCTTCGTCGATGGTCCGGTAGGACAGGGTGAAGGGATGCAATCCGGCGGCGAGCCGAATGGTTCCACGCGTCTCGGATCCGTCGTGATTGAAGTCGTCGTCGATGACCTGGGAATCGTGAATGCGCAGGTGCATGCCGGCATCGGAGTCGGCGTAGAATGTCCAGGTCCCGTCGGCCGGCACTTGCAGGAATCCTTGGTAGGAGAGACCTGCGTTGGAGGCCCGCGTGAGGTGACGGGCGGCGTCGAACGTCGCCGCGTGGGCCGTTTTGACGGCAGTAAGCGCGGAGAAGTTGGGTAGCCAAGGCCACGATCCCTCGTAGGCGTTGACTTCGACCCCGGCAGTCACGGCTACCGTCACAGGAGGAACCAGTTCGTTGTCATACGGACGCGCTTCCACCTTGTCGGTGCTGGGATCGAAGGGATCGTCCCGTTCGATTTGGCGCAGTTGGAGCACCCGGTCTTTCATGCGCTGTTGGAGCGTCTTGAAGTAGGCCGATTGGCCAGGCGGCGGAGCCGCGAACAGATCGTGTGCTTCTGCGAGATCGGTTCGAACGTCATAGATTTGAAAGTGATCGGCGTGCGTCTGGATGTCGTTGCGAACCCCTTTGTATCCGTCGAGAAAAATGAGCTGTTGGTTGAGGCGTTTTTCGCCGGCGTGGGTGGGGAACTCTTCGTAGTTGGGCACCTGACCACGCTGGTTGAATTCCACATAAACAATGCCTTCGCGTTGATCGCCACTCCCCGTGAGCAGAGGGACCAGCGGGACGCCATCACTCCGGGCGGGCGTGGGCAATTGAGCCAACTCACAGAAGGTGGCCATCCAGTCTTGGAATTGGGTCGGAGTATGATCGATACGTCCGGGGGTGATGTGGTCAGGCCACCAAGCGAAGGTCGGTTGCCGCACGCCGCCTTCGTAGCAATCGCGCTTGATGCCTTCGAAGGGACCAAAGGAATCGAAGGACGTCGGGGCGTAACTGCCGTCGGTTAGGTAGTGGACATTGTGGGGGCCGTTGTCGGCCGTGAAAACGACGAGGGTTTTGTCGTCGATTTCGAGGTCGCGCAGGGTCTGCAGCAGATCGCCAATGTTGTCGTCCATCCGGCGAACGAGGGTGGCGAAGCGTTCTTCTTCATCGGTCCAACCCCGATCGACGTATTCGGGATGGCGCCAAGAATCGATGGTGCCGGTGGCGGTATTGATCATGTGGCCCGGGGCGCCGATCCATTGCACGCCGCCCTGAGTTCCGCCCTCAGTGGGATACGCCGTGGTGGGGAGTTGCAGCGCCGCGTGAGGCGTGTCGTAAGCAAGGTAGAGAAAGAAGGGTTGGGCGGCCTGCTTCGATTGGTGGTCAGTGATCCATTTTTTGGCGCGAGCGGTGAACAGATCCGGCGTGAAGCACTTGTCGAGGTCGGCGGAAATCTCGCGCTCGTTTTCGTAGAGTTCTTTGGGGCTTTGATGGGATGCGTTGTTCCCGATCTCCCAGCGATTGGCCGGATAGTGTTGATGGCCGTCGGTGTGCCGCACGTAGCCGTGGAAGAAATCGAAGCCCCGTTCTGTAGGGTAGGCGGTCCATGAGGTGGGCGAGTCGCCTTCGCCTTGCAGGCCATATTTACCGATCAAGGCGGTGGCGTAGCCAGCTTGTTGCAGGGTGCTGCCGAGGGTGTGGTTGTGATCGAGGGCGTTGTCGAAGTCGGTGTTGCGGATCGCGGCGTGACCTTGATGCACGCCGGCCAGCAGACTACCGCGAGCCGGAGCGCAGACCGGAGCGCCGGTGTAGTGTTGGTTGAGGATCATACCCTCCCGGGCCATGCGGTCGAAGTTGGGCGAGCGCAGCTTTTTTTCGCCAGCGACGGAGTTTTGCCAAAGGACACCAATGTCTCCGTAACCGAGGTCATCCGCTAGAATGAAGATGATGTTGGGCCGGTCGAGTCGTTCGGCTGAATCTGCTCGGCTAGGCAGGGCCGCACCGAAGGCACCCCACAGCAAGATCGCCGATAGGGAGAGCGCGCGAACCAATTGCCGGTAGGCGTGGAGGCGACAGCAGAATGGAGTTTTAGACATATGAACGGGAGTCATAAAAGTATGCTAGGGGCTGAGGGAATGGGGTGACTATCTCGCCTTATCGTATTCCGGATTAACGGCCACGTCAGGATATTGGACGAGGACGCCTCGTAGCGAATCGATCGACTCGGGGTATTGGCCTTGGTCGTCCGTTTCCGTGATCCAGTTTTGCAGAATGTGTTGATGCTGTTTGAGGATGTCCGCGTAGGCAGGATCAGAGGCTAAATTCGTGATCTCATGGGGATCATTCTCCAGATCGTAGAGCTCTTCGGGAACGCGTTCGGGAGACCAGAGGAAACTTTGCGCCGGAGTCATTTTGCCCGCCTGATAGTGACTACGGGCCGCTTCGATCACCTCGGTTCCATCTCGGTAGGAGGGCTGCATGAAGGCACGATCGGTCATGAAGTTTCTCAGATATTTGAAGCGTTTTGTGGTCACGGCTCTGACCCGTTCGATCGTGAAGTCACAGCGATCCCGGGCGGAAATCACAAAGTCTCTTTTGTAGTCGGGGGCGAGGAGGTTTTGCCCCTCCATCCAATCAGGTTTCGCGATTCGGCTGAGGGCGAGGGTGGTCGCGGTGATGTCGATGCCGCTGACGAGATCCTGACGCACCACCCCTTTACCAATACCGGGGCCGCTCATGATCATGGGCACGCGGATGCCGCCTTCGTAGAGCCACTGTTTGTGGCGGTAGAGTTTCATGCCGTGATCCGTCCAAAAGAAGAAAACGGTATTTTCGTAGAGGCCGTCTTTTTTCAACATGTCCATGATTTGGCCGACCTCTTCGTCGGTTTGCCGCACGCAGTCGTAGTGGTGGGCGATCTCTTTTCGAATGGATGGTAGATCGGGGTAGTAGGGCATCACGTCGACCTTGGACTGATCGAAATGCGTCTGGCTGCTCCCTTTGGGGAGTTTAGGTGCGCCGGCATAGTTGCCGTTGTTTTTGCCTCCCTTGAGTTGGAATTGAATAAACAGGGGTTTGTCCTTCGGGCGACCCTGCCAGACGGGGCCAGACGGGGCGAATTTTTCAATATTCAGGTCATAGAGCAGGTCGGCCTCGTTGGTAGTTGCATAGGCTCCGGTGCCATAGGGCCCTTCAAAGCGTTTCAATTGGATTTTCGCACCTTCGCTCCCGCTGCGGACGGGCCAAATGAAATTGAAGTCATTTTTACTGCCTTCGTTGATCACGTAGTAACCGTTTTCCCGGAGCTGTTGATAGACGGTTTTGAATTTTTTGGGCAGGCGGGTGGCTTCTTCCGGAATGTGCTGACGGGAACTGCGGTGGTTATGAATCCCCAGGCTGGTTTGCATGCTACCGAATGCGATGGCCGAGCGGGTGGCGGAGCAGACTCCCGCCGGCATATACGCGCGATCAAACCGCACCCCATCCGCGGCCAGTTGATCTATATTAGGAGTGGGGACGGAATCATCTCCGTAGGCCCCCATCCAGTCGTTCATGTCTTCGACAAATATCCAAACGATGTTCGGAGGGCGGGACGGGTCTGCTTGGTTTTGTCCGTGACAGGGCAGGTATGAAAATAAGCCCAGTAGGGAAACTAAGACCGCTGTTTTCTTGATGATCATTGTTGGGGAATTTTGAAAAGAGTGACTCGACTGAATCTTCTAAGCCACGGCCATGCGAGGTCGGATCAGGTCGGGAGTGGTATCCAGGTTTCGATACTTGGCGATCATGGTTCCACGGAGTGATTCATGAGAGGAATCGTTGAAGAGATTACGCGCTTGATGAGGGTCGGTTGCCAGGTCGTAGAGTTCGCCGTAGTCACGGGTGTCGTAGAGCACGAGTTTGTAACGGTCCTCAATGAAGGTGACTTGTTTGTAGGGACCTTGGGCCGGCCGGAATTCGAGCCGGCAATGATCGCGGACTTTTTTCGTAGGATCGATCCACGCCGCGGATTGATCGAGGCCTTGGTTCCCGGCTGGCGGGGGCAAGTTGGCGGCGGCTAGCAACGTGGCCGGGACATCGACGAGTGACTGCAAGGCATGACTGATCTCGCCCCGATTTTTGCAGGCCGGGTGAGCTACGATAAATGGCACGCGTTGCATGCCTTCGTAAGTCGGTAGTCCTTTGCCCCAAAAACCATGGTCGCCGAGGTAGTCGCCGTGATCGGAGGTGAATACGATGAGGGTGTCGTCGATAGTGCCGTCGGCTTCGAGGCGGTCTAGAATACGGCCAATCTGTTGGTCCATCAGACTCACCATGCCGTAGTAGACGACCCGGACTTTTTGAGTATCTTCGGCGGAGAGTTCGGGACGCACCTTGGCGTCGCCCCAGACTTTGTCTTGGAGCTCGGGATCGTCGCCATAAAAGTCACCGGCTGCGAGGGTGGCGTAGAAGTCGGGTTTGGTGGATAAACCCTGCGACGGTGCCGGAGTCGGCACGTCAGTCGGATCATGGAGCGAGGCCCACGGTTCGGGAACGACGTAGGGGTTGTGTGGGTCCTGAAAACTAGCCCAATGGAAAAACGGTTTCTGAGCTTCGGCCGCGCGATCGATAGCGGCCAACGTGCGTTCCGCGACCCAGGTCGAGCCGTGTTGTTCGACCGGTAATTCCCACGGGCCGTAGTGATCGTAATCGTGGATGTCGAAGTAGGACGGGAGATCGACGCCTTGGGCGCGCAACCAGGCTCCATAGTGCATGCCAGCGGCGTGCGGTTCGGAGGTATGGCCGATAACCAGTTCAGTGTGATCGAAACCGAAGTAGGGACCAAACCACTGATCGAAGTAATCGAGGTCGTGCACGTGGGGAGCGGACTCCGGGCTGGCGGGGTCTTTGCAGGCTTGAAAATGAGCCTTACCTAACAGCGCGGTGTCGTATCCTGCTTCGGAAAATCGATGAGCGACGGTGGGGCCAGTGTCGTCGGGTAGATTGGTGCCGACATGAAAACAGCCGTGCTTCGATGGATACTGACCGGTCAACAAACTACACCGCGAAGGTGTGCAAACCGGGTTAACCGTATAAGCCCGATCAAACAGAATTCCGCGATCGGCGAGGCGATCAAGGTTGGGTGTTTTAATTGCCGAGTTGAGCCGTCCTAGACAATCCCAACGTTGTTGGTCACTGGTGATGAGAAGGACGTTCATAGG
>OJCR01000867.1_pt1 | contig 12374 bp, 10 predicted proteins | sample 1591611 | NCBI WGS metagenome assembly OJCR01 (sample SAMN05416815, study PRJEB24817) | seawater metagenome | isolation source: Sea water | place: Canada:Atlantic | collected 2013-07
GAGATCAGCCTCGGTCTCGTGGGCTCGGAGATGTGTATAAGAGACAGGGCCAACCCATCCAGGCTTCGTTCCACCAGATCTTATCCATACGATTGTCGTGGCAACCACAATCTGAAACGGCCACCTTGTAGAAATCTCCGTGCATGAGCAGGGCCCCGGTCGAACTTTGCCCGCCGGCCGAACCACCGAAAATTCCGACGCGGCTGATGTCCATGTAGGGGTATTTCTTGGCAGCCTCTTTGATCCAGAGCATACGATCGGGGAAACCCGCGTCGCCGACGTTCTTCCAGCACACGTCGTGAAAGGCCTTGCTGCGGTGCGACGTGCCCATGCCGTCGATCTGCACCAGAATGAATCCCAACTCGGCCCACCGCTGGGCACCGTGACAGGGTGAAAAGCTTTTCGGCACGAAGGAACCGTGGGGCCCGGCGTAAATCTTCTCTATGACCGGATACTTCTTATTCGGATCGAAATTCGAGGGACGGAAAATCACCCCGTAGATGTCGGTCTTGCCGTCGCGTCCCTTGGCTACGAAACGCTCAGGTCTTTGCCAGATGGTGGCTTCAAGTTCGCTGGGGTCAGATTTTTCCAGTTGGCAAACCAACGAGCCGTCGCTGACCCGACGCAGCTCGTTCACCGGTGGCATGTCAACGCGGGAATACGTGTCGACGATGAACTCACGGTCCGGCGAGTACTCGATCGAGTGCGTGCCGTCGCCGGCGGTCAACTTTACCAGGCCCGTTCCATCAAAGTTGATACGGCAGTGGTGGATGTAGTAGGGATCCTGCTCGGGATAAATTCCGCCGGCTTGGAACCAGATCTGACGTTGGGCCGTGTCCACGCGGTCGATCTTCCGTACGATCCACGGTCCCTTGGTGATCTGGTTCTTTAGTTGGCCGCTTCCGAAATCGAACAGGTACAAATGGTTCCACCCGTCGCGTTCCGACATCCAGATCATTTCGTTGGTGGATTCCAACAACTGTCGATGATTGTAGAAGGCATAGTTGACAAACGTCTTGCTCGTGTCGTCGATCAGAGCGGTGACCTCGCCGCTATTGGCGTCGATGGCCACGATCCTCACCGCGCCGTGTCCTCGTTGGTTGTAGTAGAACGTGAATCTGCTGGAGTCCTTTTCCCAACGATGCGAACCGATGCTCCATGGGTTGGCGAAAAGCGTCTCGTCGAGCGGGACCTCCTTCTTTGCAAAGATGTCGAACAGATGCGGCTTGGTCTGGGCAATCTGGTCGCCTGGTTTGAGATAGCTGTTCGAATGCAACTTCGGCTGCAACTGATCCTTGGGCGAGGACTCGACGAAATGGACAATATGCTCTTGAGCCTTCTTATGACGGAAAGCAATGAGTTTCTTCCGGTCGGGCGACCATTGAAAGTTTCCTTGATAACCGTCGCCCTCCTTGCCGTCCGTCGTCAGGGCGAGTTCTTCGCCGTCATTGCCAAGACGAAGCCAGACATTGTGGTCCTTGATGAAGGCCTCAAATTTCTGCTGTTCATTCTGCTTTGCGGTCTCGCTCTTTGCGGCGGCCTTGCTTTCCTCGGGCGATTGAGGGAACTGCAGTTCGGGTCCGGTCGGTTTTCCGTGCGGCAAAGTCGCTTCGGCGTCTGGTTGCGCGGGTTGCGAGAAGAGCAGCTTCGAGGCCAGCTGCTGCGGAGCGGGGATGCCGCTTATGACTGACACCTTCCCGCCCCCAAGCGTATCTTCGGTGAGGGACCTATCCATCAGGTTGATTTTCCACGATTTGCCATTCGACTTGAAGTAAACGGCCTCCTCCAGCAATCCCTTATCATTGCCGTCCGCTTTCTTATATTCGATGGTGTCGAAGGGCAGTCTGTGAGCATCGATGGCCTTACCGGTTGCTTTCGCAAGATCCTTTGCCAGCCGCTCGTGGTTGAAAGCTGTTTTTCGCTTGCCCGCGGCCGCATCGACGAAAACGAAATTCTTCCGTCCGTGGCCCAGATCATTGCGATACCAGAAGCACTTGGTGCCGGTTAGCCAATGCGGTTGCACCTTCGTGCGATACACCTTGCCGCCGGTGATGCCGCCGATCTTGTCGAAACGTTCGTAATCCGCCTTGGTTCCTTGAGCCTGCGCACTGATGCAGCACAAGGCGAGTACAATGAAACAACAGGCAGGGAGTTTTCTTCTCATCTTTGTCTTTTTCCTTTCAGCAGATCGACGGGGTCATGTGTCAATGCTACTTTTCGGCAGCAACCACGACCCGGATCCCCTAGTTGTAGCGGACGTGCTTGGGACCTAACCAGCGGGCGCGTTGTGCGGAGCGGCACACGGTGGGATGGCTGTGAAACGTTCCACTGCCGAGACAGCGCAGAGCGGTTTCCGCGGTGCTCTCCGGATCAACGCTCGGTGACCGGCTGTAGAAGTCCTTGTCGTACCCGTCACTACAGAATTCCCAGACTTTGCCGTCCACGTAATACAAGACCCAGGCGTTTGGCATCAGCTTGCCGACCCGCTGGGCGTAGTATTCTTTGTGCCGTCATTTGGCCTACCGTGCCCGCCGTGGTCGTTGAGTTTCGGTAATTCATCTCCGAAGGAAAAGGCCGTGGTAGTTCCCGCGCGGCAGGCGTACTCCAATTGTGCATCGGTCGGAAGGGAGACGGTTATGTCGGTCTTCTTGGAGAGCTTGTGACAGCACTCGATTTCATCATAAGAGCCCATCCAGACACCGGGATAGTGGTCTATCCCTGCTGGTCTCGGCTGTGCACCCGCGTACTTCGGCGCCGTCTCTGTCAGCCGTGGTTCAGTGCCCATCCCGGACTTCAACTGGGCCTGCGTCAGCTCGTTGATGCCCATGTCGCAGGGCTTACTGATCGTCACCTCATGGGCAGGATTCTCATCTGCCAGGTGCTCCTCGTTCTCTTCCTGGGTCGGCCTCCCACCCGTGAAGCGTCTAGGTGCCGCTTTTTGGAAGACATGTAGTCATGCTCGGTTTGGGTTGCGTGAATCATGAAGTGAGTGAGGTCATGTGCCGCAGAAGGTGCGGTAGTTCGCAGTGAATTCTGTGGAGGCGGGCAACGCATACTGGGTGAATTGCGGATCCTCTGTGAATGGACGTTGAATTGCGTGCAGAAGAGTTTCAAAGGGCTTCAGGTTGCCATCATCGGTGGCTGCCGAGAGTGCTTCTTCGACCAGATGATTACGGGGGACGTAGAGTGGGTTTGTAGCGCGTATCTTTGTTGCAGCCTTGGGGCGTGAGACGTCATCCTGCAATCCACGCCAGCGTTTCAGGAAGATGTCCAGTTCGGCTGGCTTTGGAAATAATGCCTGAAGGTTGCATGCGTTGCCATCTGCTGCGTCTGCCAGATAACGCCATCCGAGTGTGTGGTCCACGTCATGTTTCGCCAACAGTTCAAACCAGTCATCAATCAACGTACGTTCTGCGTCACTTGTGGTGGTTGGCTTTTCGCTGTGGGTGAGTCCCAGTTTGGTTCGTGCTCCGTTGTACCAAAGGTTCTGGAATGTTGACATGAATGTGTCGAGGATCGCAGTCGCGTCGGTGACCGCTTGCTCGCTACTTTCTTGTCCGAGGAGTGGCAAAAGTGTTTCGGCAAATCGTGTGAGGTTCCATAATGCGATGGCAGGTTGGTTTCCGTAGGCATAACGACCAGCGTGATCGATGGAACTGAAAACGGTATCTGGATCGTACGCTTCCATGAAAGCGCAAGGACCATAGTCGATCGTTTCGCCCGATACCGCCATGTTGTCGGTATTCATGACGCCGTGGATGAACCCGACCAGCATCCAACGTGCAATTAGCTCAGCCTGACGCTCAACGACTACCCTCAACAGTGACAAGTAACAGTTGCGATCTTCTGAGACGTCGGGGTAGTGCCGTTGGATGACGTAGTCTGCCAGTTTCCGCACCGACTCCACTTGACCACGAGCAGCAAAGTACTGGAATGTTCCGACGCGGATATGGCTGGAAGCTACGCGAGTCAGGACAGCGCCAGGGAGTTGACGTTCTCGCATCACATGCTCTCCTGTGGCAACAGCGGCGAGTGCCCGAGTTGTCGGGATTCCCAACGCGTGCATTGCTTCACCAATCAGGTATTCCCTCAGTACAGGTCCGACGGCAGCCTTGCCGTCGCCTCCGCGTGAAAAAGGTGTGACTCCCGATCCTTTCAACGCAACGTCACGCCGTTTTCCGGTCTGATCGAGTACTTCACCGAGCAGCAACGCCCGGCCGTCGCCTAACTGGGGAACAAAATTGCCGAATTGATGACCCGCATAAGCCTGCGCGATCGGTTGGGCATCGCTGGGCAAGACGTTACCCGAAAAAAGCTGCTGAGTAACATTCGGGGTCAATTTCTCACAATCGAAACCGAGCTCGATAGCGAGCGGTGTATTGAAGTGCAGCAGCGACGGTTTTGGAACCGGCGTGGGCTCGAGGGAGACGAAAAAGCCCGGTAATTGCTTGGCGTAACTGTGTTCGAGTTTTAGCGGGAAATCCATCCTGGAGGCATTCATTGCCGGAGTCCTGATTTAGGTATTTAAGGGACGCAACAGCGATCACCAGATGAGCGGCTTCCGTCCTCCGAATTGTTCCTGCACTCGCCCCACGCAAGTTTTTGGTCGTCTTGGCTTGAGGAGCACAGAGTGTTTAAGGATGAAGCATTTAGAGGTGAGTTCGCAAGGGCCGTATTCGGAGCAACGAAACGATTTGTGCTCTTATTTTCGTTTCAAAAATCCAATCATAAAACATATTTTGTGCGTGCTGCTATGCCAAGAATCTTGGCAAATATGGGGTTGCGCAGTCGATGCTATCTGATAAGTAGCATGATAAGTTCTTAATCGATGGCGTCATTACTCTCCGTGAAGTGGGGAGTTTCTTAAATGTGGTTATCTGTTTTTGCACGCCGAGTGGCACTTGGGGTACGGCTACAGGCAAGATTCAATCGGTCCCATCGACGATGACGAAAATCGAGATGATTGTGGGTGGGAAGCGAAATGTAAATCTGTGTCGGTTAGCTTAGGACGGAGCGGAGTGGGTGTGCATTCAGGTGAGAGCGAGTGGGGTAACATTGGCGTCGTCGAGAAGCTTGCGTTGTGGGCTGGATTGCTTGGATTGATAATATTACAGAAGTCCACTTTCTTGGGCATTTAACTCGCGGTTGTGTCGTTTTGTGGCTCGCCCTTCCCCTCCACGTTGATTGTTCAGCACCAAGTGCGATGGCTGAAAGAACAAGCAACTTTCAAACAGTTCATTGTTCTAAAAGCATCTGATCACAAATTGTTGGGCAATCTCGGGCAATGTGATCAAGATCGAGACAGGTACGTTGCGGAGCGAACCTGCTTGTAACTTGGCATGCGCCCGATGGCATCGCATAGCTGTTGCAGAGTTGTTTTGCCCATTGAGTTACCGTCTATTGTGACCAGTCAGTGTTTCAGACTCGGCACCGAATCAATTCTCTGTTGTTGATTGCGTATGGACGGTCTTGGCTGGGAGGGAATGGATCTGTGATGCAGATTCGAACGCAGCAACAGACTCGATTGAAACTAGTTTTACCTCCGACCGCCAACTCAAGCCTTCTACGCGCCGCCGCCCAAGGACCGCACCAGCGGATTCACCCATGCCCCAGGCGAATGCCAGTGGGATCGCTGCGATTAGACGTTTGAGTGATTGCGAGATTGACGCCCCGATTCGCATCTGCTGTCTGAACGCACGAATCCAGTGGGCGGTTGCTACGAAGGGAAAAGCAAAGGCGTATGCGCTACGCAATGGCCACCACCAGTCTTCGGCGCGGACTGCACCCACACTCAGGCCATTGACAACGAAGATAGGTAGGTTTTTACTTAGCTTCTGTGGATCGTAATGGACCATTCGTGCTTCTGATTCGAGGAAGTAGTGTCGCCCTTGTTTACGAAGTTGTTGGAAAAACATTCCCTGAACAAATAAGCAATCAGACAAGCATTCGCCTTGGTCGGTTAATATTTTTCGTGAAACCACAACATTGTGGCCTGGCAAGTCGGCAATTGGCCCCGATGGAACGGGCGGCATCCATTGGCCGTAGCCAATCAAAAAAGATGCGCCGCCAGCAGGCGTCTCCACGCCAGCCTGTAGCGAAGGACCGACGACTTCCCACCCTTCGGCAGCCCGGGCAAGCATTTTTTCCGCAACGTGTGAATTCGGCAGGCAATGGTCTTCTGCGAACATCACAGTGTCGGCGGATGCCAATTGCACGGCTTTCGCACGGGCTTGGTGCAGTAAGGTTGATTTTGTACATACCTTCACCCAGCTCGGGTCAAGAAGTTGTGAAGCCAACTCTGTATCTGGACAGAGAACCATCATTTCGATTCGTTCACGGCAGGTTTGGCCCTCCCATGCATTGATTGCAGCCTCCACTGTTCGGACGCCCAGCATTGCGGGCAAAATTACGGTGAGTGCTGGTTTCATATTAACCCTCGATTCCAAAGGGATTTTTCTATTGGGAAAAACACAGACCGAAGGTTGCGATCATAGAAACCCAGCAACCGTTCTTTTGTGGTGCTTCTTTCGTTAGGAATCAAATGCGAGCTTTGAACCGATCGCAGAATCTCTAAGTATTCATTGGCGAAACGTCCGGAAGTTCTCGTTCGCCACGGTTTGATCTGGCCAGCATAGTGAATGATGCCAGGCGAGACTGAAGCTGATTCTGGGGTCCGATCGAACCATCTTCCAGCGGTCAACGGAACATTCCACATCGGATCAAGCGGCAACCAACTGTCTGATGCAACCGCATTAAGTGCGCCTTGGTGCATAAAATCATATTTTACATTTGGCTTGCGTAAGTAGGCCAAGGCAGACTCGGCTATCCGCTCTTCTCGCCAGCACGCTAAATCAAGAAGAAGAACGCCCGCATTAAAATAGGGGGCGTCGCTGGGAATCCCAAGTTCTCTTGCCGCGTCTAATCCGCGTGGAGAGCCGCAGGTGGGAATGGCGGAGTTTTGGACCGCGCCAAACGGTCGCCCCGCCAGACTTTGTAACCAAATTGGCGAGATGTCTTTGACGATGAGCATATCCGCATCCAGAAAAATCACACGCTCCATATCCTCAGGCAAAAGGGTATGAAGTAGCAGTGGCACTGCGGCTTCTGGCGGAAAATGGCTATCGCGAGGAAGTTGAGACATATTCGACGCGGTAAGAGCTACCGAATGGACTTCCATGAACGATCCAATTGCATCCAGCGTTTGATGGCACGGCTCTCGCTGGATCAAGCGAACCACGGCGCGGTGTGGTGGTCGCAGTGTATTGACGAGCGATTGCAGCATCACCAAAAGTGGCAACGAATAACCCGCGTTGACGCTACACGCGATTTGGAGGTTTATCTCTGTACCCAACATAGGGTATTCCAAACTTTCGGCCCGGACGGTTATCGCGATCAGAAGAGAAGCCCCGGACCCAGTCTTGCAATTCAGTTGCTGCTATGAACGAATATTGATTGTACTTGCTCCACTGCGCATTTCACTAAGTATATCACCCCTGAAATTCGACTCCCCCAAATTAACGTTATTTCTCGATCAGAATGCCTCCAACACCGTCGTGCAGTTTTCGTGTGACTCGTGCTCAAACGAGCAGTTTGCAGCAACAGTTCAGCATTAAGGCATTCCCGATTAACATGGGCGGATGAATTGAAAGTTGCCCAACTTGATAAAAAGAGAAAATTAGTTGACGGGACCCTCGATGGGTGCTGATTTGAAGACGAGCCAATCTGGCTTCAGTCCAGGTAAGGCCCGTCGGCCGAAAGCCGAATAACGGGCGGCTACTCTTTTTGGAATCGTGATTCCGGGGACACCGTGGGCTCATGTTCCGCCGTAAAAAACTCTCGGGTTCGACAACGTCTCATTCGTGAGAAACGTGAGGCCCCTTGGTTCACCCCGCACCCTGAGAGAAAGTGCGCAATCTCTTAACCATTCTGAAAAAAAAATTTCTGGTAGGCAGAGGGCACTGTTTCATGGTTCGATCTCGTTCGTGCCACCGGATGTGGTCCGCGAATCACCGTATTTGTGCGGAGGACAGACTTCATCGCTGGCAACACTTACTGGGACCTTCCGCTCTTGCAAATCCGCGACGAGGGTCCACGCATCTTTTCCAAAAAAATAAACTAAGTCGCGTCCCCTGCGGCACTATCGCGGCATCAGAAAGGGGGCACTTCACTCTCGCTCGTGAAAACAGATTATCTGATCAGCAAACTAGTGCTCCAGACACAAGCTGATGTGGGCAGGATGCTCAAGACTGTAGATTGGCGACCCAATGGCTTATTTGTGGATGAGTCGGCATCCGATTCTGCTGAGGTTCAGCATCCCTGCGATTTAAACTTAGGTGTAAGAACTGTGGGCACACTGCCGTTCACCGCGAGGCTTTTCGAATGATTCGTCGTAACCTTCATGCGACGTTGATTACATGGAAGGTCGATGCGTTCTTGTGCATCAGTAGCGCAACCGATGGCGTAACGCCGTTTTTGACCAAGTTTGGCCTGTCCGTCTTGAGTGTTCGGGTAGCCACTTCGAATAAAGCATAAGCATCGAATACTCTTGCAGTTGTTGTCAGTGCTGCGGTCCGATTTGTCACCCCTTTGTTTGTAAATCAGCCGAAACACAGAGTGAATCGACAAGCCCGCGAGACTCGAGGTCCATTCCCTCCTCGTAGTGTTTTTATTACACTCCATGGTCTGCCCGCACCTTGAGGTTTTCGGTTCTTGGCCTGCCTTGTTGTGTTGCCGCAAACTGGAATTACCTATCATCTCCCCAAAATGTCTATTGGAACTGTTACGTTCTTCAGACTCATTGAGGTACATCATACATGGCTGCTTCGACGTCAATTCTCGCGGATAATCTGCACGAGTACCCGCAACAAGATGTGATCGACGGGACCATTGGAGCATCGGCTTCGATTCTCGATGATTGCCTGAACAAGCACGACGGGGTGTTGCAACTTCTGCACCGCTACGCCGGTCGGACATTCTGTACGCCAGGCAAACGCCTTCGTCTTGATGAAAAGTCGTACTATCCGAACTACATGAACGGTACAGGTCTCGATGAAATTTGGATGTGTTGTACCGTTCCCATCGTGACGGGTGTAGTCGATACGCGAACGAATAAGGCACCTTTTCGCGAGGGTGAATCGCACGTTCTGACTCCGAATGGGCAAGTCATCTCGCTGCAGGATTTGATCACAGCCAGTCCGGAAACTGTGATGGGTGAGAAGGTCACGGCCTTTGCAAAATCAATGTTCGGAGAGCCCACCTGGCCGATTGTGTCAAAGAAGTTCGACAACCTCAATCCTATCCCGCATCATCTTCATTGGTCCAAGTGGGAAGTCTATGACATCAATTCTTTTGACAATCCTGGAGTCAGTGCTTCGCACTATCACACCACGGCAATGGGGCTGTATCCGTTCGTGACGAAGGACCAGTTCCTGTCCTGCATGAAGCGTTTCGGAAAGGGTGAGTATAACGGGGTGCGACATTTGTCACCGCACGTGATGATGCAACTTGATAATGGATTCGTGATGCCGAACGGCGTGCTGCACTCACCGACGGACCTTTGCACGCACGAACTGCACGTCACGATGGATGAGCACTTCCTGGCCGAGGATCTCACGCTTGACGGACGTATCGGAGCGGCGGATGCTTTTTATGCTTGCAGGGAAGAAGACTACCCTAAGGATCGTCACGAAGACTGGGAGTACTTGGCCGACCTGTTCGATTTCAAGGCGAACCAGGATCCCGACTTTGTCTTAAAGAATTCCCGTCCCGCAATTGCTGCCGAAGAATTCGAAGACCAAGGAGTTGACGCGAAATGGATTGTTTACGGAGATGTTCTTGGCGAACAAAGGTGCTCAATCCTTCGGCTTACCGTCCAGCCTGGCAGTAAGACCAAGTTTTGCCCGGAGAGTCCCGCACTGTTTCACACGAATGGCGGGAGAGGCCGTGTTGGGAAGCTCGAAGTACGCTATCACCAAGATATGATTCTAGGTGAGATCTATCCCGAAATCGGATTCATCACGCAGGCAGCGCTTGCGAATGGCGGTGTGGAGGTCGAAAACACGGGAACTGAACCGTTCGTGTTGACATTCGACTTCCCGCAGCAAGCGTATTCCAAGACGCCGGGTGTTGGCATTACACCGTAGCCTTTCGATGTCGGTTACCCCGTCACATCAAAAGGTTGGAATGGACCTTTCGGCCAGTGAAACCGCGATTGCGTTGTTTAAGGGCGGCGGATTCTGAGTCGAGATTGAGTTCACTCAGGGCGCCGCGGGCCCGAAAATGATCGTGCGGTGCGGTGCGCATCAGTCCGAAGTTGTGAGTCCGGCGCGAGTGAGGACCAGACGATCGAATCCGCTCGTCGATACAACCGAAGTAAACAAATAAGACGCAAGCCGTTCAGTACTGGCAACATCTGCAATGACTGTGTGTCTGCAAGTCTGCGCGGGTCATCATGCAGCCAGATCGATACTATCTGGAAAATGTCGTCACATTGAGCAGGCGAATACGCGCACGTACAAAATTGCGGTCCCAGTTCAGGGCTTTCCTGAAACACTCGGCAGCGGGATCGTATTCAGCACAACTCTGGTGTCTCTTGCCGGCACGATACCAGAAGTTACCAATTTGTAACCGCATGCATTTCTTGTCTGCGCCTGAGACGTAACTGGCCAGCTTTTCGTAAATTTGCTCATGCGTTATTGCCCAATGTTCAAACCGGTCAGCGAACTGCCTGCTTAAGTTACCTTCTTCGCCAAGTTCGGAGGGATGGCCAACGCGGAATGTCACGGGTGCGCCGCTCACGTGCACCCATTCACCTTGGGTACAGATTTGCGAAAAGAGTACTGTGTCCTCGCCGAAGAAGTACCGAGTATCCCATCCGCCGGCCTTCATCACTGCATCCCAGCGGAACATAGAGCAAGAGGCCACACCCGCGCCATGACGAAAGAGCCATTGAAGCGGTGACTTTGCGAGTTGGGAACAGTCGTCTCGCTGTATTTCCCTCTTGTCGCTGTCCAAGAAAATTCTGTCGGTACTGGCTGCGACAGCTTTTGGATGTTGTTTCATGGTTTCGACCGACCGTGCGATCAAGTCGGCAGGCCAAATATCATCTGAGTCGAGAAAACTGACGTACTCCGTTTTCTTGGTCGCTGCCATTCCGTTAGCGCGTGCGGTAGCTGCGTTTTCGTTCGTTTGCTTCAATAGTTGGAACGTAGCAGTGTTCTCTGTTGCAGAAGAACGTTGCTGGTGTATCCAATTCCTAACTGAATCGTAGGTACCATCAGTTGATCCATCATCAACAATGGTGACAGACGCGGGCTGTAGTGTCTGCTTGGCGATGGAATTCAGCGCATCGAGAACCAGCGAACGACGGTTGAATACAGGAACAACCACAGTTAGATCTTCCATCAGGCCGCCCTTGTTCTCTTGGTGATACTGGATCTGAGCTTGACCAAGCGTTGGGTAAAGCGGCTTCTCCGTAGGTCATCAATTCCTGGATTGATGTGGTAGAAGGATTTCCGTTGGCTCACTATTCCTGCAGGTAGCCCAACATTATCGCGCAGCGTTTTCAACGTGTTGGCAAATTGGTTGGAGGCTTTTTCCGAGACGGCTGTCCGAATTACCGATAACAAATCCTGCTCTTTAGCCTCGTCTTGTAACACACCGAATGGACAGTGTTTATTGGGAGTAACAAGGATGCTGCCGTCAGCGAGTTCGTCATGCAAGTCCGCCATTTTGACGGTAAAGATTTCACGGCATCCTCGGTCTGCGGCTACCCTGGTATACAACTGCGTTGTCCGCTCTTTCGACCAAGAGGCGATTGTGTAGCGATAAATCAAATCTTCGGTTTTTTCACCAACCAAATTTCTTAGCCAATATCGCCTGCGCTGAGTTGGCCCCTTCTCACCATCTGCAAAATTGCCAAATAAATAAGCTGAGTGCAGTAACCCCGCATTCAGCATCTCCACAGGCTGCTCCCAAATTGCAAGCGTTCCGGCTGTGCCAACGAGGTGGCAAACAAAGGGTTTGCCACAGGAACGAAAACAGGATCCGAATAACATCTTTGCAGCATCGTAAGCAACGTGCACAGTCTCTAGTGAAGTGTTGTCGTAACCCGCTTCTTGCATCGCAAGAAACAATTGAAGATTTGTTTGCGGTAGTGTCATTCAATCCGTATCCTTTTCAGCGAGAGTGTCGATCGTGAATTGCCTAAGCGACTTTTTGAAATTGCGATATGTGCTTCTCGAGCGATGGCTCTGAATCTTCTGTAAGTTCTGCACTGATTGATACTTTCACAACAGGCAAATTTGAGTGAATCGACTGCGGGTACCTCTGCTTCTGTCTCTTATACACATCTGACGCTGCCGACGACTCCTTAC
>OJCR01000870.1_pt1 | contig 12358 bp, 8 predicted proteins | sample 1591611 | NCBI WGS metagenome assembly OJCR01 (sample SAMN05416815, study PRJEB24817) | seawater metagenome | isolation source: Sea water | place: Canada:Atlantic | collected 2013-07
GATCAGCCTCGGTCTCGTGGGCTCGGAGATGTGTATAAGAGACAGATACTATAGATGAGAGTGGGGTGCGGTCGCAAAATATTTGCGGTGACCGTGAAACAAAATTGTGGGGGCAATTATGGCAGATAGATGAGTTGCGGCAGCTATCACAAACTGCGATGTTTGCTTTGGCCAGGCTTGGCTCTATCGCAAACCAACCACGCAATCGCTCCCATTCTGGTCGTGATCCATCCGATTTTTGGCGACTCAAAGTTCTTGCTCAGTGGGTGGGAAACGTTTCCTATTCTCGCTGGGAATAGGCTTGCCGGTCCGCATGCTCCACCATTCGTGAGCTCGCTCGGGTGAATAGTGAGGGTTCGGAATGGGCATTCTTGCCAGCACTTCGGTACGCCAGTTTTGTAGTTTTTTTCGAAGGTCAGCCGTCCGTCCCGGCTTGCTTTGGTTCAGGTTGCGCTTTTCACCGATGTCTTCTGCGAGATTGTAAAGCTCAAGATCCCCACTGCCATCAAGGTACTCAATCAATTTCCAGTCTCTTTCGCGGATGCTGCTGGCGGGGCGGTCATGGTGAAAATGAGGGTAGTGCCAATGCAAGGCGCTTCGGTCGAGTCTCGATGATGGCATTTTCAAAAGCGGGATTAGACTTTGACCATCGATGATTTGGTTCTCTGGCAACTTGCCGCCCGCCAACTCGATGAATGTCGGATAAAAATCATAGCTAATGGTTGGTTCTCCGTTGATGCTGCCCGGCGTCGTCAGGGGAGGATACTTGATGATCAAAGGAACGCGTACTCCGCCCTCATGAAGTGACCCTTTTTCACCTTTTAGGGGTGCCATGCTGGTGACATTATCGTCAGCAGTTTCCTGATAGTCATAGCGACGATACAGTCCGCCGTTATCTGACGTGAAAACGACCATCGTATTATCTTCGATTCCAGCCTCTTTTACTGCGTCCACGATTCGACCCACCATATCGTCGCAGTGCTCAACCATTGCCGCATAAACTGGATGGGGCAAGGAAGTTTCGTTTTGTCCGAGCTTCCCCTTGTACTTGTTGACCTTTGCCGACATTGCTCCCAATGGGATGTGCACTGCAAAGGGCGATACCATCAGGAAGAAAGGCTTGTCGTGATGCTGTTCGATGAAATTGACCGACAAGTCAGCTTCAAAGTCGGTTCGGTACTGCCCCGACTTTGGTTTTAAGTTCGGGTTGTTCTGAACGCGGTATCTACCTGGTAAATGCGGACCATTGATCACAGCTGAAAAGTCATAACCCTGAAATTCAGGTTGCGATTGTGGACTTGTGCCGAGGTGCCATTTTCCGACGTAACCTGTTGAATAACCGCTTTGCTGCAACGCTTCGGCGACTGTCACCGTTTGTAATGGAAGTGCCATTGTGGTGAGCGGTGTGATGACGCGTTCGAAAGGTCGCCAATGTCCGGGAATGTGAGCCGTGATGCCGATCCTCGCCTGATTTTGGCCAGACTGCACGGCACATCGGGTCGGAGAACAGACTGCGCCCGCCGCATAAAAGTCAGTGAATCGCATTCCTTCTTTGGCCAGGGCATCGATTCGTGGCGTTTCGATGAATTCGTTTCCGTAACACCCAATGTCTTTCCACCCCAGATCGTCAATGAAAATCAAAACGATGTTCGGTCGTTGCTCGGCATGGAGTACATTTGCGATGGTAAGAAAAATGGTCAGGGCGAACAGCACTCGGAAGAAACGCACGTGTAGGTACTCGGTGGGTTGTGAATGATTTTGAGTTACATGTAACACCGCAATGAGCGGATCCGTCGCCATTATATAGAAATATCGATGGACCCACAATTTCGCGACGAAGTGTTTGTCGTTACTTTCGCTCTTGAAAACGCGGCCGTATCGCGATCACTTGTCCCGAGTTCAGGAATCGCGAGTTCAGTGATGGCGGTGGAAATCAGTTCAGCTGGTGATTTGTTTGCACAAGGTTAGATTGCGAGCCAATTTTGTGCGGGTGTGCGACCGCGACAGGTAGTTAATGACTTCGTTGTGGTAATGTTGATCAGCGTTGTTGGTTAAACTCAATAACCCTCGTAAATGTTTTTCGTGGGTCTACGCAGCGACTTAGGTTTTTAATCCAAGAGGTAATTCCATGCAGCGTTTTTTGATTTTGGTTGCTCTGATAATGTTTGCGTCTGATTCGCTTGCCGCTGAGAAGGTTGTCAAGGTTTTTGTTCTTGCTGGGCAGTCCAACATGGAAGGGCAGGGGGTTGTCGATCTTGATCACCCCGATCATTACAACGGAGGAAAAGGGACTCTGGTGTGGTCGATGAAAAATGCAAAAACAAAAGCGAAGATGTCACACCTGAAAGACGCGGCGGGGAACTGGAGAGTGCGGGATGATGTGTTTGTCCGCTATCAGACACCACATGAGTTAAAGGTGGGTGAGCATGGCATTGGTTTCGCTGTTTATTCAGGCAAGCACCATATCGGCCCTGAATTGCAAATTGGAAACCTGTTGGGCGATCACTTTGTCGAGCCCGTTTTGTTGGTCAAGACCTGCTGGGGAGGGAAGAGTCTCTTCAAAGATTTCCGCCCACCGACGGCCGATGGGGAAACCGGAGAGTTCTATTTGAAAATGGTGGCCGACGTAAAGCATGCCATGTCGCATGCAGGAAGTGAGATACCGGCCCTAAAAGATGTCCGTATGGAACTTGCAGGGTTCATTTGGTTTCAAGGTTGGAATGACATGTTTGATGAGCAGGCGAGAGCGGACTACGCAAGCAATCTTGTGTGTCTCGTTTCGGACTTTCGGAAAGCGTTCAATGTTCCGGAGCTTCCTGTGGTGATTGGTGAGACAGGGAATCTGGGGACGGAAGCCGGACAGAATATGGTGGCCATCCGTGAAGCTCAGGAAAAGGCAGCGGAGACCATTGAGCCCGCAGGTTCAGCATCGTTTGTCTCAACGACTGACTTTGCCCGGCCGAAAGAATTGTCGCCAAATGTTGGGCATGGGCATCACTGGTTTGGCAATGCGGAGAGCTACTTTCTGATCGGTGATGCCATGGGCGAGGAAATGATTCGCCTGCTTCCAATAAGCACTTCGAATTGACTACGTGTGACCGTGGGTCAATCATTGGGATCAACGAGGTTACGCCATTCAGGATACGTTGGGCGATCCTGAGTGTTCTTGTCACCGGGTTTGGCGGGGGCTGGCGGGCTTGCGTCGAGTACCGTTTTTAGCTTGTTTCGTGACGCAGTGAGTTTTGCGTTTGTGGTTTGGTTGCTCAGGTCATGTTGCTCCTGCAGATCCATGGGGACATTGAAAAGACGTCCATCGCGGTACAGTTTCAGATTCTGTGTGCGTGCAAATTGCCCTGGCTTCTTGTTCCAATAAGGCTGGTAATGCGTCAGCACCCAGTCCCTTGGGTTTCCAGGTCTTCCGGTCAGTTGTGGCAGGAAACTACGGCCGTCAATGGGGTCCTCTGAATTCAGGGAAATGCCTGCCGCCTGAGCCAAAGTTGGGTATAGGTCTGTAAATTCGATCAGGTCGTCCGACACTTTGCCGATGGGAGAAGTTCCTAACCATGAGGCGACCATTGGTACATGGGTTCCCATGTCAGTCATGCCGCCTTTTCCGCCCTTGATCAATCGGCCATTCCAGTTGGACGTGATACCCGTGTTTGTGCCATTGTCACCCGTGAAAATAACGATTGTATTGTTCAGTTTTTTGAGGTCGTGGAGTTTGCTTACCAATCGACCGACGAGTTGGTCCATGTATTCGACCATGGCGACAAAATTTTCTTTTTTTGCCGCGTTCCCTTTGGGGGCTTTGTTGGCCGCTTGTGTTCTAGGGGCATCACCGATCGTGTCTGGGGTTCTTACAAACGGGTCATGAACCAGCACCATCGGATAATAAACAAAGAATGGCTCGTTCTGATTCCTGTCCATGAAGTCGCATAGAAAATCACACAATAGGTCGGGCCCATACTTTCCAGCGTTGTCCTCGACGGTTTCTCGTTTTCCATTGCGTTCCAGCGGTGGACTCCAGAAGCGTTCGCCACCACCATCCTTGATTTGTTTTCCGGTCGTGACCTGCCACAGATATGACTCGTCGAAGCCAGCTTTGTGCGGGCGCATGCTGTCGTCGGAACCAGGCAAGTTGTTGTACAGACCGTTGAGTTGCCACTTCCCTGCGATTGCAGTTTTGTAGCCTGCGGATTGCATCAGATGTCCGAACGTTTTGTCAGACGGGTTGAGGTACCCAAAGTGGGTGTAGTTTCTGAAATTATATTGACCGGTCATCAGCTTCACGCGACTCGGGGTACAAATCGGCGTTGAGTAGCAATGCTGGAAGCGAATGCCGCCCGCTGCCAAGGCGTCGATGTTCGGTGTCCGATAGTCTTCACCACCATAGCACCCAAATGCCTCCCAGCTGACATCATCGGCCATCACCAAAACTATGTTTGGCTTGTCAGTTGCAGGACGTGGAATCGGTTCAGCGGCAGTCACAAGCTCACTAACAAGTGCAAACGTCAGGAGGAGAACGGGTACATAACGATGCATGGGGTGTATCAATCTTGAAATGAGTGTTTGAAGATTTAGGGGGCTTGGCCCAATGAAGTCACAATCTGTTCAAGTAGGCATTGCAGTCAATGATGCTGACTTTTTTCTCGGTATCAGTTGGCTGCGATCATGACGTTGTCAGCGGCCTAGCGTTTGTTTTTTTGTGGCCCAGAACAGTTGGTCATCGCTGTGTTGGGTAACTGAATCCTCGATCCACTTTGCAGCGTAGGCAACCTGAGGTGCAAAACCGCCTCCGTGAGTGATCCCCACCAACACATCACCTACTGTTTGAGAGTGAATTAACCAAGGACCACCGCTACTGCCTGCCTTTCCACGCCGTTCTTCTTTTTTGGGGACACGCAAATTATCTGAGCCACCAATAGCAGGTATGTTCCGCCATATTTCGTTCCCAGCTACCTTTTTGATGAGGAGTTTCCCGTCGCTGCGACCGAGCGTCTGACGCAGTAACAGCACGGGGGGGCGGTCGTCCATTTTGATTGGACGTACGAGACGGAGGAGCGCAAGGTCCTTTGTTTTATGTCTCAGGACCTTGTTGACCCCGATAGTCGCAGGTTTTTTCTTGGAGGTGGTGAATCGAACTTTTACGTCGCCCGCTTTCGCCTTTCGTGAGGTGATGCAGTGCGATGCGGTCAGAACCCAGCGGGGTGAAATCAAGACTCCCTTGCCTCCACCACAGTTAACACTCAGGTTTTTTCGGTCATTCAACGGGTAGGGCGAGTCGCCCTCGGTGACTATCGTGAATCCCATGGCGGGAGCTTGCTCGGTGGGAGCCGATGGCGGAGTGGTAGCGGTTGCAACCGTGCCAACCAGCCAGCACAGACCAGCGAGGACTTGTTTGTTGATGAGAAGAGACATCGGTACCGGCGTGAAAAAAAATGACGTCAAACGGGGCACATGATCATAGCGGATCATTTGCCCAAACGCATTGTCCGTGCTATCCCTGCAAGCCTTTTTCTGGCGCCGCTACCGGTGTGTTGTGGCTGATCGATGTGTTGGACACGTCAATGAGCGTGCAGCATCTTCTGGTTGCAGTGAAATAGACTAGGGGGGCGGCAGATGCCAATGTAATGCGTTTGCTATCTTTCAAGACCTCAGCGGCACGGCGACCTGAAGCGAGTTCGTGGTTCATTATTTCACCATGATTCAATTCAGATCGCGAAAGTTGATGTTGGCAGGGGATTCGGCAAAGAATGAATCGATGGCGTTCGTGCTGTCGTTGCCGGTAGAGTCGATGGAACTGTTGCCAGGAAAGACGCGAATGCTTGGTTTTCTGGCGTTGGTGGTTTCACCGTCGTGGTCTTGCGTTCTTATGTTTTCTGTTCCGTCGGAGTTGCCGACTGCCAGTGAGTTGTCATGACGATGATTCGGAAATTGGACTAGAGTTACGAAGGGATTGATGCGGGATCGTGATACTTGTTCTTGAGTACCAGTGATGGCCTTGCTACTAACAAGTGACGCTGTTTGGATTTCAGAAGTCCACGATTGGGACGCTCGTGCGACGGAGAACGATGCAGCCATTTGTGCAACATCTTCTTGCTTTGCAGACGTTGGTTGCTCGAGGAATGGGTTGGAGGCGAATCCGACGCACTGACCACAGACGCAGCCTGGGTCATGTGACGCTCCCTCTCCAACATTGCAGTCATGCTTGTTGTGTTGGTGGTGACTAGGTTCATTTTGACTAGGTTCATTTTGACTGTGTTCATTGTGACTGTGTTCATTGTGACCACTATCACTGTCGTCATGACAGTCATCGCCCGCATGCCCGGGAGCTAGGTAGGTTCCCTCGCCGAATGTTCCATCAGTCGGGACGTAGTTCACATTTGGTACGGGCATGTCATTGAATGCTGAGTGGCCTGCTCCATCCCCCGATCCATTGTCGCTGTTATTCGATTTGTCTTCGGCGAAGATTATCCCTGGGGACAACGCGACTACCCCAATCGCTTCTGCGAGGTGGTTTGTTTCCCTATCAGCCGATCGTTCTTCATCGACCCAAATTTGAATCGTGTCTTGTCCGAGATTGTCAAATCTGAGGTTGGCTGTGTCTGCCTCTGCAGATGTCTGCATCGCAGCAAGGACGACTGGAGTGCGGTGGGCATCAGCGTTAAACGACAAGGTCGACCGGTGATGGGTGATGGAACGGTCGGTAGTGTAGGCTGAGTTGGTGGTCTGTGGAGTGGCGATCGCAATCCATGATGCGTGTTCGATGCCATGTTCACTGCTGGCTTCTTCTGCCTGCAGTGTCATGCGGAATCCAGTGGGCGTGATGTTCTGTTGCCGGGTCACGACAGCGTCAAGCTCGGACATGGTGGTGATTTGCGAAATCACCACGGGTGTGGTGGGAAACGCATGAGCGAACTCAATGTCCTGCCAAGTTGCATCAGCGGCCTCGTTGACACCTGCTTCGATCAAAGTGCCATCGGGTAGGGTGTGCAATCCAGACTCGATGACTAGGAAGCCTGCTTGTTCGGTCGTGTGCCATCCATCTAGGAAGTTCCATTCCTGAATCCTGACTTCGAAGCTGCTTGCGGTTACGTTACGGATTCGGATTGTGGCCTCGTGGCTTCCATTGAATGACAGTGGTCCGAATGTAATCGAGGGATTCTCGTAGGTCTGTTTCAGTTGAATAGTTTGCCACTCGTGGTTCAGGTTCGAGGCCCATCCTGCTTCACCGACTGCATTTTCACGATCAGATGGGGGTTGGTTGTCGTCGCTACCTTCTCGTGATGCGGTCGCAAGCAGGTCTCCCTGTTCAAGCACGATGCCGCCGACAACTTCGCTTGTGTGGCGTGTTTCCCTGTCACGAGATTTTTCTTCGTCCACCCAGATTTGTGCTCCGTCCGAGGTCAGGTTCGTGATCCTCAGGCTGGCTGGGTCAGTGCTTTCAACCGTTTGCATGGCCGCGACCATGATTGGCATTTGATAGCCGGTGTCCGGGAATTGCAGGTCGGTTCGGCGATGGGTGACACCGCTGTGGAGCACGAATGTGTGGGTAAGGGGATCAGCGTCAGTTGTGGTGCTGCCCACTGCGATCCAGCCGACGTTTTCGGTTCCGTGTTCTCCCAAGGCTTCTTCCTCCTGCAGACGGAGCTTGAAACCAGTGGATGTGACATCACGCTGTCGGGTTACGATCGCATCAGATTCGGTCTCTGTTAGCGATTGCGATATGACCACAGGCGGATCTGTGAACTGATAGCCAAAGGCAAGCGAGTTCCATGTGGTTCCTGTGTTGCTTAGACCAGCGGCAATTACAGTCCCATCAGCCAGAGTGTGGATTCCGGATTCCACGACGACGTAGCTGGCGGTCTCATGAGTGTGCCAGCCATCAAGGTATTCCCATTCCTGGACGCGAACGTCGAATGAGCTTGAAGTCACGTTGCGTATTCGTATGGTCGACTCATGTTTTCCGTTAAACGAAAGAGGGCCAACCACGATCGCTGGGTTGTTATATTGGTTGTCAAGTTGAACGGTTTTCCATTCGTGATTCAATTTGGATATCTTGCCCGCTTCACCTACCACGGATGTTGTGGTTGATGCGACAAGGGTGCCCTGTAACGAGAAGAAGCCGATGCTGCCGTAGTCAGAGTTTTGCCCATCCACGCCAACACCATCAATTGATAGAAAGTACTGGCCGGCTGTAAGGTCCAGGTCAAACGCTGCATTGGTATCGTTCAGTGGGTTGCTGGTTGCGATAACGTTGCCAGATGCATCATGCAGCCTGGCCTCAATGTCGAGGTTTGGATCTTGACCAAACGTATCAATATTCAATGTCACATTACCGGTGCCTGTCTGGAAAGAAAACCAGTCTTGATCTTCGGTTTGTTCGACAATGCCCCAAGCAGTTATCTGTTGGCTTGCGTTGGCTGTGATTGTGGTTGCAGATTGTAGACCATTGCCGTGGTCATCATCGCGGTAGCCAAGTCCGTTGCGGTTGCTGGTGATGACTGTCAGATCGTCCTGATCAATTGTGGCACCCTCGTAGTCAGAGTTGCTCCATTGTGTCAAACGCTTTCCAAAGGGTGCGCCCAGGATGGGCCCCCAACTGGTCTGACCTGTTCCGGTTCCCGGGTGATAGCTCTGGCTGTCAAGGCCCTGGTGCCGAAGGCCAAGAGCATGCCCCACCTCGTGTGAGTTCGTCATGCCTCCATTTCTTGCACCCTTGTTGAATGTGAATACTGGGGTGTCTTGGTTGTACGAAAATGAATTCAGGTAGGCGATGCCACCAATTCCTGAACCAAACCCTTCGGTTGGCTGGGTATTCACTGCCCGAATACCCCATGTCGAATCATTGACGCTGCTTTTGGATAAGGCTGCAAGTCCGGGGTCAAGGGTTGTCACATTCACATCAAATGGAAGAAAGTCTTCAGCGACATTCTGGAACTGTTTTTGTATCTCAATCAATTCCGAGTCGGAGAAACTATTTGGGTTTCCGTCGCGATTGAACGCGGGAAACTGAATGTCATGCCCCCACATATTGCCCACGCTGTGATGGCCGTCAAAGTCCAGGAAAATGGTCTTACTGGCTGTTGGGTTACTCTCAAGTGCGAAGGTGTTTTCGAGGCCGTAGGGAGCCAGGGAACTCGCGTCTCCGAAAGAAAATTCATCGTTCACGTAAGCCGGAAGGATTGCACTAAGCAGATGCCGTGGTTCGAGCGATTCGAAACGCGGCACCATCGTTACCGCTGCTCGGGAGCCGCTTCGTTTAGATGAGTTCGTTCTGCGTCGGCGTCGGCGAATAGATTTGCGTTTTGAAGTGGAGTTGAGTTCTGAATCTGGCTCGGTCGTGGCACGAACCATGGGGTTTCACTCTGCGAGATGAGATCATGGATGAGAAGAGTGCTCGTGATGCGTCTTTGGGCTTGCTGCGGCAGTGGGTTTGGTGTGGCCACTTTGGGCCCAAAAGTGATGGCGGGGTTGGTTGTCGCGATCCTTCCTCGCGGAAGGCCTTTGATTTCTGTTACCTTTGGAAACATTGGTCACAAAATGCCGATGTCAAGAAATTCAACGGTCTTTTGGTGCGTAATGCCGCAATAAGTGCAAGTTCGAGAAAATTTGCAGCTTCCTGGTACTCGATTCCGCGACTGCGCAAACCGTGGGCAATACTGCATCTCAAAAGCACCAAGCCCCAAAAGCAGGGGGAACGGCAGTTTCGCTTCGTGGGTGATGGAAACAGCAGTTTCGCGTGGCGGGTGAGAAAGACCTCTGTACTCGGCTGTAAGACATCAGCTGGGGACCTTGCATGGGGTGAAAGTGCCGTCAATGACAGTCGGGACCGCCCATCAAGTTCTGTATTTCCAACGGAATTTTGGCCGAATCACCCAGTCCGGCATGCTTGCGGTGGTGTCTTTTTCGGGACGGTCGTGACATTCTCAGAATGATACTGGTATCTCACGACTGGACAGCGAGCGTGATTTTAAGGTCTTAAAAAGGTGTTTTTTCGAATGGCACGCTCTTTGCGTTTAACCGCATTGTCGGAACGTATCCTCGGAAACTGGAATTGCCACGTTTCCAATCACAACACGCTTTAAAAATTAGAGACTGATATGAATACCAAACAAATCTTCTTCAACGCCGCCACTGTCTGCATGGTTGCAACCGCCGTCCTAATGACTCAGGCGATATTCAATGGGTCTGCGATCGCTGATCAGAGAGGGGATGCTGCAGGGGGCGATCTAAGGCAACGTATCGCGGACATCGAGGATCGCCAAGATGAGAGTGACGTTGAGTTTGTTCTTGTTGATCGATCTCTTGCTGATCTGAATGCGCGAATCAATACAAATGACACAGACATTCTTAAGCAGGACGGAAGACTCACTGATCTCGCCTCAAATGTTCGAGCAGTCGAGAAGAGAGCGAAAGTCATGCAGGCACAGCACCGGGTTTTGGCTGAAATGGTCAAACGCATGGCTGCACGAGACTGAGCTGATTCGTGAGGTAACTCCTGAGGACTGGGGCAATGAATCTTAGCTGATTGGCTCCAGTCTTCAGGCATGTGAAACGTTGATACTGAATGTCCCACTGCCGGTGCGAATGTGTTTCATGAGCCGATCTTACGCTCGTGATGGCAATGTTGATCGTGATTCGGGATCCCAAAACTGCTTCCGTCTTGATGAACCTGCTGATGTTTTATTCCGCTGGACTATTTCTATGAAAAATCTCTTCTTTACGGCAGCTACAACGCTCTCGATTCTGACAGCTTCTTATCTGATCCCATCGATCCTTCCGCGTGAAGGTGAGAAGATTCTGTCAGATGTTGGATCCGAGATTCGTTTGGTAGCGTGCAGCGCGACCAGCGCGAGAACCTCGTCTCTGCGTAACGCTGAACTTGTGTCGAACATTGTCAATGGACTGCCCGAGGACGTACACATCCTGTTGTTGGTGAATGATCGTTCTGCATTTTCCACTTCGTCAAATAATCGTCGGGTTACATTTGTAGAAATGCCACATGGCAGTGATATCTCAATTTGGCCGCAGGATCCCTTCGTTGTGGTTCAGGGCAAGGCGACAACCAAGTTGATCACACCATGTTCATTCAATCGTGAGGATGATGAACGAATGCCGAAGCAACTGGCAAATATTCTGAATCTCGAAGTGGTTCATTCAGAAATGCACTTCGAGGGTGGAAACATCGTGTGTGGTGAAGAATCTGTTTTCATCGGCTACGACACGATTCATCACAATGCCGTCGTTTTAGATTCAACACCACTGTCAATCATCAAACGGTTCTCAAAATTGTTTGGACGATCAGTGACGGTGGTGGGCGAATCGAGTCAGAGCGTCGCTCATATTGATTTGATTGTCACACCACTTAATGGGAAACGCGTCGCTGTTGCTGACAGTCGAGCAGGAGCTCGTTTGGCTGCTGCGGAGATTGATGCGAATCCCCGTCTGGTACAAAAATTCGAACAGCGTTGCGAGGAGATGTTTTTCGGCCATGTGGATGTCTCTGAATTGCAAGATAGGGAAGGAAATACCCTGGCAAGGCCCGAGGTGGCCGGGCGAACCGAAGAAGTGATTCGTGCCAGCCTTCGTCTTGCTCCCGCGCTCGATGCGATTGCCAGGCAATTGTCGCATGCCGGCTATTCTGTTGTCCGCATTCCAGCGCTGATTCCAAGCCAGAATCGATCGGCTGATGATTTCAATGGCGATGCAGTCCGCTATCCATTTCTGTCCTACAGCAATGTCTTGGTCGAAGTGAGGCAGAATCAGCCTGTTGTTTACTTGCCGCAGTATGGTTTTGCCAAGCTTGATCAGGCGGCTATTCAGACATGGGACGCGTTGGGGTTCAATGTCAAGGCAGTTCCGGGGTTCTCAACCAGTTCGATGTATGGAGGCGGACTTCGCTGTTGCACGAAGGTTCTGCTTCGGAACTGAACAGCGAAAAGGCCGGCGTGATTTGTCAAGTTGGGCGAACTGGCTCAGCGCATGGGAGAAGAGTTGCCCACTGTTGACATTGCCGAATGGCACAGCACATGCTGCGGGACAGGCAAAAAGAACTGGTCGCGTTCAGTGATAGAACGCGACCAGTGATAGATCGTCGGAATTCTCGGGGCTAAGTCCCTGCACCTTGTCTCTACGTACGGGCAAATATACGTATCCGGGCTTGCACGCTGTCATGCAAATAGGGTTGCTGACGATTGCTGATCAACTTTCGGCGTCCGCGGATGTTGCTTCGTCACTTGCTGTCTCTGCACCGGCATCCGCACCCGCACCTTGGGGAAGACGTTTGGCGAGTGACTTGAAATTACTAAGAGACAGAATGTGATAGTAGACAATGGAAATCTTCAAGGATTAATTG
>OJCR01000874.1_pt1 | contig 12329 bp, 9 predicted proteins | sample 1591611 | NCBI WGS metagenome assembly OJCR01 (sample SAMN05416815, study PRJEB24817) | seawater metagenome | isolation source: Sea water | place: Canada:Atlantic | collected 2013-07
ATCTACACGTAAGGAGTCGTCGGCAGCGTCAGATGTGTATAAGAGACAGGTAAACAAGATCATTCAAGGTGATTGGAATTGGCATCCCAACCGAACGAGCGAAGACCTCAAACACCTGTGGCACAATGTTCGCGGTCAATACCGGAGCAATCTTTTATTCGGAGACGGGCATGTGGACTTTGTTCGATTTCCCAATGAAGCGGCTGGCTGGATTCTAAATCCCGAGCCGGACCCGGAATGGCAATGGTGGTAAGATCAAGTCCTGAGGCTTGCTGAGCGTGAATCGACCATTCAATCACTTGATGGAGATAATGTGCACAGGGCAGCTTTCGGCACTTTGCACAAGCTCCTCACGATCGCAGTCATACCCCTCCCCGAACTCGATCTGCTTGTGGTTGTTTTTGACTTTAACCAATGAAGCCAAACCATCCTCATCCATTTTCCAGTAACTCGGAGCCTGTTCCACACAGGCAGCGCAACCAATGCATTCACCGCGTTTGTGTGAAATACGAATCATGGCTGCATCACTTTCATCAGATAAAGGCGATCGCCACGGCGCACTTTATCCTGAACTTTAATTGAGAAGACGCAATGTCCCTTGACACCCTCAACAGCCTGTTCGTCAACCCTGATTTCTTCAACCACACCACTCACCACACCAGTGTTCTCTCCGATGATGGTGTATTCATCTCCTATTTTGAGTTCACCGGTCGTCGCAGTGATCTCAGCCACGTGAACACGGCTGAAAAAATTACTCACCTTACCAACTTCGATTTTTTGTCGCGTCGCTTTGCTGCCGTAAGTCTGGCTCCAGCCCTGTTTTCGGCCCAAGTAATAACCATCGGAGTGACCACGATTATATACCTTTTCAAGACCACCCTGAAGACCTTCCACCAGCTCCTGCGTATAGCAGTCATCATTAAGTGCATCAATCGCCTTGCGATAACTACGAATCACTGAATCCACATATTCAGGCGAACGACCACGGCCTTCTATTTTGAGAGTGTGAATACCAGCATCCAGAACCTGATCCAGGAAGTCGATTGTCGAGATATCATTGGGAGACATCACAAAATTATTATCGATTTCAAGCTGCTGGCCGGTTTCCTTGTCCGTTACTATGTATTCCTTGCGACAGTTTTGTTCGCAGGCACCGCGACTGGCGGAAGCATTGCTTGTGTGCAGGGACATACCACATCGACCGGAAACTGCGATACACAATGCCCCGTGAGCAAAGGCTTCCAGCTCCATGGGACGTCCACTTTTCCCTCGGAGATCCGCCTCAAGCATTTGCTCATGGATATGCTTGATCATTTTTAGATTCAGTTCGCGAGCCAGCACAATGCGCTCACACAGGGGAGCATAAAACTTCACGGTTTCATAATTGGAAATCGAAAGTTGAGTGGAAAGGTGCACTTCCAAGCCCAGTTCATTGGCCATTTGCACAGCCGCCATGTCGGCAAGAATCACCGCATCAACATTATTTTCCTTACCTGCTTCAAGAATCTTTCTGGCGGCGTTGGCATCGTAATCGTAAAGAAGCGTGTTGAGAGTTAGATAGCCTTTGACCCGATTTTCATGGCAAATACTCAGAATCTCACCTATGTCGGACAATTGAAAGCTCCTGCGCGCACGTGCGCGCATGTTCAATTGTGCCACTCCAAAATACACCGCATCCGCACCAGCATTGATACCAGCTTGTAGTGATGGAAAGCAGCCCGCGGGAGCAAGTAATTCGGTTTTGTATTTCATGGATGATGCATGTGACGCAGGTATCGTTCGAGTTATGATTCAAAGCATTCCCTGAAGATCGGTTACTGTAAATCAACCCGATTGGTGATGCCTTCGAATCATGAAAACAATCATCTCAACAGCCTTACCTCGCCAGGAAAGGGATCGTATCACTGACCAGAGGGAAAGGCAAGCGCTAGGCTGGCGTCCTTGCGGACCTCTCCGCAGCGCTCTTGGCGATCAGGAAAGCCATTTCATCATGCATTGCTTATCATGCCCCCTGATTTGACGGGGTTTATATCCTCTCATATCCCATACATGGGACATATACACAATAAATCGCAACAGAGACCACTCTACCTGCCAATCAATTACGAACTCGCTCGTATTCTCGATTGACAGCTTTGTCACCCCAGCGATCAACCACGGCTCGCAAGGCATTGTTGGTTTCAGGGAATCGGCCCTTATCGTCGGTTTCCAAAATCCAACGATAAAGAATATCTCGGTGTCGCGTAATTTCCAGAGCGATGTTCCGATCCACTGAATGAATCAGGTTTTTCGTTTCATGAGGATCATTCACCAAATCGTAAAACTCCTCAGCAGGACGCACTTCACTGGCAAAACGATCCTGCACTTCATTGAGCGCACCTTCCTTGTGCATTCTTGCAAGCAACTTCATGGCCGCCGATTCGCTTCGGTAGTTGGGTTGGAGATAAGGCTTATCCGTCATGAAATTGCGCATGTATTTGAAGCGTTGTGTCGTCACTGCTCGAATACGATCAATCGTAAAGTCACATCGATCACGTGCCGAGACGACATAGTCACGATGATAATCCGCACTCAACATATTCCGACCCTGCATGCTATCAGGCGTGCGGATACCAGCAAGCGCAAGTGATGTGGGAGCAAGATCGATCCCGCTGACAAGATCACTGCGGACTTTACCGCTCTCAATTCCGGGACCCGATGCGATGAAGGGAACCCTGATTCCCTCGTCGTAAATGAATTGTTTATGACGAGGAAGAGCGCAACCATGATCGGAAAAGAAAAAGATCACTGTATTTTCATAATGACCGTCTCGCTTCAAAGCTCGCACAATCTCACCAGTGATTCGATCCAGTTCAAGGATGGTGTTGTAATGATCAGCGATCATTTGGCGAAACACCTGATGATCCGGATAATAAGGGTGAACTTTCACCTCCTCGGGTTTGATGATTGCAGGAGAATTCCGAAGATTCTTGCCTCCCCGCAGTTGGATTTGACCGAAGAACGGCTGGCCTTCCGGGCACTCTGACCAGGCAGTCCCCTTTTTGGCTCCATGAAAACCCATTGGAGGATGTACATGGTCGTAAAGATCGTCTTCATCATACACAAAGTTGTAATGAAACTTACCGTCATTGAAGGTATAGTAGCCTGCGGCCTGGAAGATCTCAGGAACGGTTTTTACTCCGAGGTGATTGGGTTCCCAAGACTCCATTTTATTCCCCCGCCACATGGAAAAAGAACTATAATGCTCGTGGGCTCCAATCGTCGTTTGATACATGCCCGTAATGTTTGCCGAGCGAGTGGGTGAACAAACCCCAGCGGTCATGTAAGCGCGATCAAACCGAATACCATTCGAAGCCAATTGATCTATATTCGGCGTCTCGATCACCGTATCTCCATAACAACTCATCCAATCGTTCGTGTCTTCGACATAAATCCACAGGATATTCGGTTGAGCTGGCCCTACTTCTGGCGAGGGTTGGTGGGAGTTTTGCCCTGTTGCCAGGGAAAACGACAAATACAAGAGCATCAATGAGATGATTTTCATGGTGTTTTTTTTACTATTGTTGAAATTCAATTTTTGATTCTGGACGCTGAGCTCATGTTCAAAAACCAGTCCGCAAGAACGACTACTTCCTCTCGGATTGTTGGCCATGGATGCGCGCCTCCTTCTTTGACGATGAGTTCTGCCGGTACATCAGCCGCTTTGAGGGCGGTAACCAGGGATTGTGATTGTTGCAAAGGCACAACAGGATCCGCATCGCCATGAAAGACGAGGAATGGCGGTGCTTGATTCGTAACGAGCTTGACTGGAGAAATGGCGATTAACCGCTCTCGGATTTGTTGATCCGTGAGATTTTTTGTACCGCTGCCAAAAGCAAGTTTTTCAATGACTTGATGCATATGCCCCCCTTTTCGGGGATCAATTGCAATACCTCCATAATCAAGAAAATCTGCAGGAGGGAAGAAGACCCCAACGGCAGCCACTGAAGCTTCGGATGGACCCACGGCATTATCAAGCGCTACCAGACTGGCCAGGTGGCCCCCAGCTGATGCCCCGAATAAAGCAAGAGTATTTTTATTGATACCATAATCACTCGCATGTTTTTTTACCCATATGATCCCCTGCTCCACATGGGCCTTCATATCATGAGCAGAGAACCGGCTGATGGACCCCGGGCGCATGGCAAACACATGAAACCCCCGCTCACACAATTCCTCGAATAATCCTGCGCGATTGAGATCCCTAAGCTTACCTCGATCAGAGGACCAGCCTCCACTGGCAACCACGATGACGGCATGACCGTTCACACTTTTTTTTGGTATGAAAATATCAGCAACCAGCGCTACTCCATGAGCTTGATGATAGACCACATCTTGCTGATGTTCGTACAAGGGATTGGAACCTCCCGCAAGGCTGGTCGCCATGAGAATGGATGTCATGATAAAAACTGTTATCGATCTGAACATAGGGTATCCAGTGAGCATGATCCGAATGTGGCAATTCGGCAAGAAAGATAGCGCGTCACGAAGTCCTTGCCCCTTTTATAAATAACGCCCGAACAAATCCCATATTCTTCGGTATTCGTCGAGCCAACTCGTGGGTTCCCTGAACCCATGAGGTTCGACCGGATAGGGAGCAATCCACCAGTCTTCTTTCTCAAGCTCGATCAACCGCTGAATGAGCCGAACGCTGTCTTGAAAGAACACATTATCATCCAGCATTGGGGCACAGATCAATAAAGGTTTTTGAAGTCCCTGGGCAAATTCAATCGGTGAACTCTTCGCATAGGCATCAGGATCGAGTTCAGGTGTATTAAGGATCCTGGAAGTGTAACTATGATTGTATTGAGCCCAATCGGTAACTGGGCGAAGCGCAGCGCCAGCTGCAAAAAGATCGGGCTCATTGAACAGTGCCATCAAGGTCAAAAAACCCCCATAAGACCCACCATAAACACCTATCCGTCCACGATCGACTCCATGGTGCTCGACCAGCCAATTTACCCCGTCACGCAAATCCTCCAGCTCGACTGATCCCATGTGCCTGTAAATGGCAGTTCGCCAATCTCGACCATAACCTGCTGAGGCCCTGTAATCCATATCAAGGACGACAAACCCACGCTCAGCCAAAAAGGAATGAAACATGAATTCGTGTGCATACCCGGACCAACCTTGATGCGCATTCTGTAAATAACCAGCGCCGTGAATGAACATCACTGCTGGACCTTTTTGAGTTCGATTTCCCGAGGGAAGGTAGAGTCTTGAATGAATGGGGCTTTCCGTGTGAGTTGAGGGAACAGCAACATATCTGGGGGTGTTCCAATTGCGACGTTTAAAAGCAGCACTGATCGTGTCTGTACGCTTGGTGGCCGAGGCCGAGGGTTCTGCTGACTGAATGAATAATTCCGGTGGACTTGTGGATTTCGAATGAGTGATGAGCAACTGCTTTCCGTCAGGCGACAAACGCGCCGACGACATACCTCCCAGATTCGTGATCTGTTGCGTTATCCCGCCCCTCAGCGCCGTGCGATAGATTTCATATTGCCCGGGGTGCTTTCTATTGGCACGGAAATAGAGGTGTTTTCCATCGACTGAAAGCTGCGGTTCAGTGACAATAAAGTTGCCTTGAGTCAATGCGATCCGTCCAGGTAGCTCAACTTGAGATTCATCAGCGTTGTTCAACGAAACCATGTAGAGCTGAGAAAATCCAGTCTCTTCAGATTGAAACCAGAGACTCTGACCATCACGTGACCAACCATAGTTGTTATGTCTCCAATTGATCCATGCAGGGTCATGAAGATGGTGGAGTGGTCGACATTTACCTGTTTTTAAATCAACAGAAGCCAGCCAACGATCTTTGTTATCAAATGAAAAGGCCTGAAATACCAGAGCAGATCCGTCGTGATTGAAGGCAAGAGACCGAAACTGAATAGGCCGCGGTTTCGATTTTGTCTCGCCCTCGTTTTCTTTTGGCTCTTCCGGTTTATCCGTTTCTATCGAATTTCTCCCTGCGGATAAGCTGACAGATGATTCAATGGCTTGCTGACGATTCTCTTCACGCTTCTTTGCTGATACTCTTAACTGCTCCAGAGGATCCTTGCTTATGCCGGAAAGCAAATCCACTTTGATCTCCCATATTTTCCGAGTCTCTTGGTCGAGCAGTACAAGCTTGGAATAAAAAGGCTCAGGTGTACCGACTTTGGAGCGCACATCCCGAGTTTCAATATCACCACTCCGGGTGACCCACGATGGCATTTTAGTTTTGGAGGACTTGGAACGTTTCTTGGGAAGCAGCACCATCACGAGATGACGCCCTGAAGGACTGAGGGCTACAGGCCCTGACTCAAAATCTTTACCAAGATAGAAAGGCGTACCGGGCAAACTCGGATCCTCACCGCGGACACGCCTTTGTTCTTCGTCTTGAAGGCTCTCTTGCTTTTTATTGCGCTTGATGAAATCATAGACTCTCTCCTGTTGTCGGGACAGCAGGGATTGATTCTTCGCTTCATCGATCTTTTTTTCACTGGGATCCGGGGCGAAGACGAAAGGAAACGGCTCTGATTCCAATCCAGTTTTGAGATTACGCACCAAAAACTGATCTCCCCGTCGAAAACCAATCGAACCGTCGTTCAAAAACAATGGCTGGGATTCAGAGGAGGTCGTTCTCGTCAGTTGAGTGATTTGACCGTTTGCGATATCACGATGATAGACATCGCCTTTCCGAATATAGACTTTTTCAGAGTAGCTTTCGGACTCAGGATCATAGCGCCAGACACCTCCGGCGACCGATTCCAAGGCTGCATGATCAGGCGTCACAAGAGTAGCCTGCCCCTCTGTTGCCACACTCGCTCGATATAGGTCATCGATGGATACACCAAGCCGCTTTTGAGTGTAGTAAAAGTGCTCGCTTAAATCACCCCAGTAGGCGTCGCTGGGGCGCCGCCCCAACCATTCCTGATCGGACATGATCAATTTCAGCGAAATCTCATCACCGGCATTCAAACCTTCATCGTCATGCAGTAAAGGCTGAGTATGGACGAGAGATAACATGCCAAGGCTACCCGTGATCACCCCAAGAAAAAAAGAAAACCTCAGATAAAGTTTACGGCGAACCTGGATTGAGTCGTACTCACGGTGTCCACATGATAGAGTATGGCTTCGACTGATCATATATTGTATGGCTCTGGCTGGTAAAAGATGAATAATGACAGAGAGTCATCATTTCCCGGTAGCCGACATCACACAAGTGGGCGGATTTGAATGTCATGGAGGATGTCTCCTTCAAGGTTGTTCACTTTGAGATGCAATCGAGAACCGTCAGCGCGGCCTTCGGTCCAGGTCGCTTGATGCAACTTAGGCCCTCCCCCAGTCAATTGACCATATGGATGCGCTTTGGTGGGAGGCAACCAACGGGATCTATGAGTGTGACCTGATAGAATGACTTGAGTTTTCCATTCAACCAAAGACTCGTGCCATGCGCTGCGGCTGCGTCCACTATGCCTGTCGAAACCGGATTTGGAATAGTCCTGCGGTCGCTCATCAATCCAGCGTAATGGTATATGACAAAAAACCACGCGGTATGGGGCATCTCGAAAATCGGGCTGATGAATCACTTCCGCAAGCCAATCCGCCTGTTCTCTCCTCAGTTCATCGAAAGCGACACGACCTCGGAATGAAGGGTGGTCATCGGGCTTGTCTTCGCCGGTATGGAGGCAAATGACAGCCACCGGGCCTGATCGGAAAGCGTAAAACGGTCTTCCATTCGGAGTGGCAACGACTCCAGGCATTCTGAAAGCATGCGCCCCACGCGAATCATGATTTCCCCAGGTAATGAACAATGGACGACTGTTCGTGATATCGCAACCACCAGGATTTAGCAGAGTAGGAGTCAGCTGGTCATCACGGTTCCAATCATTGCAGGTATCCCCATTCCAGACCAAAAAGTCAGCAGCTGGGGTCACCTCATGCAGTGCTTGAATGGATTCATTGTGAACGTGGGTATCATTCCACATGACAAATCTTGTTGTTTTTGCTTCCGGATCAAGGATGTGGAAAGGCTTCCACGGGCTAATGGTGATTTCACCATCATCAGCAGCAATGGTATGCGATCTTACGCGCCCTTTTGCATTGGTTTTCAATCCCTCAAGACGCACACGCAACACATCCTTTCCCTGAGGCGTAAATCCAAATGCATCTGCTTTGGCCAAGCCACCATGCCCGTCATCCAACTTCCATTCCAACCAACCTCGGCTCAAGCGATTCACTCCCCAAACGGCTTCAAAGCCATCGCAACGCGCTGCCATGACACACAGAGGCGTCGTCGCAAGCGATGGCTTGATAACCGACGGATCACCCTCAGCCAATGCTGTCCCCAGACCGCCCATTGCAAACGATCCAATGAAGTGTCTACGTTTCATGATTTTACAGGTTAGACAAACTTCAATAGATGAACAAGAAAGTAAATCAGAACGAGAACTCCTGGTGACCACATTTTTATTTCCTGACAGAAACCCAGAACCTAATATCCATAACCCATTCTTGGTCTTTAATTTACGATTTTTTAAATATACTTAAACATAAACAAAAAAACACAATTTCTTATTTATTTACTTTTTGTTTATTTTTTGTCTTGTTTTTGTTTATTTTTAAATCATATTTGGCTAATGGATAAAGCGTATTCACAGAAAGACACAGACACGTCAATGCTAAATGAAAATGAAGCAGACCAACGACCATTGACACTAAACAAGGTCGATACACCATTCCTTACTGCAGCATTTATGAGTTTGCTGGCAAGCGTCAGCTTGTGGTTTCTGGTCGACCAGCTGGCTGGGGTTTTTGTGGGAATATGGGTTCCGAGTATTCTTTCGCTGTGGTGCGGGATCCGTAGTCGAGTCAATGATTCAAAATGAACAAAACATTATGCTAACTTCTCTAGTAATATTCGGTTTCGGTATCATCATTTCATTCATAGTGTCCCTCGGTTTAATCAACGCCAGAGACATGAGAACACGACAGCGGGCAACCGATTTTCAGGCCGACGGTTCAAAGTAGGCGCGGGTTACACGGAGGGCAAGAGGTCAGGGTTGTCATGGTGGTGATCCAGTCAAGAAAGAGCCCAAAACAATTTGACCAAATCAATTCAACAAAGATCAGTAAAATGAAAATAAACAAACGTATATGGGTATCATTCGCAGCACTGCTGACAGTGATCTCGAGTATCACAGCAACGGCGAAGGAAAACATGATTGCAAACTTCTCTGGAGATGGGGCTGATAGTTTGAAATGGAGAATCACCGACGACAGAGTAATGGGTGGCAGATCTCAGGGTAAATTCGAGATCACCAAGCAGGACACCATGCGCTTCAGCGGGAATTTGTCTTTGGAAAATAACGGTGGGTTCTCGTCAGTGAGAAGCGGCGGAGTCAGTTTCGATTTGAGTGACAGTGAAGGCTTGGCACTGAAAGTGAAGGGAGACGGCCGGAAATATCAGGTGAGGCTGGGAACAGAGGCTCGTTACAGATCATGGGATGTTTCATTCAGCGCCGGATTCCAAACAAAAAAAGACACCTGGGTAAAAGTGCAAATACCTTTCAGTGAATTCAAGGCGGGGTTCCGAGGTCGCTCACTGGATCAAGTGAGCTTTGATCCGTCGAAAATACGGCGTTTAGGGATACTGCTCGGGGACAAAAAGCCTGGCAGATTTGAGGTAGAGATTGATTCCATCAGCGCATACGGCGGTGAGTCATCCAACACGATCATGGACTTGGTGGCTGCAGATGCAAGGTTCAAAACGCTGGCGGCTGCGGTAAATGCGGCTGGGCTGGGCGAAGTCCTGAGTGGAGCCGGCCCGTTCACTGTGTTCGCTCCAACAGATACGGCTTTTGAGAGTCTTCCGGAGGGAACTGTTGAAGCTCTTCTCACTGAAGAGGGTAAAACAAGTCTGATTTCGATACTAAAAAATCACGTGGTTTCGGGAAGCGCTGATTTATCTTCCGCGCTGGGTGCAGGTTCGGTTTCCAACCTCGAGAACAACACACTTAAAGTCGCGTTTTCGGAAGGAAGCGTCAGGATAAACGATGCAGTCCTACAGCAGGCAGATGTGTCAACGTCCAATGGGATAGTCCACATCATTGATTCTGTCCTTATCCCAGCAAAGAAAGGGCCGACTTCTATCTTGGAGACGGCTAACAAGGCGGGCACGTTCAAGACGTTGCTGGCAGCTGTTGAGACAGCGGGATTGGGAGAGTATTTGGAGTCCGATGAGTCAGTGACCATTTTTGCTCCGACAGATGCAGCATTCAAAAAGCTACCCGCAGGAACTGTAGAGCAGCTCCTGAAACCTGAAAACAGAAAAAAGCTGGAAACCATCCTCATCAACCACGCTTTGCAGGGCTCGGTGGGAGCCGGCACTGCCTTGAGCCAGGGAACAGCTGAAACGTTGGGGAATCAGACACTCACATTCAAAATTCAAGGGGGGCGTTTTGAGGTAAATGGAATAACTATCGATACAGTGGACTTAGTCTGCTCGAATGGAATAATTCACGTGGTGGATGAAGTCATCTTGTTTGAAGAGAATGAAGACAGGGCAGATTTGGAAGTAATCGATCAATCGGTAACCCCTCAGGCAAGCATCATAGCAGCGATCCAACAAGGTGTGCCCCTGTATAATCAGGGCAACGCCCGAGCTTGCGCTGATGTCTATAGAGATTGCATCAAGTCGCTCGCAGTGCGCACGGATTTAAACGGCGTCATCAAGGCAAGCTTGAACCGCAGCCTGGAGATGTCTGAGAGTAAGTCTGCAGATGAGAGTGCATGGATATATCGCTACGCACTTGACAAGACATATTCCACGCTGACCGGCCACACGTTGTAAGCTTAACAAATTGCCAGCTTAAGGCGGGCATGCAGGTAGCGAATTAAAGATGGTTAAGTCAATTAACCATCTTTAATTCTTTTATTTGGAGGCATAAGTACCATCTACGTTTATTCAACAAGGGTTTGGCAACACTTATGAAATTCAATAGGCAATCATCCTTTGATCGAGTCAGATAACACTGTCCTTGCTACAACTGCTCCCTCCTAAGAACTTTTCCGCTCTTACTTTCAATCATTTCGTTACTGAAAGACGCTTCGATGGAAATCAGTCATCTTTTGTTACCGCCCTGGATCCATTGGCTACTAAGTGAATAAATGAAAATATTTAACAACTCAGGTTTTACCGATCAAGTTCATGCATGCGTGCTGGCTGAACATTACCAATGACCATGTTTGTATGAAATCAAAGAAAATCTGATAAGGTGCAAAAATCATCAACATACCACGATTGTTGAATAAATCACTTCTCTGCTGGCAAGACTTCAAGAAGTTCCTCCCACAAATTTTCACTCCAAACCCCCTCCCCTTTCCAGATAACGGTGCCTTTAGAGTCAACCAGGAAAGCGTAAATCGAGGATTCAGTTTCAATTTTCAGTGATTCTTTGAAAGGTTGTTTGTCGATGTGAAGCGTCACCGTGCGCTTTCTGGAAGAGTCTTCCTTGATTCCTGAGCGCATGCCCCGATAGATAATCCAGCGCATCAAAACGTTCATGCGACTAATGGTGGGCAATTCAAAAAAATCAAGATCATTACGAGATGCAGCCAATGTCTCAAGATGAGGAAGCCAAGTATTGACGTCCAATTGCTGGTCCTGCTCAAAAGCTACCATCACCATATGATAATCCTGAGACTTGAAGACGCTTGGAAACAATACTTCGTTTCCTTGCAGGCTCTTGCCTTTAACCTCCGGGAATGAAATAGTTGACTGAGAATCAGCATGCATGGTGGATACATGGGGCAAAAGAACAAGAATCCAAAGGGATCGTTGGCTTCGCATCAATGAGGGGATCCATGATTTAAAAAAATTATCTGACATAAGCTGGCCCAAGAATAAACCACAATCCATGTTTGAAAAGTAAGCATAAGAAAAAAGATCTACGATCGTGCCATGGGTATCCTTCCGTCCGCTGCCTTCATTGCAGTCCTTGCATCAATAGAAAATGAATGAGCTGAGGGGGAACAAACAAAATGGAAACTGCGGTATGGAATTGAAATTGAACAAGGAATAAGACGGTGTCTCTTATAATGACCACCGAAATTGTGCATGAATTGACTCCATGAAAAGTTGTATTCAGATGTTAAACATGGTGCTGGCCTTTGTGTTGTTTCGCAATATTCAGCCCGAGGATACAGCCCTTAACGGCCAAACTGCCCCGAAAAGCCCCACAACCTAGAATATTATCATTCCTGTCTCTTATACACATCTCCGAGCCCACGAGACCGAGGCTGATCTC
>OJCR01000875.1_pt1 | contig 12329 bp, 11 predicted proteins | sample 1591611 | NCBI WGS metagenome assembly OJCR01 (sample SAMN05416815, study PRJEB24817) | seawater metagenome | isolation source: Sea water | place: Canada:Atlantic | collected 2013-07
CTACACGTAAGGAGTCGTCGGCAGCGTCAGATGTGTATAAGAGACAGGTGGTAGGCATGGATACCATGGTGCGCAACATGTATGAGAACACCTCCGCAGAAATCCACGAAGCCATCCGCATGGCCACCCTCACCCCCGCTGAACAAGTAGGGATGGATGATGAGATCGGAAGTCTGGAAGTTGGAAAAAGAGCTGATTTAATCCTGCTGGATCCAACACTCAAGGTAACGGACACGTTTGTTGAAGGAATGAACTTCCACAGCCAGACTAAAGAGTAAAAGATGATTTCAGTGCCTTCTTGATCTTGATGGGGTTTTGCCGGCAATCGAGAATTCGATGGACCCTTATTTCATTCTCTTCCAATTTATAATAAATCGCATAAGGAAACCGCTTGGAAAGCATACAAAAATAACCACGAACCTTTTTGTGAACCCCTGAAATAAAAGTAAAGAATCGATGTCAGAGCAGACAATAGGATCCAACTCCCTCCTCCTGAAGATTGTAAAACTTTTTTCCGTTTACTAAATCGCGGGTAGCAGCAGTTAGAATCCGGATCCTCATGCCCTGCGGATAGCTTCTTTCGCAGCATTCCAGTCTTCAAAATGTTCTTTTCCTTCTTGAATGCGTTTTTCCGTGGCCTCGAGTTCCAGGTGGTGCCAATCAGGTGCTTGGATAGGATCTTCTCCTTTCAATAAATCTGCCCAAATAAACTCCATGAAACCCAGTTTCTCTAGCTTGGGTAGTTTTTGGATCTCTTTTTCCAATGCTGTCATAATAATTCATTACTAGGAACTCGAATGGAATCAATCCATTTTACTACTCGTTAACAGGTATTACGCATCAGGACTTTTTGTGGACTGACTCTCTTCTATTTCGTCGTCAATGGGCTTTGATACATGTGAATCTGAACAACTTCCAGACGCCTGACTCTCAGGTTGTTTTCGTTGTTTGATCTGGTAATAGAATTGCCGTAGATCATCCAACTCTTTGAGCGTACGTTCAATCCTGGTCATGCGATTCCTTGAGTTTTTCGATATCAACAAGATCTTGAGAAGAACCCCGAATCTCCTTCATCCAGATAAGATCCTCCCGTCTGGCAAGACTGACATTCCCAGCGGACGACTCATCGACAATACTTCGTTCGATGATCTTCAGATGAGCAGGTTCGTTTCCAATTAACAAATCAACAACTAACAATTCCTCCTTTCTCACGTCACTCTTCTTACCGTAACGATGCAGGGTCATATCGGTATTCACAAAGGTCCATGGCTTTCCTAATGAAATATAACCAAGCTCTGAAAAAACCTCTTGGTATTTTTTAAGATCTGAAGGTGTTCCCAGGATATCGATATCACGTGTGAAACGAGGGAGAGAATGAAAAGCCAATGCAATTTCCCCAACGACCGAATATGCGGCGTCATGTTCATTCAACTTTCGAATGATTTGAAAAAATTCCCTGTAAAGCTCCATGATCTCAAGTTCAGGATAGTAATAATTACGGTTTTGAACACAAAATTTAATATTCAATCCTCATTGCCAATTAAAAATGCAAAATCATTTACTTCGGAACAGCCAACCACTCTTTGAAGTCTGAATCATCCCACAAGGATTCTGCCAGTTGTCGATAACCCTCCGTCAGCGGATGACTGGCATCTCCATAGAGTAAACTATCAAGAACAGTGGGGGCGACATATGGAAGGGAGGCTGATTCAAACCACTGCTTCACTTTATCCTCGATACCCACGAACTTGGCCCGATTATCCGCTGTCATGATGTGCTGGTTGAATGGCCCGAGGACGACGATCAAATCATTCCCTCGATCTCGTAGCACTTGGCACAATCGTTGGAACGCCTGCCATTGAAGGGAATCATCGAGAGGGACCCAGTCAAATCGCTGCGTGCCTACACCCTCATCAGACCATGACTTGTGCCTGGTGCTTTGCAGGCCTCGATCAGGATCCCTCTCAGGTTCAGAGATCAAACGCCCATCGACAACCGACCATGGCATCGTATAGGAGTTCGGATACGCAGGTGGGTACTTACCATTGTCAGCCAGGGTCCAGGCGTAAGGATCTTTTTGTTCCCAATACTGGATCTGCAAATGGCGCACCCAGGCCAGAAAACTCCATTGATGACCGATGGCCCTGCCGAGACGCGTATCCAGAGTGGCACGATAACTTGGAATAGAAACCCGGAACTGAGGGACAAGGGTGGGATGATTGAACACTTGTTCCTTCGATTGTGAAAGATCGGCGGAAGGGCTGCTCATCCAGAGCAGGTTACAATGAAGCATGACCTTGCCTTGCCTTAAATCACTTCCGTAATGTCGCACGAGCCCCTCCAATGCCAGCGGATAAAGACCATTCAAAGCCAGGTTCACAAACTGGTATTCTTCCGAAGCCTGTTCATTTAAAAAAGCGGACCAGGTCGCATCGGCAGTGACGTATTCCCCCCAGACGACCGAATCACCCACGAAGAAAATGTCGCTCCCTTGTGTGCGCTGCTTCAGGTGTCGTTCGTATTGCCAGTAATCCTGACTCGTTTCATAGGGCACACGGTAGTTGAGTTCAGGGTCAAAAGACTCCCATGCTTCCCATGCCTTAGGCAGTAAAAACACAATAGAAAGAAACGCAACAATCACCGCCACCCATTGAGTAACCGATAGAAGAAACGCATGAGGCAGTGACTTTTGTAATTTGCGTTCAGCGTCGCTCTGACTCCGGTTCTGTTTGGAATTTTCCTGTTTCATGGATTAGAACTGGAAATAAATGAATGCCCCCCCCGAAGAGCTGAAAAAGCAAAGCCATATCAACATGAACACCGCTCCCATGACCTTGAACCACACTGCTTCAGTCCAGATTCTGAATCGTGTTTCCTGCAACCACTGGTAGGCCCACATCAAAACGATCAAGCCTGTCATCAGCAGAGGCATGGCGGGATCGGTCCAGGCACTTCCAGCAATGCGGCTCACGATCAACCACGCATCACTCACCGTTTCGGCACGGAAAAATATCCATGCAAAACTCACAAAAAGAAAAACGAACAGTCGCTTCAACTCGATGGGCACTCGATCATGATACCATGCCTTGCTCTCCAGTTCGCGCGTTGCCATGGTTCCAACGGCATGCAGCAAACCCCATATGATGAACGTCCAGGCGGCACCATGCCAGATGGCTGAAAGTAAAAATGTGATCCCCAGATAAAGATAGGCTTTCTTGGCTCCGTGACGATTGCCTCCCAATGGAATGTAAACATAATCCCTGAACCAGGTGGACAAACTGATGTGCCAGCGTGACCAGAAATCCCCAAGACTGGTCGCCAGATAGGGGCGATTGAAATTCAGCATCAATTTGTATCCCATCATCAAGGCAATACCCCGCGCCATGTCGGTGTAACCACTGAAATCAAAGTAAATCTGCCACGCAAACGCCAGCGTTGCCAGAGCCAGAGCGGCACCACCGAATTCATCCGGCATGCCATACACCCGTTCCACGTAATAGGAAAGGTAATTGGCCAGTGCCAACTTCTTGAACAGGCCTATCAGGAACAAGGAGGCTCCGTCTGTGATATCCTTGATACGGATCCTGGGCGCTTTCTCGAACTGCGGCAACAAGGAGGCGGCACGTTCAATGGGGCCTGCCACCAATTGCGGAAAAAAGGCAACATATGTCGCAAAGTTCAGGAACTTTTTTTCTCGTGGAAGTTTACCGAAATAAAAATCGAGGGTGTAGCTCATCGATTGAAAGGTATAAAATGAAATCCCCACCGGAAGCAGATACTCCCAGCCGAAGGGCATCAGTGTGGCAGCCTCCGGCCATTGGATATTGAAACCCAATCGAATAAATAATTGATTCGCGTTTTCGATGAAAAAATCGGCGTATTTGAAATAGAACAGGAAGGAAAGGTTGTTGATCATGCTTACCCAGAGCCAGGCTTTGCGGCTCTGCATGGACGCGGCAAACATCATGGTCAAGGAGAGAACCCCCAGCAGACAGGCAACCGCTTTGGAGCCTGCAGGACCCATCAAGCCCAATCCAAGACTCAACAACAAACCCACTCGACCGATCCATGCCGCCACTCTCAGGGAACGGACAGGTGAACGCCACTGGAGCAACGAGGCCCAACGCCTGCTGCTTGAATGCGCGCTTTTCGAAGAACCACAAGCTTCCATCCAGGCGACCACCCAGTAATCCAGGGCCGTGGAGTAGATGATCAGCAATAAATAGAAAGGGTTCCAGGAGCCATAAAAAACATAAGAAGCGGCCAGAAGCCAGGGCACGCGAAGAGAGGTTTTCTTGAAGGCAAGGTAGCCCAGGAAAACAATGGGAAAAAAGATGAGGAAGGTCCAGGTATGAAACAACATGTCAACTGCTCACCTTTTCATTTTGCAGATTCCGAACGGTAGATCGCGGCATCCATACCTCACAACCCTCGGATTCTGCTTCCTCCGTTTTCATGTCACCTTGGTATCGCTGAAATATGTGGATAATGAATGAGCTCACTTAGTCTTCAGGTGCCAATAGAGGTTATCCCGCTTATTCCGATGAGGTGTCACTTACTAACTTCTTCGCATCTTCCTCACTGATGGATCGCACACATCGAAAACCACAGAAGTCCGTGTAAAAGCAGGCATCCGAATCGCCTGTCTGCTGACCCTGCCGAAAGGTCACACGGCACATGTCGACACTCGATTTCCAGGAACCACCGCGCATGACTCTACGATTATTTTCAGCAGTGTCCTTAGGTCCACGTGGATCCTTCTCAGGGCTGGAAGCGTAGTATTCTTCCTCATAGGCGTCCTGACACCACTCGGACACGTTGCCATACATATCGTGAATGCCCCAATCATTGGGACGACGCGTGCCGACGACATGCGTTTGTTTACCCGCGTTATCCCCGAACCAAGCCGACTGATTGAGGGCACGTTTGCCAACTGGATAACGATCCTTTGACCCAGCGCGCGCCGCAAATTCCCATTCGGCTTCAGAAGGCAGGCGGTAGCCATTCGCTTCGTAGTTGCAGGGCCAACCTTCCTTCGCCTCGTCATAGCAGGGCGTTAAACCCTCCAGTAAAGAGCGTTCGTTGCAATAGAGTTTGGCGTCGCGCCATCGTAATTGTTCCACGGGCTTGCGTGGATCGTCCTGCCAGTGGGACGGGTTGGGGATTTGAACTTTTGCAAACTGTTCATGCGTGACTTCACACTGATCGATCAGGAAGGGACTCAAAGTGATCTTGTGGGCAGGACCTTCGTCGGGGCTTTCCTGATCACTTCCCATCGTAAAAGTTCCGCCACTCAGGAAGACCATCTCGATACCGGAAGCAGTTTTCACTGGAAACGACGTCATGCCTGAGGATGCGTTTGTGGATCCGGAGGTTTGCTCATTCGATGTCGAAGGACCACAGCCGGCAAGCGCCAGCAATCCCATGCCACCGCACAGGCCGACGAAAATATGTTGCCAATGATTCATGAACTTATTGAGCGGATGTAAACCAGTCGGATTCTTTGTTGCTGCTGCCGTCTTGGGTGATTTGGTGGAATTGGTCTGCACTTGCTTTGGACAGATCGATTTCAGGTCCCTGATCGAGTGGCACTGTAATGAGATTCCAGTCTTTGGCGTAAACACCGACGATTTCGCAGGCTGATTGGTGTGTACCGGGCTTGGATAAATCACCATCGCTCTTGACACCCCGGCTGATGCTCAGGAAGGCGCTGTTTGGCGACCAGTCGACATGGTAGACCTTGTTGACTTTGTCCTTCACGGACAACCATTTCTTTTTGACTCTGGGTGGGTTGGCTTCCCAATCGATCTCTCCCACTGCGATTTCATGATCACCAGGCCCCCAGGCAACGTATTTGCCATTGGGACTAAATGTCGGGCGACATCCGGGAATATCCAGACTATGAATGCCGTCGCCTTCGGCTTCGATCAAAAGGATGGCATGTTTGAATCCCATGCCGGCGTGAACCGTTGATACGATCCATTTCCCGTCGGGAGACATACTTGGGTTGTAAAGATGGTGGAGTTTGTCACTGTTGGGGTGACTGCGTTTTACTCCTGTCTCCACGTTGTAGTAGACAAGCCCCTTCGTGAAGTAATCCACTACATTCCATTTGGAGTATTCCTGCGGCAGGTAAAGGATGGTGTCGCTGTTATTGGTCCAACATGGCTGGCGAGCTTCGTCGGCCACCCACTTGCGATCCGAACCATCCATATTCATGACATAAACGCTGCGCACTGTGTTGCGTCCGGAGCCCTTGTCTGAAACAAAGCAGAGACGCTTTCCATCGGGTGACACCTGGGGATACAGCTCGTGTTGATCGGGTGTGTTGGTGAGATTGCGTTCTCCCGTCCCGTCCGCTTTGGAAACATAAAGTTCCCAATTGTTGTCTGCGTATTTCTCGTAGACCAGGTGATATGGGGTCGCCGCCAAACGTTCTTTGACTGTTTCTGCCGAACTCTCCACACAAATGGTGAACAGGGCACTCAAAGCGAAATAGAACGAAGTTTTTGGGATCATCATGTTCGTAAAAGATAGTTGTTCTTGATAGGTTAATTTGCAGCGTATTGATTCCACAGTGAATTCAAGCGTTGGGCATCCGCCTTGCCATTCGAAATCACCACGCGATAACGCATGGTGGATGGTTCTTCAGGCTTCAACTCCCAACCCGTTTCCTGAATCGGCACGTAGTTGAAGAACACCTTTCCATCCGGCCAGACCCGCATCCGCTGCGGTGCGTCGCGGTTCTCCGGATGACACAGAATGGCCAAGGTCGCATCTCCCTGCTCAGTCGGACCAAACATCGCACACCATCGCCCGCGTGTCGTATGCCCATTGCTTCGGTCCTTGCCTTCGGAAGTCAGGTAATTGCTGTTTTCCTTGTTCCAATGATAAGGCGCACGATAAGCGATGCATCCACCGTAGCGATAGGCGGGAAGGACAAGGGAGGTGTCAGTAACATTGGTTTGACGCGTGTCGTAATCCACCAGATAACTGTCTCCTGATTGACGAACCTTGACGGTCAACGTTTCATCGAGGATGACTTCTTCCTGCGTTCCTTCCTCCGTCATGCCGACCTGCTCCTGTTGCACGGTGAAACCCACCAGACCACTTTCACTGAAAGAACTGATCGTGCGCACGAATCTCACTTTGCCGGTTTTACCTCCCAGATTCCAGAAATCAAAATGTCTTCCTTTGTGTTCTGTTTTGACCCATGCATGCCATAATCCCATGTGATGAATATGGTCATCCGCATGAATACTGGTCACCACTCCACCCGACGGTGATTTCAAGGGATGAATGAAACCGCTGCGGGCATAGACAGGGTCTTGCCCCTCGGGTTGAGGAACGGGAGTCTTATGGTAAACCAGCATGACTTGATTCCCATCGCGTATTTCAATGGTCTTGGGAGATTCAAGTAGCGATAAGGTGCCTGCGTCAAGAACAGGCATTGCCGACGCGCATGCGATCAGCACCCAGCATCCTAGAAATCTAAAAACGGTCAAAATGGTTTTCATGAGTATCCTGTCATTCCGCAAAGTAGGGACGAGGTTGATTTCCTGAAAGTGTGGCAAAATGAACGTCAAAGGAAAGAATAATTCAAAGACAGAAAAGAAGTATCCTGCTGAATCGTGCACATACGATCTATCTCAGCCAGATCTCAACATTGGAAATTGCTTTGATATTCAGGATCGGGAAAATAGAGCTTCCGTATTAACCGGTGGAAAACGTCCGTTCAAGGGTGCAATTATTTGGATTCAACTACATCTCTCTGGAAGATGAAGTCATATTAAAGCTGTGCGATCTCCCCCGTCACCATGGAGACCCCTTTGATGGCCTCATTATTGCCACAGCAATGACACTCAGTATTCCCATACTCGGAAAAGACGAAGCCTTCAGACAATACCCAGTCGATCTTATCTGGTAACTACAAAAACAAATGATAGCTGCCTCAAGCGCAGGGAAATTGTTGGCTCAGGCCATCACCTTGACCTGACGTGTTGATTCGGATCGCTTGCGAGCGTGCTCACAGAGAATTTTTTTGCGGAGACGCAAGTTGTTTGGCGTCGCCTCCACGTATTCATCTTGACCGATGAATTCGATGGCTTTTTCGAGACTCAGGAGCATGGGAGGTTCGAGTTGAACGCCCTTGCCATCGCCTGAGGAACGGAAGTTGGTTAATTTCTTGATCCTGCATGGATTAATCGGTAAGTCCTGATCTCTGGCGTTCTCGCCAACCACCATTCCTGCATACACCTGCTCACCAGGCCCAATCAAGAGTTTCCCACGTTGCTGAGCCATGTCCAGCGCGTAGGCGGTGGATTCTCCCGTTTCAGTGCTGATCAGGGATCCGGTTTTTCGGGTCAGGATATCGCCGCGATCTTCATCGTATTCATGGAAAAGATGACTGATAATGCCCATGCCGCGCGTCATGTTCACCAGGTCGGATTCAAAACCAATCAGACCGCGCATGGGAATCAAGGCTTCGACAATGATCGTGTCGGCCCGGTGCTCCATGTTGGTAATGTCACCTTTACGGTTTGCCATACTCTCCAGGACAGGCCCCATGAATTCCTGAGGTGTCTCGACAAAAAGCTTTTCGATCGGCTCAAGCAGTTTGCCCTCGGGCGAACGTTGGTAGATGACTTCGGGACGAGATACGAGCACTTCGAAGCCCTCACGTCGCATCTGCTCGACCAATACGGAAATCTGCATCTCACCGCGAGCAGTCACATCAAAGATATTGGGTGCGTCCGTTTCGTTGACGCGCAATGAAATATTAGTACGTGTTTCTCGCACCAATCGCTCTCTGATATGGCGCGCAGTCACTAATTTTCCATCCTTGCCTGCAAAAGGTCCATCATTGACCGCGAATTGCATGCAAATGGTGGGAGGATCGACAGGGACAAAAGGTAACGGCTCCGCTTCCTCATTGTCGGTAATGGTCTCGCCAATTTCCACATTCTCAAAACCAGTCAAACCAATGATGTCTCCCGCACCGGCTTCTTCCACCTGAATACGCTTCATCCCATCAAAACTGAAAATAGCGCTGGCCTTGCCAGCTGTTCTGGAGCCATCTCCTTGAACTCGAAACATCTTGGTTCCAAGAGTGACCTTGCCGGAGATGATCTTTCCAAAAGCGATCCTGCCGAGGTAATCGGAATAATCGAGATTGGCAATCAGGAGTTTGAAATCGTCGGACTGCTGAATCCTCGGTGCGGGCGTATGCTGCACGATCGCCTCGAACAAGGGTTTCATGTCCTTGCCCTCATCCTCCAGCTCCTTCATCGCAATGCCCTGTTTGGCACTGGCATAGATGACTGGAAAATCCAATTGATCATCAGTCGCATTGAGTGACAGGAAGAGGTCGAACAGTTTGTCCAGCACTTCGTGAGGCACGGCACCTTCACGGTCGATCTTGTTGATGACCACAATAGGCTTGGCACCCGATTCCAGTGCCTTGCGAAGCACGAAGCGCGTCTGAGCCTGCGGACCTTCCACGGAATCAACGACAAGGACCACGCCATCAATCATGTTCATGATGCGCTCCACCTCACCACCGAAATCAGCATGACCAGGAGTGTCGACTATATTGACATGAAAATCGTCATATTTGTAAGAAGCATTCTTTGCCTTGATGGTGATTCCCTTCTCACGCTCAAGGTCCATGCTATCCATCATGCGTTCCTCTACCACCTGATTATCACGGAAAAGTCCGGACTGCCTTAATAGACAGTCTACTAGGGTTGTTTTTCCATGATCCACATGAGCGATGATGGCGATGTTACGAATGTTTTGCTTCATACAAGTGAGATTAGCCCTTACAGCAGGGCAGCGTAGTGTGCAAACTTTATGAAAAAGGTCAAGCAGACAAGTTAAATTTCAGAAAGAGAGGGCCGTAAAAGTCAAGGCAAGGCAGCAAAACCGAGTCCGTAGCCCAAGGGAAGCTTCCTTGACGACATGCGACTTAATGATACATTTTGTATCATGAAAACAGCCACGGTAGCCAATCTTAGAAACCGTTTCCACGAGATTTCCAATTGGATTATCCAAGGCGAAGAAGTGACCATTACCAAGCGAGGGCAACCTTTTGCAATCATCCGTTCCGCGAACCGCCCCAAAGCTCCACACAAAGCATTGGACCGATTGAAAAGGCTGAAGGAACTCAATCCAGATGGCAGGCTAGTCTCGAATTCTACAGAAGAAATACGAGAGGATCGTGACTCAAGGCCATGAAACCTTATTTCGACACCTCTGTTCTCATCAAATCCTATGTGATGGAACCGCGCTCGGAGGAAGCCATTGAAAACATTAATCAGGCGGGCACCGGATTTCCAATCAGTCACATAACGACCCTGGAAATGACAAACGCGTTGCAACTAAAAGTATTTAGGAACGAGATTTCGCAACAAGTCGCTTCAAGATATCTGAGGGCATTTGAATCCGATATTGAGTCTGGATACATGTACTATCCACCGCATGACATAGGATCCATTTTTCTGAGGGCTCAAAAGCTTTCGCTTGATCACTCAATAACACTTCGAAGCCGCAGCCTGGATATTTTGCATGTCGCCTCCGCATTGGAATTTGGCTGCGATACCTTGATCACCTTTGACCAGAAGCAAGAAAGACTCGCAAAGGAAGCTGGACTTCAAACCCATTGACCAGCTTCCTAAAAAGAACCTTTGAAATGACAAGAGCTTCCAAAATGACTGCGATTATGAGGAAAGCGATCGGAGGCAATGACCAAGTTGTGATCCGATGTTTGAAATGATAGGAATGAAAGTATGAAATCGCCTATCAACATGGAAGACACCATCGGCAAGACTGTGGGAAGGCGCGTTTTAATGGATCCTGTTGAATATGGAATGAGGCTTCAAGAGGCAGGCTCACAACTCCAGCAGACCCTTGGTATAGGATACATACCCAAAGGTGTTTATCGCTTTAAAACTCATGAGGAAGCAGACGAATGGCTGATGAAGATGATGAGCAGAGCCGCAGCGAAAAGAATCAAAAACACCTGACTCCCCTTTCTTACGAATCATTTCCTTCATCAAATCCGGAAAAGAAAACCTTTGCGTCTCTGCGTCTCTGCGTGAGAAAACATGACCATGATCGCACGCGTCACGCTGGAAATTGCACTTCGCAAGGAGTTTGATTACCTCGTGCCCGAAGAATTCCAGGACCGTGTCGAGATAGGTTCGCGCGTGAAGGTGCCCTTTGGCCCCCGCAAGGTGATGGGTGTGGTCACCGGTCTTCCTGCGCAGTCGGAACATGCCAAGCTCAAACCCATCCTGGGCGTGGTTGGTAAAGGGAGTTTCGTCACTCCCAAAGTACTGGAACTCGCTCGGTGGATGGCCGGTTACTACTGTTGTCCGGTAGAGACCGCGCTCAAGAGTGTGCTGCCTGTTTCTGTCCGCAAGGAAAAGGAAGGGTGGAAAAAGCAACTCTATGTCCGATCCATTGAACCCGTGGGTTCTCCTTCAAAGCTCACAAAACGTCAGGAAGAATTGAACGCGGTGCTCAGGGAATGGAAGGAACTGCCACTTCAGGAATTCCTGAAAATGACTCAATCCACCCAAGCCACCGTCAAGAAACTCGAAAGTGCGGGCGTGGCACTGATCAGCCGCGAGGTCATTGAACGCGATCCCTATGCCCACGAACACATCGTGCCCACTGAACCGCTGGAACTGAATCAGGAGCAGAAAACCTCCATGGATACCGTTCTGAAGGCGATGAATCATGAGGAAGCCGCCAAGCAATCCAACGTATTCCTGCTCCATGGTGTCACCGGCAGTGGAAAAACAGAAGTTTACCTTCAGGCAATCCAACATGCGCTCGAACAAGGGAAAGGCGCCATTGTCCTGGTCCCCGAAATTTCTCTGACCCCGCAAACCGTCGAACGCTTCAAGGCACGCTTTTCATCTGGAAAACACCAAACCCTGGTAGCCGTGCTGCACAGTCATCTGTCTGAGGGTGAGCGACACGATGAATGGCACAAGATCAAGGAAGGACGAGCTCGCATCGTCATTGGGGCGCGCAGCGCGGTCTTCGCCCCCGTCGACCCCTTGGGGCTCATCGTTGTGGACGAGGAACATGAGCATTCTTACAAGCAGGAGGAAGCACCCCGGTATCACGCCAGAGATGTGGCAGTGGTACGCGCACAGCGGGAGAAGGCGGTTGTTATCCTGGGATCCGCCACGCCTTCCATGGAAACTTATTACAACACTCAAAAAGGCAAATACCGTCTTCTGGAAATGCCGACTCGCGCAGACAACAAGACCTGTCTCTTATACACATCTGACGCTGCCGACGACTCCTTACGTGTA
>OJCR01000880.1_pt1 | contig 12280 bp, 9 predicted proteins | sample 1591611 | NCBI WGS metagenome assembly OJCR01 (sample SAMN05416815, study PRJEB24817) | seawater metagenome | isolation source: Sea water | place: Canada:Atlantic | collected 2013-07
AGCGTCGGAGTCCATTTAACATTCACCGCACCCAGTGGACTATTTGACAGTGGGGATGCGGGGAACAGTTTACTTGATAAAAACCAACAAGCGATAAAGCATGATTTAGGATTTACCCATAGCAATACTGCGGACGGTTTGCGCATAAAACAAGTATTTGACAACAGAGCAGCGCAATGCGCCGGAATCGCTCCGGGCGATGTCGTTATGGCAATTAACCGACAGAAACCCTTGTCAAACAATATCCAAAGAATTATCGATTTGGAGAAAAAAAACACAGTGATTCCAATTCATGTGTTTAGAGATGATGTCCTTCACACTTTACAGTTTCCGATACTTCCAGCACCAAAAAATATTGCTTACCTATATCTAGCACCATCAAAGAATATACTAATTCATAGCTGGCTACATCAGAAAAACAATGCGGATTAAACGCGCTTTAATAGCATAGAGATGCCTTGACCCACACCGATACACATTGTTACAAGTGCATACGTTTCACTGGTTAAAGACAGTTCGGTAGCCGCTGTAAGTGCGAGTCTTGCACCACTCATCCCCAACGGATGTCCAAGCGCAATTGCTCCGCCATTGGGATTTACCCTAGGATCTCCATCCTGAATATCTAAACTGCGAGTTACAGCGAGGGCTTGAGCCGCAAATGCTTCATTTAATTCAATTAAGTCAATATCGTTTTGTTGTAAGCCTGCTTGTTTAAGTGCTTTTGGTATGGCAGCTACGGGACCAATTCCCATAATTCTTGGTTCAACACCAGCTGCAGCATAATTTACCATTCTAGCTATTGGTTCTATATTTAATTCTTTAACCATGTCTTCACTCATCACCATAACAAAAGCAGCACCGTCACTCATTTGAGACGAATTCCCTGCAGTTACACTTCCACCAGCTGCAAAAACAGCACGTAGTCTGGCTAATGCTTCTTTGCTAGTTCCAGCTCTAGGTCCTTCGTCTTTTGTAACGGTATAGGTCTTAGTAGCTTTCTTACCATTTGCATCTAAATAGATTTGGTCTACTGTAATTGGAGCAATTTGCTCTTGAAAACGATTTTCAGCTTGAGCTTTTAGGGCTTTCATGTGAGAATGATATGCAAATTCATCTTGATCCTCACGAGAAACTTTAAATTGATTTGCAACCGCTTCAGCAGTATTTCCCATTCCCCAGTAATAATCTTCGTGGCCTTGTTTTACTGTATTGTAGTTTAACTCGGGTTTATAACCGGTCATTGGTACTGCACTCATGCTCTCAGCACCACCGGCGATAATACAATCTGCCATTCCAGCCTGAATTTTAGCTGTAGCCATAGCGATAGTTTCTACACCAGACGAGCAAAATCTATTAACGGTTACTCCAGGAACATCTACACTATTTAATCCCATAAGAGAAATTAAACGTGCCATATTAAGTCCTTGAGATCCTTCTGGCATAGCATTCCCTACAATGACATCATCAATACGTTTAACGTCTAATTCAGGAAGTTCTTTCATCATGTGCTGAATGGTTTCAGCAGCCAATTCATCTGTTCTTTTAAATCTAAACAATCCTTTAGGTGCTTTCCCTACGGCTGTTCTGTATCCTTTTACTATATAAGCTGTTTTCATTTTTTTAGTTTCTTAATGGTTTACCAGTTTTTAACATGTGTTGAATACGTTCTAAAGTTTTTCGTTCTGTTGTTAAACTTAGAAACGCTTCACGTTCAATATCTAAAAGATACTGTTCAGTGACCTTTGTAGGTTCTGATAAATCTCCACCAGCCATCACATAGGCGAGTTTATTTGCGATTTTTTTGTCATGCTCTGAAATGTAATGACTTGCTTCCATAGAATCTGTCCCTACTAAAAACATTCCCAAAGCTTGTTTACCTAATACAAGTACATCCTTACGAGCAGCTGGCTGAGTATAGCCCGATTCTGCCATTAATAAAGCGTGTTGTTTTGCTTGAGCAATTTGTCTTTCTTTGTTTACAACCACAACATCTTTTCCTTTTTGTAGTAATCCTATATCAAAAGCTTCATATGCTGAGGTAGCTACTTTTGCCATTCCTATTGTTAAGAAGTGTTCTTGTAAAACATTTAATTGAACATCTCCTTTTTGGAATAAATCTGATGCTCGAAGCGCCATTTCTTTAGAACCACCACCACCAGGAATAACACCAACACCAAATTCTACTAAGCCCATGTATGTTTCTGCTGCTGCAACTACTTTGTCTGCGTGTAACGAGATTTCACATCCACCACCTAAAGCCATTCCGTGAGGAGCAGCAATCGTAGGAATTGAAGAATAACGCATACGCATCATGGTATCTTGAAAGTATTTGATAGCATAATTTAGTTCATCGTATTCTTGTTCAACAGCCATCATGAAAATCATTCCTATGTTGGCTCCAACCGAAAAGTTTGCAGCTTGATTTCCAACAACTAATCCTTGGTAATTTGTTTCTGCTAAATCGATTGCCTTATTGATAGCTGTTAAAACATCAGCACCAATAGTATTCATTTTAGATTGGAATTCTAAATTTAAAATCCCGTCACCAATATCTTCAATAACTGCACCAGAATTTTTCCAAACTTCGTTGGTTTTTCTTATGTTGTCTAAAATGATGAATGAGTCTTGTCCAGGCTTTTTAATATGAGATTTTGCAGGAATATCATAATAGAAAGTAGCGCCTTCTTTTACAGAGTAAAAAGAAGTTTCTCCTTTTGCTAACATTTCTGTAACCCAGCTAGCGGGTTCCTTTCCTTCAGCTTTCATAATTTCAACTCCTTTGGCAACCCCTATGGCATCCCATATTTGAAAAGGACCGTGTTCCCAACCAAATCCAGCTCTCAGTCCATCATCAATTCTGTAGAGTTCGTCAGAAATTTCTGGAATTCTATTTTGAACATAAGCAAACATTGCTGCAAAACTTTTTCTGTAGAATTCTCCAGCCTTGTCTTTACCAGCAACCAATACTTTAAATCGATCCGCTACATTATCTATAGATTTTGTTAGCGCTAAGGTTTCAAATTTTGCAGGTTTTTTTGCTCTATACTCAAGTGTATTTAGGTCTAATGATAAAATTTCTCTCTTACCATTCGCATTTTTTGTCATTTTGTAAAACCCCTGTTTGGTTTTACTACCCAACCATTTGTTCTCCATCATTGTATTTACATAGTCTGGAATCACAAACTGATCTCTCATTTCATCGTTAGGGCAATTATCTTTAACTCCATTGGCTGTATGAACTAAAGTATCTAAACCTACAACATCTATAGTTCTAAAGGTAGCAGATTTTGGACGCCCTATTACCGGCCCAGTTAACTTATCAACTTCCTCTATGGTGAGTCCCATTTCTTTAACAACATGAAATAGACTCATAATTCCAAAAATTCCAATTCTGTTTCCAATAAAAGCAGGAGTATCTTTTGCTAATACAGATGTTTTTCCTAAAAACTTATCTCCATACATCATTAAAAAGTCAGTGACTTCTTGGTCACATTTTGGACCAGGAACTACTTCAAATAATTTTAAATATCGAGGAGGGTTAAAAAAGTGGGTTACTGCGAAGTGTTTTTGAAAATCTTCACTTCTTCCTTCATTCATAAACTTTATTGGAATCCCTGATGTATTCGACGTAATTAACGTTCCTGGAGTTCTGTATTTTTCAATTTTTTCAAAAACTTGCTGCTTTATATCTAATCGTTCCACAACTACCTCCATAATCCAATCTACATCTTTAATTTTGTGTAAATCGTCTTCAATATTTCCTGTTGTAATTCTATCAGCAAATTTTTGAGAATAAATAGGGGAAGGTTTTGATTTCAACGAAGTCTTTAGCGCTTCATTAACTAATCTATTACGAACCACACTGTCTTTTAATGAAAGCCCTTTTGCCTTTTCTTTTTCATTAAGTTCTCTGGGTATAATGTCTAATAATAGGACTTCTACACCAATATTGGCAAAGTGACAAGCAATACCGCTTCCCATAATACCGGAACCTACTATTGCAACTTTTTTAATTCTTCTAGTCATGTTTTTTGATTTGTTTATACAGCTTTATTAACAGTATCTTCTTTATATATTAATTTATCTGCTATTAATTTGTTTATGGTTGAGGTTACTTTAAAGAAAGCCTCTAATTCTTTGGGTGATGTATGTTTCTTGACAATGTCATTAAAAATAATAACGGATTCTCTTGAGATTTCACGCATCTCCTTTCCAAAGTCAGTAAGTTTAATAATAACACTTCTGCCATCACTAGGGTTTTTTTCTCTAGATATTGCTCCCTTATCTTCCATTGTTTTTAAAATTCGAGATAGGCTAGTGGGTTCCATTCCCATTAATGGGCCTAAAGCGGTAGAAGGTGTTCCTTTTTCATAATCAATATTTAAAAGTACGAATGCTGTAGCCATGGTACTATCATGTTTAGCGGCACGCTCATTATAAAGTTTCGCAACAGCTTGCCAGGTAGCTCTTAATTGATGATCTATTGATTTATTTTTATCCATTATGCCAAAGATATAAAAATTTACTATGCATGCATAGTAAATTCATAAAAATTATGCATGCATAGTATTTTTACATAAAAAAATAGACTTAAAAATTTGAATTAAATTTTAAAACTGCGAATTATTGTAAAAGAGCTAAATTTTTTTAAGTCAATTTAAATACAAAAATTTGTTGTGTATAATGTATATTACAAGCGAATTATATTTATCATAAAATGAAGCAGTATTATGAGTAAGATTTTAGTGATTGAAGATGAAGCAGCTATTAGGAGAGTCTTAATTAAGATTATTTCTGAAGAGAGTGATTCCTATGTTGTAGAGGAGGCTGAAAACGGCTTAGAAGGTATTGAAAAATTTAAAGACAATGATTATGACTTGGTTTTATGTGACATAAAGATGCCTAAAATGGATGGAGTAGAGGTGTTAGAAAAAGCAAAAAAAATAAAGCCTGAAATTCCATTTGTTATGATTTCTGGCCACGGAGATCTAGACACTGCTGTAAATACAATGCGATTGGGTGCATATGACTATATCTCAAAACCACCAGATTTAAATAGATTGCTAAATACAGTTAGAAATGCTTTAGATAGAAAGGTGCTATTTGTTGAAAATAAGCGATTAAAGAAGAAGGTGAGTGAAAATTATGAGATGATTGGTGAGAGTGATGCCATTATTCATATTAAGGAAATGATTGACAAAGTAGCTGCTACCGATGCACGAGTTTTAATTACGGGTCCAAATGGGACAGGAAAAGAATTGGTGGCGCATTGGTTACATGAAAAATCTAATCGCTCCAAATCGCCTTTAATAGAAGTGAACTGCGCTGCGATACCCTCTGAACTTATTGAAAGTGAGCTTTTCGGTCATGTTAAAGGAAGTTTTACTGGTGCTAATAAAGATAGAGCAGGGAAATTTGAGGCAGCAAATCATGGAACTATTTTTTTAGATGAAATTGGCGATATGAGTTTATCTGCTCAAGCAAAAGTTCTTCGTGCTTTACAAGAGAATAAAATTCAAAGAGTTGGAAGTGATAAAGACATCAAAGTAAATGTTAGGATTATTGCGGCGACAAACAAAGATTTAAAGAAAGAAATTGCCGAGGGAAGATTTAGAGAAGATTTATATCACAGATTAGCTGTGATTTTAATTAAAGTGCCAGCTCTAAATGACCGAAGAGACGACATTCCGCTTCTAATACATTATTTCACAAAAAAAATAGCAACAGAACAAGGGGTTCCCAAAAAAGAATTTTTACCCGAAGCTATTGCTTTATTACAAGAATATGACTGGACAGGTAATATTCGGGAGTTAAGAAATATTGTTGAGAGATTGATAATACTTGGCGGACAGGATGTTTCTGTGGGTGATGTTAATTTATTTGCAAGTAAATAGCCCCAATTTATTTATCTAAACCTAAGTAGAAGATTGCCCTAACTCTTAAGTCTTAATATTTTCATTAACTTGTGATGTTGATTAATTTCTTTTTATGTTAGAAAATAAAATTCATTACAGAACTTGTAATTTATGTGAAGCAATGTGTGGTTTAAAGATCACATACAAAGAAAAAAAAGTCATTTCAATTGTTGGTGACAAAAAAGATCCCTTAAGTAAAGGTTATATTTGTCCTAAGTCGCAAGCATTAAAAGATTTATATGAAGATTCAGATCGGTTAAAAACACCAATAAAGAGAACAGAAAATGGCTGGGAAAAAATTTCTTGGACAGAGGCTTTTGATGAAGTTGAACATCAAATAAAGAAAATTCAAGAAAAATATGGCAATGATGCAGTTGCTACTTATCAAGGAAATCCTAACGTTCACAATCTAGGAGCATTGTTATATGGAGGCTCATTTTTAAAAAGTTTAAAGACGAAGCAAAAATATTCTGCTACTTCTGCAGATCAATTACCTCATCATATCGCTTCTTTAAAAATGTTTGGACATCAAATGTTAATTCCAATTCCTGACATTGAAAGAACAGATTATTTATTGATATTAGGAGCTAATCCAGGAGCTTCAAATGGAAGTTTACTGACTGCACCAGGGTTTTCTCAAAAAATAAAAAATATTCAAAAAAGAGGTGGTAAGGTTATAAATATTGATCCAAGATACACCGAGACCTCTAAAATTTCTAGTGAACACTTTTTTATAAATCCAGGAAAAGATGCTTTTTTATTGTTGTCTTTATTGCATGTGATTTTTGAGCAAGGAATAGATGAAAAGTCACATCTTTCCAATCATTTAAAAGGTATTAATGAAATCAAAGAAATTGTAAAAAAATATCCGCCTCAAAAAACAGCTCCTATAATTGGTATAGATGGTTTTGAGGTACAAAAAATTGCAATAGATTTTATGAACTCTAAAACAGCGGTTTGTTACGGAAGAATGGGAGTTTCTACTCAAGAATATGGAGGGATTTGCCAGTGGTTAATCAATGTTCTAAATATTGTTACAAACAATATGGATAAAGTTGGTGGAGCAATGTTTACAAAACCAGCTATTGATTTGGTTTTTATGACGGGTATGCAAGGAAAGGTTGGTAATTTTGATAGATATCGGAGTAGAGTTCATGATTTACCAGAATATTCAGGAGAATTACCAGTTGCTACATTAGCAGACGAAATGATTACAGAAGGTGAAGGGCAAATAAAAATGTTTATTTGCACTGCAGGAAACCCAGTTTTATCTGCTCCTAATGGTAAAAAGTTAGAAAAGGCTTTAGATAAGCTAGATTTTATGGTTTCAATAGATATTTATTTAAATGAAACAAGTAAATATGCAAATATCATTTTGCCTTCAACTAATGGATTAGAAACGGTACATTATGATTTAGTTTTTCATCAGTTAGCCATTAGAAATACAACAAAACTATCTGAAGTTTTATTTGAGAAAGAGGTAAATCAAAAACATGATTGGCAAATACTAAATGAATTAACAGAAAGAATATCGGGGAAAAAGAATTCTTTAACACCGGAAATGATGTTGGATGGTATGTTTCAATTCTCTCCTTATAAAGAAGCTAATTTGTCTATAAATAAGTTAAAAGAAAATCCTAATGGAATAGATTTAGGAGCTTTACAGCCACTTTTAACAAAAAGAATTTTTACTGAAGATAAAAAAATCAATGTTTCACCAAGTTTTTTTATTGACGATTTAAAAAGATTAGATCAAGAGTTATTTAATGCTATTGAAGATAATAAAACTGACTACCCATTTGCTTTAATAGGGAGAAGGCATTTAAGAAGTAATAACTCTTGGATGCACAACTCTAAGTTACTAATGAAAGGTAAAAACAGGTGTACTGTACTAATGTGTTCTAAAGATGCAAATACGCTTTCAATTAAAAATCATCAAAAAATAAGAATAACATCGAATGTGGGTACTATAGAATTACCGGTTGAAATTAGTGATGAAATGAAGGAGGGGGTATTGAGTATTCCACATGGTTTTGGACACAATAGAGAAGGAACAAAAATAAAACTAGCAGAGGAAAATGCTGGAGAAAGTATTAATGATTTAACTGATGATTTTAAAATAGATAGACTAACTGGTAACGCAAATTTTAGTGGAACTAGAGTCAAGGTAGTCCTATAAAAAAGCTCTCTGGAATTTAATTACAGAGAGCTTTAAAATTTTAAACTAAATCAAAACGATCTAGGTTCATTACTTTAGACCATGCGGCAACAAAATCATTTACAAAACGCTTTTCTCCATCATCAGAAGCATATACCTCACAAACAGCCCTAAGCTCTGTATTAGACCCAAAAATTAAATCTGCTCGAGTTCCAACAAAGTGTATCTCACCAGTTTTGCGATCTTTTCCTTCAAACAATGTATCGTCTGAAGAAGTTGCACTCCAAGTGTTTGATAAGTCTAAAACATTTGTAAAGAAATCATTGGTTAGGCTCCCTATATTTTCTGTAAAAACTCCGTGATTAGAGCCATCATAATTAGCACCTAAAACTCTTAGTCCTCCAACTAGTACCGTCATTTCAGGAATGGAAAGCGTAAGTAAATTAGCTCTATCAATTAATAAGTTTTCAGCGGCAATATTTAAACCAGATTTCATATAATTTCTAAATCCGTCTGCTAAAGGTTCTAAATGACTGAAAGATTCTAAATCTGTTTGGTCTTGTGATGCATCTCCTCTTCCTTGCTTAAAATCTATAGAGATATCATGACCTGCATTTTTTGCAGCGATTTCAACTCCAATATTACCACCTAAAATAATAAGATCGGCAATAGAAACTTCTTTACTGAAACTGTGTTGAATTGTTTCATAAACGGTTAAAACCTTATTTAGTTCATAAGGATTGTTTACAGCCCAACTTCTTTGTGGCTCTAAACGAATTCTACCACCATTTGCACCACCTCTTTTATCTGAACCTCTAAAGGTAGAAGCAGAAGCCCATGCTGTAGTAACTAATTGAGTTGAAGATAAACCAGAATTAGTAATTAAATTTTTTAGATCTAATAGGTCTGTATCTGTCAAAATATAGTTAGCTGCAGGTATTGGATCTTGCCAAACTAATTCTTCATTAGGAACTTCTGGTCCCAAATAACGATGTATTGGACCCATATCTCTATGCGTTAATTTATACCAAGCTCTGGCAAAAGCATCTTCAAAAGCTTTGTGATCTTTATGAAAACGTTTAGAAATTTCTAAGTATGCTGGATCATTTTTTAAAGCCATATCTGCTGTAGACATCATAAGCGCCTGAGTTCCATTTGCGTCTCCTGCTTTTGGAGCTTTTTTTGCGTTGGAAGCAGCGGTTGGTGTCCATTGATGGGCTCCAGCTGGACTTTTAGTTAGTTCCCAATCGTAATTCAATAAAACGTCAAAATATTGATCATCCCATTGGGTTGGGTTAGGAGTCCATGCTCCTTCTAAACCACTGGTAATAGTATGATCTAATACACCACTTTTGTAGGTATTTTTCCAACCAGTACTCATTTCTTCAATAGATGCACCATGTGGTTCTGTACCAACATATGTGTCAGGGTCAGCTGCACCGTGAGCCTTACCAAAAGTATGACCACCTGCAACTAAAGCTACAGTTTCTTCATCATTCATAGCCATTCTCCCAAAAGTAATTCTTATGTCATGAGCTGATTTTAGAGGATCTGGAACACCGTTTGGTCCCTCTGGATTAACATAAATTAATCCCATATGTACAGCACCAAGATGACCTTCTAAGTCTCCGTCACTAGTATCATATCTATCGTCGTTATCCAACCATCCTGTTTCAGAACCCCAATAAATATCTTGTTCCGGCTCCCAAACATCTTCTCTTCCTCCCGCAAATCCAAAAGTTTTGAAGCCCATAGATTCTAAAGCACAATTTCCTGCTAAAACCATTAGGTCTGCCCAAGAAATTTTATTTCCATATTTCTTTTTAACAGGCCATAATAATAAGCGAGCCTTATCAAGGTTCCCATTGTCTGGCCAACTATTAAGTGGTGCAAAACGATGTGTTCCCGTAGAAGCACCTCCACGACCATCGCCAACTCTATAAGTTCCAGCACTATGCCAAGCCATACGAATCATAAAAGGACCGTAATGACCATAATCAGCTGGCCACCAATCTTGTGAGTCTGTCATTAGATTGACAACATCTTGTTTTAATTCTTTATAATTAATACTATTGAATGCTTCAGAATAATTAAAATCTTCTCCCATAGGATTTGATTTTGACGCATTTTGTCGTAAAATATTTAATTTTAATTCATTTGGCCACCAATCTCTATTACTTGTTCCGGCACCAGCAGTCTTTTTTTGAGCGCCACTCATAAATGGACATTTATTGATGTCTCCTGTGTTGTTATGTTCCATGGTTTTTAATAATTTTCTTTATATAAAGGATTTCCAAATTTACGGACAATCTTTTAATAATCTTAATCTATATTTCTTATTTTATTATAGTTTGTGACTATTGTTTTAAAATGAAAATAAATTAGCGACAACTTTAAGTTTTTAAACGATTCATTTTTTTAATAATTTCTTTTAAACGCAGTTTATGTTGTTTTTTTTGCTCAGTAATTCTTGAAACCTTTTGTTTAATTAGTTTAGTATGCTTTGCCTTATTTACAGTATTTTTTGCTTTTCCTTTTTTAGACATATGGTATATTATTGGCTATTTAAGTACTATTTTTTTATATTTTTGAAGTTTAGAATGATTGTATTCTCCTCCAATTTTTATTCATAAAAAGATGTATAATTTTTAGATATTTTTAGTTAAAATTCTGTACTTTTAAAAGATAAAAATAACCTTTTTATTTATGGAATTAAAGTTGTTAAAACCCATTGTTTTTTTTGATTTAGAAACTACCGGGATTAATATAGGAAACGATAGAATTGTTGAGATTTCAATGCTTAAAATCTTTCCCAACGGAAATGAAGAAAGCAACACATGGTTGGTAAATCCTGAGATAGAAATACCAGCTGAAACGAGTGCAATACATGGCATTACTAATGAAAGAGTGGTTACCGAACCTACATTTAAAGAATTAGCTCAGACTGTTTATGATTTGATTTCTGATGCTGATTTAGCAGGTTTTAACTCCAATCGTTTTGATATCCCTTTATTAGCTGAAGAATTCTTGAGAGCTGGAATAGATTTTGATATGAATGATAGAAAGGCTGTAGATGTACAAGTAATTTTTCACAAAAAAGAGCAAAGAACTTTAAGCGCAGGTTATAAATTTTATTGTGATAGAATATTAGAAGATGCGCATTCTGCTGAAGCAGATACCAAAGCAACTTATGAGATACTTAAAGCACAGTTGGATAGGTACGATGATATTGAAAATTCGGTAGAAGCATTAAGTGATTTTTCTACTCATTCTAAAAGAGCAGATTTTGCTGGATTTATTTTATTTAATAATGAGGATCAAGAAATTTTTTCATTTGGTAAATACAAAGGAAGAACTGTAGAAGATGTTTTTAAAGAGAACCCGGGGTACAATGCTTGGATTCAAAATGCAGATTTTCCATTATACACTAAAAAGGTATTAAAAGAAATTAAAGAAAGAATGTCTATCCCTAAAAAAGGATTATCTGATTCAGACAAACTTCAAGCATTACAGCAGAAGTTTAATTTACGTTAAAAATATGTTTGTAAAATTCGAAAATTTACCCAGTCATTCAAGAGTTTGGATTTATCAATCTGACAGGAAATTCACAACTAATGAGGTTGGTTTTATTTCAGAAAAAGCCATTTTATTTATAGACCAATGGACAAAGCACGGTTCTGATTTACAAGGTTCTTTTGACATTAAATACGATCAATTTTTGGTATTGGCTGTAGATGAGGGTTTTAATAATGTTTCTGGTTGTTCTATAGATTCTTCTGTTCGTTTTGTTCAAGAAATAGAGAAATTATTAAGGGTAGACATGATGAATAAAATGAATATATCCTATAGAGAAGGGGAGTCCATTACTAGTGTTAAAATGACTATTTTTAAAGAATATGTTAAAACACAAAAGATAACTTCAAAAACTATTGTTTTTAATAATATGGTTTCAACAAAACAAGATTTAAAAACTCTTTGGGAGGTTCCTCTGATAAAAAGTTGGCACAAACGCTTTTTAGTTTCTTAAAACTATATCTCATTTATGTTAAAAAAACTCTTTTTTATTTCTCTTTTAGTGGTGTATGTCAATACCTGTGGACAAAACTTAGATCCACTGAGGACAGATGATTATTATGCACAAGAACAATGGGTAGATAGCTGTCTCTTATACACATCTCCGAGCCCACGAGACCGAGGCTGATCTCGT
>OJCR01000883.1_pt1 | contig 12255 bp, 7 predicted proteins | sample 1591611 | NCBI WGS metagenome assembly OJCR01 (sample SAMN05416815, study PRJEB24817) | seawater metagenome | isolation source: Sea water | place: Canada:Atlantic | collected 2013-07
CATTTCTCCCTCAGGCGACCAGTTAATGGCGACCGATGGAAAGACATTGAAAGTGTATTCGGTTTCTCAAAAGAAAGTAATCGCCACCTTCGAAGTCGCGAGATCGCACGTTTCCGGGCAAGCGGCTGCTTTTTCACCTGACGGATCCAAACTGGCCACAGGTGACAGTTACGACATCGTTATCTGGGACTTGGTAAACAGCCGCAAGTTGGGTGTACTGGAAGGCGACGCCATCAATTGGTCCATGTCTTTTGCACCTGACAACCGTCACCTCTTGAGCGGTGCGAACGGAGTGATTCACGTTTGGGATTGTGACCAGATGGCAAAAGTCCAAACGAATCATATCGGCAAGAGCTTTTACGTCCAAGCGATTGCTGTTAGCAACGACGGTACTCTGGTTGCCGCTCCCTCGGCTTTCAAAACAGTAGCTGTCCTTGGCGCGGCACAGTAACGCCCACGCATCACAGGACTAACCGAACAGTTGTCTTACCAATATCAGATCCTCTCGAACAAAAGGCGGCAGAATCAAGAATAGATTCTGCTGTCCGCGTTTCTGATCTGAAAGCAATTCGAACAATCTTAACGCAAAACCTTCTTGTGAAGACGCGTCATGCTCTCTGTTTGGGAAAGGGCCTTAAACCAAGCAGCATCTCTGCTCGCTCTGACAATGGTTTTTCCACAAATTCAATGTCTGTATATTCGGCAAGGTGACCGACAACCACATCGTAAACTGCTTGGCGAGCCTGGCCGGTGTCCACTTCAACACACTTATTCTTACTCTTGAAAAGTTCAACAGTGGGCAGTGTCTCTTCCTTAAATGTATCGAATCTGAGCTTCAGGCTTTCGATATTATCATCAGTTCTGCCTGTGTATTTGGCCCGTCCCAGGATACGTTGCTCCAGCACCTCATAGGGGCACTCGAAGTACAACATTTTTGGTAGCTCTGAATCCTTCCCAAATACATCGAACCATCCTTCCAGATTGGAAAGGGAACGCGGGAATCCATCCAGCAGAAAGTTATTCTTTCCTGTTGTTCGGGTAATTTCTTCCATCGCTTTCTTCAGCAAAGTGACAACAACTTCGTTTGGCACCAACTTGCCCACCGCAATGTATTCCTGAATTGTTGCGGCGGTTGCTCCACCCGCATCACGTTCAGCACGAAGAAGATCCCCCGTCGACAAGTGGTTCCAACCAAGTTGTGACTCAGCAAGTTCACACATGGTTCCTTTGCCAGCTCCCGGTCCTCCAAGAACAAACACAACATTCGGCTTGGGGCACGGCAACCTTGGATCAAAGTGATGGATCACAACCTGAGGGGCAGGAGCGACTCCCTTCTTGTAAACGTGCCAATGCTTGTTCGTCGGCGGCATCTCATCTTCGCATGTCATGTCATACGCAAGATGTCCATCGAGTCGACAGATTCGCCAAGACTTGTAACTGTTGGAATACGAAAGCGCTGGGCTTCTCTCAGATTTCCCGTCAGCACGATCCCACGCCATTTTCCCGTTCCAGTACCCAAGACTGGAAACTGTTCCAGATTCTGATTTGATGGGTGGTGCAGTCGATGGCACGTAAAGGCCATCGACCTCGGTTAATCCCGCACCTGTCACTTCGATGAACAAATGGTTCGCTGCAAGTTCTTTCGGTTCGGCCATTCGATCTTCTTTGCGAGAATTGACGAAGTGAAGAGGTGCGTTTGTCGGTTACTGCATCCAGCCAAGAGGCAGGATATTCCCATCATTTTCAGGTTCTGAAAAGGGTCCGACCAAGCCACGGGAACCAAAACCTCAAAGTACTTGATTGGTATTTTCGGCCCCAATTGGCACCAATCATAGCGACTGATCAGTTGATAGAAAGAACCAACTCGCTTGGCCCAGCGAATAGGAGATAATGCAAAGATAAGTTATTCTATTTGTTTGCACTCCCGATTGGCGGTATTACCCGGGCAGTACAGCGACCATTCCAGTTGGAGCAACACAGTCATTCGGCATCGATGACTCACCACCCTTATCGTATTTAGGCCTGACTTCGTTGCCAATGAGGTAATGGTCGCAATGCGTTGCCGTTATTTCGCTCTCTGTTGGATCACTTGCTCGACTTGGGATCGACTGAGCGTCTTGCTGAAATCAACGAGATACAACTCGCAGGAACGACACAAGTAGGAATCAAAGAACTCTGCCTGATCGTCCGTGATGGTTCCGGTGGAGTTGAGTTGTCTTGTTATTTTCTCAACATCAAAAGCACGTTTCCCACGGTATTCACCGATGCGTTTCTGGCAATGCAGAGAGAGTTCTAGACCACGGCCAACCCGATTCAATGATTGTAACTGGTTCACAGAGAGATCCCCCAACCCCGATAAATCAAGATACTCAACTCGACTCAAGCTCTCCGCTTGTGCATCTGTGATTGAAGAGACATTCCGCAAATTGATCGCAAAAGGGGGATGTCTCATCAGAGTCTCTACTTGCTCATCGGTGATCGATGTTAACCCACCCAAACCCCGTGAAGGCACGTTACTGAGCATTTCCGCCTGTGCATCAGTCATGTGTTTGATGCCATTTAAGAAAAGGTGTTGGTCCACCTTGCTCAATTTTCCTACTTGCCTGTCTGTGATGGACTGCAAACCGGATAAGTCCAACCATTCTACCCTTACACAATGCCGCTGCCTGCTCATCAGTGATGGATTGCAAGCCGGGTAAGACTAGTATGTTCACACTGCCCGTCAAGAAACAAAATCCACCTTCCAGTATTCACGCTGCCCTTTGCCTGCATCTCTACGCCCGATCGCCGGGCGACCAAGATCCCAGACAACGGCGAACAATGGAAATTTTCGTTGTCGGTTCGCTGACGTACAGGAGCACACCGCAGCACGCCACGACCGCATCATCAGTTATAATTCAGCTCGGTTACAACTTGTCGTAAGGGACCAAAAATGCGAATCATCCTTCTGGGCGTTTATCTATTTTCAGGCATCATTTCAGCGAGCGCATCCGAGCTTTCATGGTGGCAATTTCTTGGCCCACACGGCACAAACATCGCGAACACAACAGACTTGCCGTTGAAATGGAATGATGAACAGGGGGTGGCATGGAAAACAGCAATCCATGGGCGAGGTTGGTCGTCCCCTGTTATCCGCGAGAATCAGGTTTGGATGACCACCTCAAGCGTTGACGGAAAGAAACTGTATGCCGTTTGCGTCGACCGGATTACGGGACAGATCATTCATGATCGCAAGATCTTTGATGTGAGTGATCCCCAAAAAATCAGCAATGCAAACACCTATGCCACACCAACCCCGGTGACGGATGGTAATCGTGTATTTGTTCATTTCGGCACGTATGGCACAGCTTGCCTGAACCCAGAAACAGCTGACATCATCTGGAGTCGTCGCGATTTGAAATGTGATCACGAAACGAATGCAGGCCCAGCAAGCTCGCCAACGCTTGTTGGTGAAAATCTTGTTTTTCACGTGGATGGACGAGACGTGCAATACATCATTGCACTCTCGAAAGTTGATGGAAAAACTGTCTGGAAAACCGAGCGGTCCTTTGACTATTCAGACGTGCCTGTCAATCAGCGAAAAGCCTACAGCATGCCGGGTGTGATTCAGACCAGCACAGGAAAGCAGATGGTCAGCACCGCCGCACAAGGTGTCTACGCCTATGATCTCAACGGCAAAGAACGATGGCGTGTCCGTCACAAAGGCTGGTCTGTTTTTCCGCGTCCCATCGGCGGTCATGGGTTGGTTTTTACAATCGTGGACCGCGACTACCCAGAGTTATGGGCTATTCGCGATGATGGCAAAGGCGATGTCACCACCACACATGTGGCTTGGAAAGTAACTCGTGGCATGCCCGCCAGATGCACGCCACTGCTCATCGGCGATTTACTTTATTTGGTCAATCACGAAGGAATCATGACCTGTCTCGAATCAGAAACCGGCAAAACCGTGTGGAAGCAAAGATTGCCAGGCAAATACTCGGCGACTCCCATTCACACCAACGAACGAATCTACCTTTTCAACGAAGACGCACATTGCACGATCATTCAACCGGGGCGTAAATTCCAAACCATATCGGAGAGTTCCCTCGATCCACAACAACTGTTGGCTACCCCTGCGGTGGATAGTAACGCTTTCATCGTCCGCACCGCCGGATTTCTATACCGGATAAGAGATGGTGCGAAGCGGAAAGAGACTTCTACCGCCAAAAACGAATTTGTCGGATCATGGGATATCGGGCGACCAGAGTCCGGAGGAAAACCAAAATTCATCATGACCCTGAAAGCTGATTACTCCGCTACCAAAAGCCATGTTCCCAACGCCACTGGCCAATGGAAAATGGTCAATGGCGAAGCGCAAGTTATCTGGAGCGATGGTTGGCGAGACATTATCCGCAAAGACGGAAAACGTTTTCGCAAGATTGCCTTCGATCCTGGATCAGACTTCAATGCACCTGCGAACAATACAGACAACGCAAGCAAGCAGTAAATCCCTACTTTCGTGGTACGACGACGTACAAGAGCACAAACGACGCCGTTTTCAAGTCGAAAACTGTCATCCACAGGGAATCTCAACTGGGCAGTTACCCCAACGATCACGAACTGCGTTTTGAATATCAAGCACAAGACGTGAAACCTGCTTACCTGAAGCAGATCCCATCCGATTCATTCACCGACAAGCGCCTCATCTATCGACGCACTCATGAGGATTACCTGCAGGCCCCAATCGCAAAGATGACGCTGGTCGCACCCACTTATCCGCCAACCCCGGTGATGATCTGAGAATTCGCTTGGGATTACCGTCAGCTGACTGTGGCTTTATCACAACCTTGCATGGATGCCAAGCATGCCATTGGCATCTCCCTTGCTGTGAATGCACATGCCCTCCTGAAAATGCTTTTTTTCCGACAACATACTGAGACTGTTAGGCCCACACTTTGACCATGAATTTATCGCAACAATGTTGCGGTATCCTGGTAAGGGCGTGGTGATCAACAAGCTTGGCAGCTTCATTCTGAAATGAGGACAAAATGACACACAGTCTGCTAGCTACTCTGTCCCCTGGTCCTCTCGATATCGTCGGTGATGTACATGGTGAAATTGATCCATTGCTCTCACTGATGCATCATCTCGGATACAACAAAGACGGATGGCATCCGAACAATCGCAAGCTTGTCTTTGTTGGTGATCTTACGGACCGCGGACCTGATAGCTTGGCCGTTGTAAATCTTGTGCAGACACTGACAGAAGCACGACGGGCACAGTGCGTACTCGGAAACCACGAATTGAATATCCTGCTCGAGCAACGAAAACACGATAATGGATGGTTCTATGGGGAAGAATTTTCAGACAACGGTTACATCGTTCCACAAAGACTTGCCAACGACACGAGTCGTAATCGAGTGCTCAAATTTTTCCGGTCGCTACCGATCGCTCTGGAGCGTGAAGATCTGCGTGTGATCCATGCTTGTTGGCACACAGCAATGACACAGTCACTTAAGGCGAGCACAGACGCAATCACTCTTATTGATCAGCATGCTGATCTCATCACAAAACGCATCGAGCACTCTGGCCTCGACCAAGTTGACACTTCACTGGAGCACCAAAACCAGAATCCTGTCCGAAGGCTTACATCAGGTCCAGAAGCACGAATTTGCCCTCCCTTTTTCGCAAGTGGAAAAACGAGGCATGAACAACGTGTCCACTGGTGGAATGACCACAAGGGAATATTTTGCGTCTTCGGTCATTACTCCATCGCCGATGGTAAACCACGGGGCAACGATTCATCATTCTGCATTGACTATGGTGTTGGCAAACGTTGGACTGAACGTCGAAACGGAACGACGAGCGGATTCGCATTAAAGCTTGCTGCCCTGCGATGGCCCGAGAAGTTGGTCGTTTTCGATGAGGGAGAATCGAAACAACTCTGACGTTCCGCAACCTCGAGACATGGCCATCGTGAGGGCCAAAACTTGGAAGTAGCCGACGAGGTGCGGCAAATTGTGATCTTGATTCCGAGATCGCAGCAAGTGAAATGTTTCGGAGACTTGGTTACACTGGAATGGTGTCGTCTTCAGGCCTGCAGAATCCACCCCTTGGTCCTAACTCCTGCAGAATGCACATCACAAATGCGGGCATGAATCCCGACGTTTCTCCCCTGCCCTTCCACCCTTCCCTGTAACATGATTTCGCGATCACCGAAGTTCGCGTTCGCCATCCTGCTGATACCTCTGCTGGGGATGATGACACAGACTCAGTCCGCGAGGGCTGATGAAGATGTTGTGATGTCTGATTCAGCAGTGGTTGGATTCTTACGAGAATATTGTCTGGAATGTCACAACACTCAGGAAGCAGAATCTGGACTTGATTTGAGCGCATTTTCCAAAGCTGCTGACATCACAAAATCTGTAGCAGCGTGGAACCAAATTGCTGCCCGTGTAGGCGATCGGCAAATGCCACCGGCGGATAGCAAGATGCCTGAACCGGAAACAAGAACACAATTCGTCCGCTGGATCCAAAGCACCCTATCCAAGCACATCTGTGATGATGGTGTTACGGCAGGGCAACCTGTTATCCGACGCATGAACCGGACCGAGTACGCTAACACCGTCCGCGATCTATTGGGGATACCCATCAATGCGGGACACGCCTTACCGAATGATGGCGCTGGTGGAGAAGGTTTTGACAACGCTGCTGAAATATTGTTTGTCTCACCAATTTATGCAGAGAAGTATCTACAAGCTGCCAAAACAGCAATCGGCCATGCGTTGAAAGATCCTACCGATCGGCAGCGTCTGATTGTGGCTTCTCCGAAAGAGGGACAAACGCCGAACCAGGCTGCTCGCCTTGTTCTTGCTAACTTTTTGCCACGAGCATTTCGCCGTCCTGTTAGCAAGATCGAAATTGACGAGTACGCCGCATTGTTCAACAAGGATTTTGCTGTGGACCAATCCTACGACAGTGCAGTTGAATTCGCATTAATAGCCGCCATGGTTTCACCAAAATTTCTGTTCCTGTATGAGCAACCAAGTGCCCCCGGCAACCAAACCTTGGTCTCTCATCACGAGATCGCTTCACGTTTGTCATATTTTTTGTGGGCATCCATGCCTGATCAGGAACTAATGCAATTAGCCGATGAAAAAAAGCTACACGATGTTGACGTGCTCACAACACAAGTAAAACGCATGTTACGAAGCGAGGTAGACTCGCGAGGTTTGCGACGTGATTCGAAAGTGCGTGGCTTCGCATCAAGCTTCATTGAACAGTGGCTCGGAACACGTGCACTCGGACGAGAGTTCAAGCCAGATACCTCGGTTGCGCCGCGTTACGATTCTGAGTTGGAAGGTGGGATGAAGTATGAACCTATTTTCTTTTTTGAGGATCTACTATCTGACAATCGTTCGCTGCTGAACCTGATTGATTCTGATTTCACATACGTGAATCGGCGATTGGCTAACCACTATGGCGTTCGCGGCGAATTCCGCGAGCAACCAAAGCGGGTCACATTGAAGGAGAGTGACAGGCGTGGAGGCTTACTGGGAATGGGCGCGGTGTTGGCCGTAAGCTCTTTACCACACCGAACCAGTCCCGTACTGCGAGGCAAATGGATTCTTGACACCATGCTGGGAACCCCACCGCCACCCCCACCCCCTGATGTGCCAGTACTCGAAGAGGCGACCAACAAATCTGGTAAGTTCAAATCGCTTCGAGAACAACTTGAAAGTCATCGGTCGAACCCAACATGCGCGTCGTGTCACAACGCGATGGATCCACTTGGTTTCGGATTAGAGAATTACGATGTCCTCGGTAGCTGGAGAACTGAGGCGGGCGGCACACCGATCGACGCATCGGGCAGCCTGCCAGACGGAAAAGAGTTCGACGGGCCAAAAGAACTCAAACAAATGCTGCTGAATCGCAAAGATCAGTTCGCCCGGAATTTGACGCGAAAAATGTTAGGTTATTCATTGGGTCGCAGCCTGACCGCTGAAGACAATTGTGTTATCGACTCAATTGCTGAAAAGCTCGCCAAGGAAGACTACCGAACCCAAACCTTGATTGTCGAGATCGTCAAAAGTGTTCCATTTCGATATAAACAGGTCACACTCCCTGCCAAATGAGATCCCCCATGGTTTATCCCCGCCCTCAACAACCTTGTTGGCATTCTCCGTTGACAAGACGAAGCCTTCTTCGTGGTACTGGAGCGGCGCTGGCATTGCCGTGGCTGGAAGCCATGATAAAGACAAAAGCATCGGCAGCAGAGAAGGATGGAAGCAATCCGACCGATGCTCCCCTACGAATGGCGGCCTTATTCGTGCCCAATGGTGTCCGCCAAGACCAATGGACCCCAACGGAAACGGGACACAACTATGAACTTTCGCCCACCCTACAACCTCTGGCAAAACTAAAAGACCAACTGCTAGTGCTGACCAATCTGTGGAATCAGGGAAGCAATATCGGGGATGGTCACTACGTCAAAACGTCGGGTTTCCTAACCTGCACGACCATCAATAAATCTCTGGGAATCGACCTGAACTGCAATGGTCAGTCCATGGATCAGGTCGCAGCAAACCACGCCGGTAGACAGACTCCGATCCCTTCGCTGGAACTGGGCATCGATCCAGTAACCACAGGTGTGGACACGAACGTTGGCTACACCCGTGTTTATGGATCACACATAGCGTGGTCGGGACCGACCAGTCCCTTGGCCAGGGAACTGAATCCAAAAATGGTCTTTGAACGACTGTTCCGTGCATCGAACCCGAAAAAAGAAACGATTGCACGCGACCGCTTGCTTTTAGATCGTGTGCTGACAGATGCCAAAGAATTGAAACAGAAGCTCGGAGCATCCGATCGGCAGCGAATGGACGAATACCTGCAATCAGTTCGATCCATTGAAAAGCGACTTCAGAATCAACAGTCAGGCGCCATCAGAAATTGGCGTCCGCTGGTCGATCTTAAACCAAAAGATCGGCCAGATCCGGATGCTCCCGATCAGTACCCAGAACAGGTACAGTTGATGTTGGACATGATCGCTTTGGCTTTCCAAACCGATACCACACGGGTCTGCACGTTCATGTTTGGTAACGCCGTCAGTGGTCGCAACTTTTCATTCCTTGAGGGCGTCACCGGTGGGCATCACGATACGTCCCACCACCAAAACAGCGAAGACAAATTGCGACAGTATCAATTGATCAACCTGTGGCACATACAGCAGTATGCGTACCTGCTTGAAAAGCTCGCAGGGATGCAGGAACGCGACGGAACGGTACTCGAAAATTCGATGATCTTGTATGGCTCGGGTTTGCGTGACGGAAACAGTCACAACCCACACAATCTGCCGATCCTTGTTGGCGGCAGCGGCAGTGGCAAAATCGCAACAGGACAGCATCTGCAGTATGGACCGGATACGCCACTTGCCAATTTATATGCTGGCTTGCTGAATGCATTTGACAAGAAAACAACGAATTTTGCCGACAGCACCGAGATATTGCCGGGAGTGTTGACCTAGATCATCCGCGTGCTGATGCAATTTCGCCCGACCTGACAGCAACGTTTCCACCGTGAAGCACACAAGTCTCGATTTGCAATGCATCGGTCTGCCAACTACAAAACTCGTTTGCCTCATTGCAGTTCCAACAGTCGTTGCACTTCGACCCCAAACGACAATTCAACTGCAGGAGGGGCGCCTGCCTTTAGTGCTTGACTTGCCACTTCTCATCAAAGAAGTCAGCGGCAACGACCTTTCCTGGCCATAACGAATCCGCCGGCGTTTTAAGATCGATAATCGCCCAGTCCGGCAATTTGGGTACCTGACGTGCGTTATTCAAATAAGCATATTCCCGATAGGTAAATCCGCTATTGAGCACCACATATCGGCTGGGATTGGCTGGATTAGGATAAATCATTGCCGGAACATGATCGGCAGCACTGAATTTTTGGTCGCCCATCCTGACATGCTCGTCTGTCCATTCAATGGGTAATTTCTCGATTACAGATTTCATAACAGCATTGCTTTGTGGGTCACCGAACAATATCAGGTGATTGTTTTTCAGATCATCTTGCGTGATTTCGGTATCGTCTTTGACCACGGCATCACCGCGAAAGTGTCGCCGCCACTCGACGACCAGATGCTTCAGTTCGGACTGTGTCCAGCGGCCAACCAATTCCTGTCGTGCCTGACCAGTTGGCCTGACAACGATAAATGAATCCATGAAGGCGTCATCGATCGGACCCTGTAAGTTGTGGACTTTTTGCAAACCTTTCACTTGTGGCTGTCCCAGTCGCCAGACTCCAGATTCCCGATATAAATCGCACTGCCACGAACCATCGGTTTCTGGTTGAGACGCAATGATGGGCGTCTGCTTTGATGAAGAAAAAGCGATTGAAACAGGTTGGTCGGGACGAAAAGAGCTACGGCCGGCTGGGATCGACAATCGTAAACTTGTAACGTTATTAGCGTTGATTTCGATCGCATTGTTCTGAGGAATCAGTTTGGCCCGGACCGTGGATGGTTCCCAATGCTGATCCATGCCAGTCACGGTCAACCAATGCAACCGATTATATTTGAGAGTGAATGTGGCAAAGTGCAATTCAGTAGGCAATTTTGCACGCCCCACCTCAGCCAGGTGGTCCATTTTCTCCTCAATGATTTTTATCGAGACTGGGTCAATCGTATGCTTGGTCTCAGGTCCGATGATATGAGTGAGCTTAAGGTTTCGTTGAGCGAGCGCAGTTTCCATGATATCAGCGGCTTGTTTTTGGATATCCAATTCACCGCTGTACGCCACCGTTGGCAATTGATACAGATTGTCGGCGTAGCCCGGGCAGTCGTACATTCTCCAAAGCTTTCGTTCAAAATCTGTGGGTGTCAGAGTTTCCTTCTGAAAAGAACGCAGGAACTCTGGCGTTTCCGAAAACCCAGCTCCAGGGTTGGCCGCAAAAAACAGGTCAGAATAGTGAACCGCCATTTGCCAGCACCCAGCGCCTCCCATGGAAAAACCTCGCACTGCGATTCGATCATCGTCGATCTTGTAATGCTGACTGGCATGTTCCAACGCTTCCAATACATCCACCTCACCAGCAAATTTGAAGGCATTGCTATAGCGACCATAAGGATGCAGAACAATTGTATCTTGAGGAGTGAAGCGACCAGGTCGGATCATACGTTCTGCGATGAACACCGACTCGCTCGAGCGCTCACCCCGCCCATGGAACCACAAGTCAAGCCGATACCGCGTGTGACCCACGTCAGTGTATGAATCGGGAATCACAAGACCATAAGGCTGCACAGTACGGTCAATGCGAGAACGGAATCCACGAACAACAAGTCCTTTTTGGGTGGTCCAAGGAGCCTCACCCTTCAACAGTGCTTCCGCGCGGTTTTGGCCTTCGGCAAGTATTTTACTGGCATTTTTTACATCGCGAACGGAAAAGAGCTCTCGATACTGAACACCATGATCGACCGCCCGCAAGAAAATCTCTACATCGGGTAACAGATCCACCGTCCGCTGGTCACTTCGTTGCCTTAGTTGTTTGACCAACTGACGCAAATTTTTCAGACCAGCTTCCAATCCCTTTCGTTCCTGTTCCGTCAGTTGCACACCAACTGGTGGCACAGCCCGAACCTTTTCCGGGATGTTATCCTGCAGTCCATCTGCCCGCACCAGTATGCAAGACATCGAATAAGAGCAGACTGCGACCAGAGCCAGGTAAAGTAGTCGGTGTTTCATCTTGAAATTTATCCGCGCAGGAAAGAGATTCAATACTCGAATTGTAGCCCAACCTAACCGGTGAAGGTGCCAGAACCATGTGACGGGGCCATCTGCACACGACAATATCAGCGGCACATCTGAACGGCAAATCCTAACGTTGTCACTCCTGCCTCAAACGCAGCCGTACTCGAGTGCCATCCAACGGTTTTGTCGAGACGCCCGCCTTGGGTTCATTGTCTTCGGCAACCGCCTCAAATTCGAATAACTTAACAATACCACCCACCACGAGTGACGCCTCCAACTCGCTCAAATGCTTCCCTGGACAGACCCTCGCGCCATGTCCAAATCCAAAATGCAAATGATCTTTGCTGCAGCCGCTCTCGTCGATGGTGTCCCAGCGTTCTGGGTGAAATTCGTCGGCTGGGTAACCCGTTTTGCTTTCGCCCCAAAATTCCTCCACACGATTCGAATACCATACATCGAGGGGTACATGTGCTGTCTCTTATACACATCTCCGAGCCCACGAGACCGAGGCTGATCTCGT
>OJCR01000886.1_pt1 | contig 12233 bp, 9 predicted proteins | sample 1591611 | NCBI WGS metagenome assembly OJCR01 (sample SAMN05416815, study PRJEB24817) | seawater metagenome | isolation source: Sea water | place: Canada:Atlantic | collected 2013-07
GTCGGCAGCGTCAGATGTGTATAAGAGACAGGCCACATGGCTGTTGGGATCGAAACCCTTTTCAGTGATTGTTTTGAGAAGCTCACCGCGAGGTGTCATGACCTCTGGAAGACTTTTAACTTCTCCCTCTCCTGTGATGAGCGGGTGATCCATGGATTTTCGCCATGACTTATCTGGCCCGTGCAGCAGAGTGCTGCAAAGATGAAGGTAAAAGGGACCGTCCTTGTTCTCTTCGATGAACTCTAGAGCTGCCACCGTCGTCCACTCTGGGTTGTGGATGGAATAGGGCTGGTGCGCGTTCTCCGGATAGACGTGCTTCGCCCAGGAAAAGCCCAGCGTTTTGAGGTAGCGACGCATCCAAAGTTCGTTGTGTTGGAACTGAGCCGAGGTCTCAGGACCAGGACTCGCGTCTTTGGGAATATCAATCCATCTGTTTTTCCCTTTGTAAAACTCCGGAAAATCCAAACTCGAAGTGAGGTGGAATTTCCCAACAAATCCCGTGATATAGCCGGATTTACGGAGAACATTTCCAACGTTCATATTGTCGCGTTCCAGTGCAACATTGAAATTGGGAAGCCCCTGATTTTCTTTACCGCCGACGGCTTCGGCGTAACGTTTACTATGCGAGTTACCGGCAAAGCGACCGGTCAAAAAGGTGTATCGAGATGGAGTACAGACCGAACTGCTGACGTAGGCACGCGTGAACTTCATCCCTTCCTCTGCCATGCGGTCCAGATTCGGCGTGTAGGTGTCGCCCCCAAATGCGGCGATGCTAGATGGGTTCTGATCATCAATTAGAAACATGATGATGTTAGGACGCTGTCCGCGGGCGACTGTGCCAGCCATTACCAACAAACAGAAGATCGAAACTGAGACAACCGTTTTCATGGCGAGATGTTTTGATGACAGGGTGAGGTTTTTGGAAAACAGCATGTGCGGTGGATCGCGTTCCCATCCGAGCGGGGAATTACTATGATTCGGGATTTTGGATTCTTTATTTTGCTTCGCGCGCTTTTATACGTTCGGCTTTCTGTTTTTCGCGTGCCGCTTTCTTTTCATCTTTCGACATCTTTTTGGCTGGTGCACCGGCATCAGGATTCCAGCGTTTTTCCTGCTTGCTTATCGGGTCTGCCATTTCGTCGAGCCATGCATTGTATTTGTCCCTGAGTTCGGAAACCACTTTCGGGTGCTTTGCAGCAAGGTCAGTGGTTTCGCTGAGATCTTTTTCGAGATCGAAAAGTTCGACACGACGTTTCTCTGCGACCATTTTCCAGTTCCCGCTGCGAATGGCCCACTTTCCATTGGCACCCGCAGAACTCCAATACAATTCGTCGTGGAGTTTGTCGGTTTCACCTTTGAGGGCGGGCAGGATGCTCTTGCCGTCCAGAGGTTTGTCCTTAGGCATGGGAAGCCCGGCGGCGTCGAGAGTAGTGGCAAACAAATCAGTCGACCACATGGGAACGTCGCATTTTTTCCCGCCTTCCAGTTGGGCCGGCCACGACACAATGAACGGGACATGAACTCCGCCCTCGTAGTCCATCTGCTTGAAGCCGCGAAGCGGTGCATTGTCGGCGTTCATGGCACCGGAACCGCCATTGTCCGTGAGAAAGATCAGCAGAGTATTGTCAAAAATGTCGTGCTTCTCCAGCGATTTTACGATCTCGCCCACTCCCATATCAAGATGCTTGATCATGGCCATGAGCGTGTCGCGTGTTTCGTCTCCGGTAACTTTCTTGATGTCTTCTTCGGGAGCCTCCGGGGGAGCATGAACTGCGTTGTAAGCGACATAGAGAAAGAAAGGGGCCTCCTTGTGGCGGTTGATAAAATCGACCGCTTCCTCAGTGATTCGAGTCGTCAGGTAGCCTTCTTCTTTGATGGGTTTGAGGCCACGATAAATGGGGTGGTCCATGCTTGAGTGGTCAAAGTAGGGATGTGCCCCGCGCCCCATGAAGCCATAGAACTCATCGAACCCTCGATTCATGGCGTGGTACTCTTCAGTGAGTCCGAGATGCCACTTACCCAATGCACCCGAAACGTAACCGGCTGGCCCCAGTCGCTGAGGAATAAATACTTCATCAAGGGGAACGCCTGAGCCTCCCTCCCCTGCTGTGTAGATTCCGAATCGCTGCTGATAGCGACCTGTCATGAGTCCTGCACGAGTCGGTGAACACACATGTCCACTGGTGTAGCCCTGGGTACAGATGATGGAAGAATGTGCAAGAGCATCTATATTCGGTGTGCTGACTTCTGGCGGGGAGTGCGGGTTGTAGCTGACATCGGCATAGCCCTGATCATCTGTGAGAATGATGACGATGTTCGGTTTCTCGTCCGCCAAAACGAGGGAGGTCATTCCGACCAAACTCAGGAACAATGATTTCAGTACGTGTCGAAGTTTCATGGTTATTATTCTGTTTGTTTCCATGCCTAAATGAATGGGGGTATTTGAAACAGATGTTCAAACTGTTCACGGATCAGCGGTGATTCGAATCGGGCAGCTTCAAACGCTTGCCTGCGTTGTCATCTGTCCGTGTTACTTCCGCTTTTCCTTGACGCTCTTTTTTCCGTGCGTGACACGGTGAACGTATGCTGCCGTTTCACGCTGTGTGAGACTTCCAGACTTATCGCGGTCGGTCCTCTTGAAGACATTCTCGATGTGATTGCCGCTCGTGGAGATCGAGGCAAACTCTTTGGCGTCGAGCCTGCCATCCCTGTTTTTGTCTGCTTGATTGAACCATTCGCCAGGTGTTTTTCGCGAGAGTTTCCACCATGACACCTTGCTAATTGCTTCAACGAATTCGGCCGCAGCGAGTGCACCGTCACTGTCTTTGTCGCACTTGCGAAATGAGTCCGGACCGTGCTTTGGTGAGTGAAAAATGTACTTACTGAACTCAACGTAGCTGACTGAGTCACTGGCGTCTTTATCGACTTCCTTGAACAGCTCTCGCTCCGTCATCGCAAGCCGCTTTTCACCAAGCGGTGATGGCTCACCGACTGGAGGCGTGAAGGTAATAGTCTTGATGAGCCCGTCTTTTCCAAAGGAGGCTTTCACCCCAAGCCCTGCCCGTGGTGCCTGTTCACTTCTCACTGGCAGCCCGACGTAATAGACCTTTGACTTTGAGTTCATGTATAGCTTGTGAAGGTGCTCGCCACTCTGCTGGACACCAAACTTTTTTCCTGAGGAGTCGACGCTCGTAAGCGTACCGACGACAACGGATCGATCTGGTTGCTGGCTGTTCGGCTTAGCCTGGACATTCAAGGCGATAACTAAAAAGGTACTGACCAGAAATGCAACTTTGAAAATTGATGCTTTTGCTGTCATGCGAATAACTCCATGATTGGCTCTTCCCCGTCACCGACGGTCATGGGCCGACCAGAAGGTGAGATAGCTGGTTTTTCGATTTCCATTCCAGCCGCGAGTGCAATGCTGGCGTGAAAAGCTCCCACCGAGACGGCATTCTCATCAACGTAATATCCAGCGTCGTCACTCTTGCCGTAAACAAACCCTGCCTTGGTGCCTCCACCTGCCAGAATAGTGGAAAAGCAGACCGGGTGATGACTTCGGCCATCACCATCGAAGTTTGGTTTTCGACCGAATTCCGTCGCGACGACAACCAGCGTTGAGTCCAACATCCCACGCCGCTGGAGGTCGTTGATGAGTGTTGCAAATGCTTGGTCGAAGACCGGTGCTACATCACCCATTTCGTCGGCGAGCGCTTTATGGTGATCCCAACCGTCGTGCTTTACCTCGACAAAACGGACGCCAGAACCAACTAATCGGCGAGCAAGTAGGCACCCTTGGCCGAATGAGTTGTTGCCATATGCTTCCCGTTGTTCTTGAGACTCACCCGACAGGTCGAATGCTTTCAGTTCCTGACTTTTCATCAATGCGAGAGCATCGTCGTAGAAACTGTTGTAAGCATTGACCCCCTTATCATTGAATTTCATCCGGAAGTTCGCATCGAGCTCGTTCAGTAATGTCAGTCGCTTTTTTGCCGCGGACTTGCCGCCGATTGATTTAACATCATTGATCCCTTGGTTAGGATCACCGATCGCGAGAGGTGCATAGCCGGATGGGAAGAACCCGTTCCCCTGGTCGGAACGGCGGTTGATACACACGCTTGATGGCAACGTTTTGCTGCTCCGTCCTAAATAGTGAGCCCCCCAAGCCCCGAGGTTGGGGTGTAGAATGGTGCCGCGTTTCTCAAAAGCGGTCCTCATGAAGTACTGAGCAGGCGCGTGGACACCGATTTTGGCCTCCATCGAGCGGATCAAGCAGACACGATTCGCGATCGACGCAAACTTCGGAAAGAAATCGGTGACCTGGAAGTCGGCTGATGTGTTAATCGTCTTTGCCGGACCTTTGGATTTACCCTGCTTTGGGTCCAATGAGTCGATGTGACTCAAACCACCGCTAAGCATCAACCAGATCACGCTCTTTGCTTTACCAAACGCGGCCGGCTTCTCGTCTGCCAATTCTGCAGCAACGAACTGTGCCGCTGGAAGGATACTCAGGCCGAACGAAGTGGCCGCGCATCGCTCTACGAACTGCCTGCGCGAAGGTGTGTCTAAAGAGTTAAGAAGTTGTTTCATGTCGGATCAGACCGTTAAGGATCGTTCTGGAAATGAATGCGGTGGCGAATGTCGGTCGTTATTGAATGAACAGGAATTCACGGGAGTTCAGCAGAGCCCAGGTGATGTCGCCCAGGTTTAGTCCTTGGTCGAGTGCGGAAATGCACTGTTCCATGTCTTGCTCACTTGGAGCTCGTGACAGGCATGTGCGGTACAGGGAAGTGATCTGCATAGCTCGCATGCTTTTGTTTCTGGCTGCCTCGACATCTGATGCTTTACCCATCAGACTTTCCATGACTTCACCATTCATCATCGTCAACGATTCGGTGATACCGCCTTCGGTCGATCCATCATCAGCAACGGCACGAGCTGACTGACCTGCGACTCTTAGAAAGTGTGTGGGTGGCATTGGTTGTGGCAATTCAGAAGCCCGCATCCACGAATTTTCGCCGCGGAGTTTGACTTTCCGTTTGCTGGACCCCATGAACAGACCGCGCCCGCCGTCACCTTTGGAAGATTTTTTACCCTGTCGCGTATCCAACAGTGTCGTTGCAAATTCAAAAATCTTCTCACGATCTTTTGCGATGTTTTTTCTATCGTTCTCAAATTCAAATGGAAAAACCAAACGCTCCATCATTGGTGCATGATTGGTCTTGATTCGGTCGATCTCCGGGCCTCGCAGGAGGAGAACAATGGAGTCCCATGCCTGCTCAGCCGTCATGCGACGTAATAACGGGCCAGAGAATCGAAAGTCCTCGCCCTCAGGCGGCGTCACGCTGACCTTCTGCTGGTACGCTTTCGTATTCAAAACAACTCGCTGGAACTCGCGGAGATCGAAGTCGACATCTCGCATGATCTGAGCGAGAAACTTTAGCAGTTCCGGGTTCGTAGCTTTTTCCAGGACGTCAAGGTCCGTCACCGGTTCCTTCACAGCGACGCCAAAGAACTTCTTCCAGATACGGTTAGCGATCGCCTCGGCGAACCGTGGGTTCTTGGGTGATGTCATCCAGCGCGCGAATAGATCCCTCAGATGTCGAGGGTCGGTGGTCGTCACGTTTGCCCGCCTGGTACCTTCCCATGTAATGAACTTCGGAACGGCTTTCTCGCCGGGTTGCGCGTCATCATAGGCGTAGTCTTCCGGGAATTCGGTCGCGCGACCCTGCTCATAGACAACTCGTTCCATGTTTGGCTGAAGCAAGGAGACGAGATTCGCTTTCGAAAAACGTTCATCACGCAGCGTTATCGCCGGCTTACGAGTGTCGACACGCTCAAAGGCGGTTGAGCCGAAAAACGAAGCCATTTCGTAGAAGTCTCGCTGAGTCCATTCGGCGAAGGGGTGGTCATGGCACTGCGCACAGGCCACATTGGCCCCAAGAAAAGTGGTCAGCGTGTTGGAAAGGCTATCCAGCGGCATGCTGGCATCTCGCAAGAGGTACGCGGTGGCGCCATTCTCTCCAAGCCGGCCTTCTGCGGTTAACATGTCGTGGACCAATTCATCCCATGGACGATTCTCCCGAAGTTGTGACTTCAGCCATGTGTGAAAAGTCCAAGTCTTTCCAATACGGTAATAGTCATCCTTCACGCGAAGCATGTCTCCCAGCCAGTTGAACATGTGAGACTCGTGCCCGGGAGACTCCAGCAGGTTATCGATCAACCTCGCTCGACGGTCTTTCCGCTTGTCCTCGTAAAAGTTTATAAGTTCCTTCTGCGTTGGAATTCGACCAATCAAATCCAGATACACACGACGGACGAATTGAACATCGCTAACTGGCGGATTTGGTCGTAGTTCGTGCTTCTTCAGATCAAGCTGAATGATCGCGTCAATTCGCGAGGAAGCTTTCACTGGGTTATCAGCACGTGCATTCGTTACTGGAACCATAAGGCCCATTAGCAGGATGCTGTATCTGATGGAGCTTCGAATCATTGACATAAGTAAAAAGAGGAGTTGAGTATTTTCGTGTCGCGAGGTTATTACGAAACCGAACGGGGATGGAGTCTCCACCTACGGCTGTTCTGCGACGACGACCCGGATTTGATCGACTGCCGAACTCGCTGAAAGGTCAAGTGACAAAGTCCGACGATCCCGGCTGAGTGCCACATTATCTCTACCTGAGTCAGGCAGGTCATCTGGTCGGGTTGGCTCAATGCCACGCCGCGTGTCTCCATAATCGCCCAGCGGATGCCCGAGCAGTTCGTCTGTCCTGATGAGATGGGTGGTCCCACCAATCAGCCCGAGAATCGGCCGATCGAATGTGATCTGCCCGATAACCCTGGCTCCGTCGGTTTCGCCCCGAGTGAACTCGCCGATTGGATTGAGTTGTAGCAAATAGCTCCGAATCAAATGCCCCGCAGCAATCGCTTGTTTATTCCGGCGTCGAACTCGAATGTACTGCCCCGGCTCCGTGACGTTAACTTTGAGATCTGATCTCAGCAGAACTTGTGAACGCTCATGGAATACCAAAATGCGTTCGCTGTCCTCGCATCTTCCCGGTACGAAGTTGGGGCCAGGCGAAACGAACTTCATTAGTCCAGTCGCCTGCAAGACACCGGACGTGACCGGCCACGCGTCTTCATAGCGCTCCGTCGAATAGTCCACTGTGTCGATGGAGTCAGCGTTTGGTCTAGAGCGAACGGCGTTGCCTTCGCGAACAAGCTGAGGCGTATCCTTGACCTCAGCAAGGCTGACCTCCACTTCTCCTTCGAAGACGCAGACATCGGTTTCACCATCTCCACCCACCGAGACACCAAACGCAGTCCCCAAATCAACGACATCCATTGCCGGCGTGAGCACTTCGAAACCCACCGCAGACTCCGGTATGGACGCCGTCAGGATTCCACTGGTCAGGACTGTTTTATATGTCGACAAAATCTCAAACTCTGCCGGACCCTGAAGCGTTACCGTGGCACCATTAAGGAAGTCTAGTCGCGCCAGACCAGTCTCCAAATGCAGCTTGCCTTCACCGAGTCGGTCTCCCAGAACTCGTTCTTCGCCTCCCCATCTCGCATGGGACGTGTACTCAACAGTGGCAATCGCTGGAACGCCACCATCTCGCGGTGGTTCAGTGTCAGACCATATCAGGAACACGAAAAGTGATGCAGCTGTAGCCAGCACCACCAATGCGAGTGCACGTTGTGCAAACTGAAATTGTGACGCTGTGTTCCGCTTGGATTCGACCACAGAAGGATCGAAATCCGGCGATTCCGAGGGAATGTCCGTTTCTAGATCAGCCGCGTTTCCTGACTCGACTGCACGACCATGCTCATGGATTAACCCCGTCAATAAACGCAAGTCGTTGAATTGCCGCACACGATCAGGTGAGTTTGATAGCTCACGATTTAATGACTCCAGATCGCCTGTACCAATCGCGTCTTCCAGATACAAGGTGGTCAGACGCAGGAATTTTTCATCATTCATGAGATGGAATCTCCCGTGTCGAGTGCCGCCATTTTCTGGTGTATGCACTGGGCAAGCGTGACATAAATGCGCTGCAAAGCCTTGTACACAGCATCTGGTTTTCTCCCGAGTTTCTCAGCCACCCGATTTCCGCGCAACCCTTCAAAGTAACGCATCCGTATCGTTTGACGTGACTTTTCGCTCAATGCTTCAAGGCAGTCATGAAGTGCGTCGGCTCGCAGAGGTATGTCAGCAGTGCCGCGACGCTCAAACTCCGCGTCCACAAGATCAAGGATGGAGTCGTCAAGCAACGCGACTTGGTATTTCCGTTGACGAATCAACTCGTAACATCGGTTGCGGAGCACCCTCCACGACCAGCCACGCAGATGCTGAGGTCCCTCGAAAATGTCCTGGTTTTCGAACACTTTTGCCAACATATCTTGATAGGCATCTTCAGACAGGTGGGACTGGCGCAGAATCGACCAGGCCAAGGCGATCTGCTTCGTCCGTTCGGGCATCAACACGGTGAGGATTTCAGTACGGTCCATGTACTCTATCATGCGCGAGCTCAGAAAGTGTGGACATGTTTTTGGGGAAACTATCTGTTAATCCTACGGTAACCCTAAAAGCCGGATTTCTCGCAGCAGGGGGCGATATTTGCCAATTTCCGACCTTCCACTCAATTTAATTCGATTCAATACCTGAGGCACGCCGGCTTGACTCACTCCCGTAAACCGAGCAGGTTCCGACCTTTCCAGAGCCACGCAACGACTGGCAATCCTGGCTCGATCTATACCATTCGGGCAACGATTCGTTTGTTCGCATTTGGGCTTCGTGATAGCTGAAACGGGGTTCATGTGCAAAACGCAACTTGCGGCGAGCGACGCAAGTTGTTGATACAAAAAGTCGCAACTCAACGGGCCCCTGCTCGCATCGTGGATGCCTGCCGCTGGTAATCAAGCCAGCAGGGCAACTTTCTCTTGAGCATCGGTGGATGCCCGATACGTTCAAGCAGCCAAGTCGCGGTGTGCGAAGCCTTGCAGAAGATTTGCCATCGCTCGAGAGTTTGAACAGAGAGAAGTTCGAAAAGCAATCACCCCAGCGTCCTTCAATTGATCAAGGTCTCCAAAGTCCACTCCGTCGGCCTTCTTCTGTTTCAGCTCCGTCGTCTCAACTGCAATCATAATAAAAGGGTTGGCCGAGTTTCGGTGTCAGCTCGCAATTGGCTCATGGTGACGTTGGTTCCAATGCGTATGAAAGGGCCGATTTAAATCGTCATTGAGTGACCCACAATTACGGCTGAAATGTTGGATAGCTGTGCGATCAAAATATCGTGCTTTGCGTTTCCTAGTGTCGACTGAGGTTTTTCACCCTGCAGGTGAGAGCGATTGCGGAGACATTGCTGGTGTCGACACACAAGTCATGGTAGCTCGCATACTTGCTGCACAGAAAACTCAAAACTCGCTTTTGGCGTTTTCAATACTCGGCTGAACAAATCGACCACACGGGTACATTCCACATGGCTTAGCCATATTGCCGCTTCTTTTTTAAAAATAGAAACCCGTGTTTTTGTGGATCCGAAACCAGAACGGAAGCTTACGGCAAAACCATCGGTAATGAACCCACAGGACAAGCGTGATGGGTGGTTTCGCGATCCAGTGAAAGATTGGACGCCAGACTTTCACAAGTCGCTTATTGATCGATAGAGAATCGAATGACTCATCAAACACGGCAAACGTATAAAAAACCAACCACCTCACGCAACAACTAGAACGATAATCTTCCAGCCCAGGCCGCATTACATCAAAGATCAACACGATTCGGTCCTTTGCCGTGTTGTTAAACGCACTGTGTAAATTGAGATCAATGAACGCGAGGATCTCGCCTTCGACCCAGCTTCTCTGCTCACCACCCACCACCATCCCTGCATCGGGAAGAGGGGCCGGGACAACCAGAGGAAGATGACAGCGGGTGAACGCATTCGTCTCTCCGTTGTGTGCTTTGATGTCAGTTTTCGAGGGTAAACGCGAGACGTTACAGGTGACCGCTCCAATCTGACGCATGATTCTCTCGGTGGTGGGAAAACCTGAATTCGTTTTCAAGCCCCATCCCATGATGCTGCAGGCCGTCCAAGAGTTGGTGGTGGACAGAAGCTGGTTGTCGTACGCACTTATGAAGGTGTCTCCTCGCCTATTTACATAATCGAGAATCTCTTCTCGCATCACAACGTAGTTTTCAGTAACAAGCTTTTCAAAAGTTAGCTCAGAAGGATCAACAAACTTTGGCTCGTTGAGGGCCTCAATAAACTTCGATGCCTGACTCCCGTGATCTTGATACAGTTCAAATACCGATAGTATTCCCTTGCGTTTAAACCCTTCTCGAATGCCAAACTGATGCAGTTGCGAAGCGATCCAAAAACAAGAAAAGACGATTAAAAAGGTAGACGAAAAAAGACAACACAGGACAATGAATAAGGGAATGACGAAACCACCGATTCCAACTAACAGAACTAGTGACTTCGAGGTTTTTCGATTCGATTTATTTTTGATTTCCAAAGTGCAAACTCGCGAATGAATCGAATTCTGGTCTTTATCGCTTCTGCGATGAGCTTACACAGATAGACAATCGCTGCCAGCACCAACATAAACTTTTAAACAACAAACCCGTTCCCAAGCAACTTTGGATGCGCAATTGCTTGTCTTTTGAAGGGAGAATCGATATTCCGTTAAAACTCGCGGATTCACTATCAAACGAAAAGCGTGAATTAATGTTTCATCTGTTGTCGTTCCAAATAACATGCGAGGTAACTCGACAACTTCACCGCTATCATCTTTCCCTGCATTTTTTTGCTTGATTCGATATTTCCATGCGAGGCTTGCTCTCATTCGCTATCCACTCAAACGTGTTGAAGTTCTCTACAACTCGATTTTCTTAGCGATTTTCGGATTGGCTGTGCGACGTTTGCCAACGAGTTTGTTAATCCTTGTGCTATTTCCACCAGCCCTCATCAAGACCGCAATCGAGATGTTCTTACCGAAGAACACTGCAGCGGGCTATTGGAAATTGATCGCTGGCCTAACAAGCACCATTCCCCCGGTGCCCATTTTTAAGATCTCCTGGATTCGTTTGCGTCTGAATATCAATCGGTTAATGACTTACTCGGGCGGCCAGATCCGCGACCCCAAGTGGCAAGCAAGAATCGAGTACAGCGGATTCAAAGATCTACTGGATCAAGTAACTTCGGGGCGATCTGTTTTATTGGCATCAGTCCATTACGGATCCCCCCGAGAGGCATCGACAATTATTCGTAGTCAGGGGCTCCGCCTATCTGCATTGGCGTATAGCCGACTAACTCCTCTGGAGGAAAAGTCGGTGAAGAATCGGGATCAACTTTGGGGGCTGGAACACGTGCCTGTCATTTTAAATCCGGATGAGATGTGGGCCGCTCGTGACTTTCTTCGTGAACCAGGGAATATGCTGTTACTGCTGATTGACGTCAGCATAATCCACGGGATGTGACAGGAACATTTCTCGGCGGCCAGATACGTGTCGCAAAGGGAGTCGTTAAATTTGCGGAAATGACGAATGCAGTCGTTGTTCCTGTCGCATGCACTTCGACCGGTTTCCTCAGGTGGCGGCTCTGGTTCGGCGAAGGAATGGACTGCGATGGAGATGCGAACATCTTAGATTCACAAGAATTTCTGCAACGCATCCTGCGGCAATTAGAATCCGAAATTGAAAAAAATCCGGAGCAAATGCAACCCGAGTTAATCGGGTCGATGATCAAAACAAAAAACAAAGTGACAAAGGCAGACAAGACTCCAAAACGCTCGCTAAAGCGTGAGCATTAAAGGTCATGATCGGAACGGTACAGAAAAGACCACGATAAGCAATCACTCAAATTCCCTCCCAGTTTTTCTTGAAAATACCACTCTCGGTGCGATGCAATCGATCAAGTCCTGCTGCAGCAGATTCACACAACCACCGAGCCGAACGAAAATTAGTTGCTATGTCGCGGATCAAAATTCATCGGCTCCAACGTCATGTATTGAAGAGCCGTGACGCTCGTTGAAGAGAAGTAAACTGGAAAGTTCTCTTTCTAAGTCAAAGAGTCTCAGCGTTGGCCTTAATGCTGACAAAGTCTATGGCTGCAAAACTGCCGCTTCTACAGAATTGGATCGACCGCAAGAGTTGCCGAACCCAATGTTCGCCAAGTTGTAAAATCCGCTCAGCTTTTTGTAACACGGGGCTGTCTCTTATACACATCTGA
>OJCR01000887.1_pt1 | contig 12220 bp, 12 predicted proteins | sample 1591611 | NCBI WGS metagenome assembly OJCR01 (sample SAMN05416815, study PRJEB24817) | seawater metagenome | isolation source: Sea water | place: Canada:Atlantic | collected 2013-07
ACCTTCCGGTAATTCTAGTATGCTCGACGCCCTCGACAGACCGAATATGAGCACCTGAGTTTCTCAGAACTACCGAAAATTATTCGCATGGGGATCACGTTTATCGTAACCCCTGATTTACCCACGAGCCCCATTTCTTTTGTCATGACACGCTTCGACGATGTCCGTTCGATTTGGTCTCGGAGGTAAGGACTCCCAAGAACCCCGGAATCAATCAGATAGCGGCAGCCACATCAGCCACATCCTCAGCAACCAGTCTCTGGTAGACCCGATGAATCGTGCGATCAGCGTGACCGATGAACCTGATGGCCTTTTGTTCACTCACCCCGGCACGAGCCAGCTTGGTGATCACAGTCACCCTGGTGCAGTGGAAGCAAAGGTGGGGGAGGCCGATCCTCCGGAAAAATCCAGTCCAGTACGGACCAGAGACCGGCGGGATCTCGCAGGTCATCCGAAACCCAGAAGCCTTGAGCCACCGGATCAGATGCTTCAGGCGGGGGTGTAGTGCGGTGGTGAATACATGTTTCTCCCCCCGGTTGCCCTTTGCCCTGAACATGATGGTCCCTTTCTCGAGGTTGATGTCAGTTAAAGGGAGCGAGGTCTCGGACTTCCGGCATCCTTGGTGCATGGCGATCAGGTACGAGATCCTCATCCATCTTTTAGATTCCGGGAGCTGCCGGAGGTGGTGTCTGATGATCTTATCTTCAGGTGCCGTGATCTCTGGTTTCTCTTTCCCCGACTTCCTCACCACCCCGGTCCTGAACAGTGGGTTGAACTGCACAATGTCTCGATCCACGGCTTGGGTCATGACTAGCCGGAACAGGCTGAACTCATTGTTGGCCGTCGTCCGGGAGATCGTTCGACCGTTCTTCCGCCGCTGCTTCAGGCGCCAGACCATGTAGGCCTGAGCATGTTGGCGTGTTACTTGGTGGGGTGACTCGATCCCAGCCCCACAGAGGAACTCGAACACCGTGGCCCATTCACAGAGGTAAAGCCGTAGGGTGTTGCTCTGCTCCCCGTAGCGGTAGTTGATCCAATCGACGACCCACCACTCCCATCGTTCAGCGGCTCCCATCTTAATAGTTTCACCGACGCGGTCCTGTTCACCGGCCCAAACCAGCGCCTTGCGCTTGCCTGCCACTTCAGTCAGCCGGAAAGGTGTGACGATGTCTTTCCATCTCCCGGTTTTCGGATCTCGGATCTTAGCGTACCACTTGCTGCGGCCTGTTCGGTTGTATACAGATGACATGGCAGCAAACGGCAGCACGGAATCAATTTCTTCAAGCCTTCTAGGAGCGCAACTTACACATGGCCAACGCCTAAGTTAGGCATCCCCCTAATGTGCGCGATGACGTAGTCACGGTGCACATCAATGGGGAATTGATGAACCTAGGCACGGAACTCTCGGCGAGGAGCGGCGCGACCTGCCTCCAGGCGGAAGGCGCTAATGTGCAGTATCGAAAGGTGTGAATCAAGAACCAGTAGAATACCCGTGTTTCGGAGCCAAGCCCCTTGACCGAACGTTTCAGGCAGGGGTTAATTGTGATCGGAAACTATATGCCGTCGCCTCTCTAGAATTTATCTCCTCGGTGAGAGGTGACCTTGTCCAATTTATACCCTTCTGCTCTAATCCCATGCTTATCCTTAGCCGCGCTCACCGCGCACTGTTAACTCTTACAATTGGCGGCGTGGTTGGCGGATCCTTACCCGCGGTGGAAACCGTAGATTTCCTTCGAGATATCCAGCCGATCTTGGAGGAGAACTGTCTGGAGTGTCACGGACCGGATGAGGCCGAGGCAGACTTTCGGGTAGATAGCCGCAAGGCATTGCTGGAAGGCGGGGGCTCCGGTATCCCTACGGTGGTGGCGGGCGACATTATTGAAAGTTATCTCGTCGAAGTGCTACGCGAAGAGGATGAAGAGTATCGTATGCCGCAAAAGGCGGATCCTTTGCCCGGGGCTCAGATTGCTCTGATCGAACAATGGGTTGAGCAGGGAGGTGAAATTCCCGAAGATTACGGCACCGCCGATATTTACGCCGGAACAACGCTTTGGTCCATGCAACCGGTGCTGCGACCCGGTATTCCGGACGGGACGAGTGCCAAATCTCCGATCGATGCGTTTCTACTGGAGGCATTGCAGGAGCGTGATTTGAGCTTCAATCCTCGCGCCGCGCCGCGGGATTTAATCAAGCGCACCTCCGTATTGTTAACCGGCCTGTTGCCCGGACCCGATCAGATTAAAGCCTTCGAAGCTGCGTCGGCAGCAGACGCGGAGGCTGCGTTCGTAGCCTTGGTGGATGAGTTGCTCGAATCGCCTCATTTTGGCGAGCGGTGGGCTCAACATTGGTTGGATGTGATTCGCTGGGCCGAAACCAATGGCTCGGAGGCAAACCTCTATCGAAAGAACGCTTGGATGTATCGCGACTACGTCGTGGACGCCTTCAATGACGATATGCCTTATGATCAGTTTATCCGGGAGCAGATTGCCGGTGATCAATTAGGCGCCGGAGTTGCTACGGGGTTCCTAGTAGCGGGACCGCACGTGCCCGCGGCCACAGTTGGATTCGAGCAGTCCGCTATTCGGCAAGCCCGAGCTGATCGTCTTGATGAGATCGCCCAAACTGTGGGTGCTTCCATGATGGGAGTGACGGTGAGTTGTGCCCGTTGCCACAATCACAAGTTTGATCCCATCTCCATTAAGGATTATTATTCGCTCACCGCAGTGTTCCAAGGCATGGAATTCGGAAGTCGAACCCCGGAGATGACGGCAGTCGATCCAACGCGGGTTCGAATGGAGAAACTCGAAGCCGAATTAGCTGCAACCCGAGCAATTCTCGGTGATGCTTCCGGGGCGTGGCAGGAAGATTGGAAAGGTTGGAATGAGACGTTTTTCCAGCCGATCACGACGAACCAGATTAGAGTCACTTTCGAGGCGCCTAGAGTTTCGGTGGACGAACTGAAACTTTATGGCCCCTCGAATTCGGAACTGAATTTGGCGAGTGCCAATTCGGGCACGATCGCAGAGACGCTTGAACGATACACCGACGGCAGAGGCCCGGTTCGGAATATAAATGATGGCGTGGAAGGAACCATGAATTGGCGTTCACCCAAAGGGGCTAAATTCGCGGAAGGTGATTGGCCTTGGGTGACCTTCGCTTTTCCCGAGGAGAGAACCATCAGCCGAGTAGCGGTCAGTTCCAATCGACAGTATTTTCTCGAGACCGAATATTTGTCCACCTACAGCCCCGGCAGCCCTAAGAACTACACCATTGAATGGATGGATGCTGACGGCAACTGGGTGGAAGCGGTGTCGACGCCGTCACTGCGCACGAAAATTTCGAATGATGCGCAACTCGCCGCTTTGGCCAGGGGCGTTAACGACGCGGTTGAATCGGTGTCGGAGCAGGGCACGCAACAGAGTTTCGTCGGTCAGTTTATCGAACCGCCCATCGCCCATGTTTTCCATCGTGGCAGTCCCGAAAGCCCGCGAGCAGAGGTTCCACCGGCAGGACTCACAGTGCTCGGAGGCGATCTGGGTTTGGATAACAATACTCCAGAAGCAGAGCGGCGACTGAAGTTCGCAGATTGGCTCGCCGATCCGGCAAACCCACTCACCGCTCGCGTGATGGCAAACCGAGTTTGGCACCATATATTTGGCACCGGAATCGTCCCGACACCGGGCGATTTTGGATTTGCTGGAGCCTTACCGAGTCATCCTGAGCTCTTGGATTGGTTGGCCGATGAGTTTATGAGCTCGCAAGCGGATACGGTTGAAAACTGGTCGGTGAAATCTCTCATCCGACAGGTGCTTTTGACTGACGCGTATCAACAGTCGAGCCGCCCGGATGAAGCAGGATTAGCGCAAGACGCTGGGGCAATGTATCTGTGGCGGTTTCCGCCTCGTCGCGTGGAGGCCGAAGTGATTCGTGACTCGATCCTATTAGCCTCTGGGAAACTGGACACCTCGATTGGGGGAAAGAGTTACCGCATCCACAACGAGAAGAAAACCTACGCCCAATGGCAGGTGGTGAAAAACTACGGCGAAGATACTTGGCGCCGACTCCTTTATCAGGAGCGGATGCGTCGCGTCGATGATCGTAACTTTACGGCATTTGATTTTCCGGATTGCGGACAAGTTCGAGCCAAGCGTCCGGTATCGACCACGCCGTTGCAGGCGCTCAATTTGATGAATAGTCCGTTCGCAGTTAATCAGGCCGATCTTATCGCCGAACGCGCGACGATGGACTTCCCGGAGGATCCGGTAAAAGCGACGGCCGCACTGTTTTCGCTCATATTGGGTCGAGCGCCAACCGCCGACGAGTTGGCGATTTCAAGCGAGGTTGCGGTGGCCAGCGGCTTGAACGTCGTGAGTCGGTCTTTGATCAACACCAACGAATTTGCTTTCCTGCCATGAACAACGCTGAAGAAAAAATCTCCTACCACGCCCGTAAACTTCTCAGTCGGCGTGACTTCTTCAATCAAGCGGGCATGGCGATGGGCGGACTCTCGCTCAGTCAGTTGTTGGCGGCAGATTCACCGACTAATTTTTCCGGAAAATCCCCGATTCGTCCGGAGATCAGTCCCGACGATCCCTACGCGCCGCGAGAACCACACTTTGAAGCGGCGGCTAAACAGGTGCTGATGATTTATCTCCCCGGGGCAATCAGCCATGTCGATACCTTCGACTACAAACCCGACCTCATTAAATACCACGGGCAAAAACCACCGGGCATGCCGGCGGTAACGTTTGAAGGACCAACCGGAAACATCGCGAAACCATTCTGGGACTTCAAACCCCGGGGCAAGAGCGGCAAGATGGTATCGGATTTGATTCCTAATCTAGCCGAACAGGCGGATGATTTCTGTTTCTTTCACTCGCTGACCACCGATACCAGTGCCCATCCGCAGGGAGAGAATTTCTTCAACACCGGATTTACGATGGAAGGGTTTCCTTCCTTTGGATCGTGGGTCACCTACGCGTTGGGCACGGCCAATGAGGAACTCCCTTCGTTCGTCGCGATTAATGACCCACGCGGCTTAGCGCGTTCGGGTAAGAATAATTTTGGCAACGGGTTTTTGCCGGCCGCGTTTCAGGGGACAGACTTCAGTGCGAAGAACCCACCAGCAAATCTCGCCCGTCCGTCCAGTATCTCGCCGTCTCATGATCGCCAAGCGGTGGATTTGCTCCAGCGGCTAAATGCGAAGCACCTCGAGAAGTATCCTCACGATGCCGATCTTGCCGCTCGCATTGCCAGTTATGAACTCGCCGGTAAGATGCAGACATCGGTGCCTGATGTGATGAACATCAAGGGTGAGCCGGACTACGTTTTGGATGAGTATGGAGTGTCGGGCGGTTCCGAGCTGAAGGGTGAATACGCCAAGAATTGTATCCTGGCCCGACGACTTCTCGAAAAGGGAGTGCGTGTGGTGCAGCTCTTTAACGGCAGTGATCCCTCGGGCGGAAATGGCATCACAAATTGGGATTCCCACAGTGATATTCTGAAGACGCACGCGATGCAGGCCGAAATCATGGATCAGCCCACGGCAGCATTGATTAATGATCTCAAACGGCGGGGAATGTTGGATCAAACCTTGATCGTATGGTGCACGGAGTTTGGCCGCATGCCATTCCTACAAGCCAATGGCACCGGCCGGGATCATAACCCCGAGACCTTCACCAGCTTCTTAGCCGGAGCGGGCGTGAAACCCGGATTCAGTTACGGTAAGAGTGATGATTTCGGGTTTAAGACGGCGGAAAACCCGGTTACAGTTTACGACTTCAACGCGACGTTACTTCACCTCATGGGCCTCGATCACGAACGCCTCAGCTTCTACCACAACGGGATCGAACGACGCCTAACTCACGTGCACGGCCACGTCGTGGGCGACGTTCTGCTGTAGACCCTGTCGGCTGAGGCAGGGCTGGTTTGGAATTACGCAGTGTGGCTGAGAGTCAGGCGGGGCCGAGCTTCCGCCGTCGTTCCGCCGGGCGGAACTTCCGCCGCCGCTGGAGCTAAGGCGGACGTGATGGCGAGAAATGGGGGCTCGGCGTTTCCAGGGAGTGGTGGTTAGCACCCCATGTTCTTGTTACTTGATACCTGACTTGTTATCTCCGCTAGGTTTGTTCCTTCGCGCAGCGTGGGAGGCTCTGCACCTCCTTGGGGTAAGCTCTCAGGCCGAGAATTATTTCGGCTCTTTCGGTGAGCGGTTGGGCTGCCAACTCTTTATCGGTGTGTTCCGCGAGATTAATTGTGACGAGCGCATAGACGGCCTGGCGGTCCTGACTCGTGTCGATTTCAACACACTTGTTTTTGCTCTGGAAGAGTTCGACGGTGGGTAGCGTTTCGGCTTTGAAGGTGTCGAATCTCAGCTTCACGCTCTCAATATTATCATCGCTCCGGCCCGTCCATTTGGCCCGGCCTGAGATACGTTTTTCGAGAACGGGATAGGGGCACTCAAAATATAGCATCTTAGGGAGTTCGGCTTCCCGACCGAAGATCTCATACCATCCTTCCATATTGTTTAAGGAACGGGGGAATCCATCGACCAGGAAGTTCTTCTTTCCCGTTGTTCGGATGGCTTTCTCCATCGCGTGTTTGAGCAAAGTCACAGTGATATCGTTGGGCACCAATTTCCCGGCATCAATGAACTCTTGGATGGTGTCGGCATTAGGCCCGCCCGCTTGATGCTCGGCTCGGAGTAGGTCGCCCGTGGATAAGTGAGTCCAGCCGAGTTGGCACTCGACAAGCTCACACATCGTTCCTTTTCCCGTGCCGGGTCCTCCGAGAACGAAAACGATGTTGGGCTTAGGGCACGTTTGCCTAGGATCATGATGGTGAAGGACGACCTTAGGGGCAGGCACGACGCCTTTTTTGTAGACGCTCCATTCCCTGTCAGTTGGCGGCATTTCATCTTCGCATGTGATCTCGTAAGCGAGATGACCATCGAGACGGGAGATTCTCCAAGATGAGTAGCTGTTGGAGAATGAGAGCGCAGGGCTTCTGGCCGCTTTGCCATCGGCCCGATCCCACGCCATCTTACCGTTCCAGTAACCGAGACTTGATACGGTCCCCGATTCAGATTTGGCAGGAGGCGCCGTTGAAGGAACGAAGAGTCCATCGATCTCGGGAAGACCAGATCCCGACACTTCAATAAAGAAGGTGTTCGGGGGTAGTTCGTCTGTTTTGACCATAATTTTCTATATTAATAAAGGAAACGGAGCGGCGCACTGGGTGCGCGAATTACGATTTAGGAATTACGAATTACGATTGCCGGGAGGCATCCGCCGTCGTTTCGCGAGGCGGTCCAGGGAGAGAGGGGGTGTGGGTACGCGTGTGGGAGAAAGAGAAAAGAGAAAGATTTTTTTGAGGCTACGAGGCGTCGCCGCGGTCTAGGCTGCGGTATTGGATGGCTTCGAGGAGGTGCGGGGCGGCGATGTCCTCGGCTCCGGCGAGATCAGCGATGGTCCGGGCTACTTTCAGGATACGGTCGTAAGCGCGGGCCGAAAGGGAGAGCTGGGTCATCGCTCGTTCAAGTAAGTCGCCGAGTTCTCGATTGATGGCGCAAACGTCGCGCACCTCGCGGTGACCCATACGGGCGTTGCAGGTGATGCCTTGAGTGGAAAAGCGTTGCTGTTGAAGCGTTCGGGCGGTCGCGATGCGCTCTCGCATGGTGGCCGACGATTCTCCGGCAGCAGCGTGGCGTAGTTCACTCACGGATACGGCGGGTGCTTCGACGTGCAGGTCGATGCGGTCAAGAAGCGGGCCACTGATGCGCGTTCGGTAGCGTTGCACCTGCGTGGGCGTGCAGCGGCAGGCGTGTTGTGCATCGCCTAGATATCCGCAGGGGCACGGGTTCATCGCCGCCACAAGCATGAAGGCGCAGGGTAGGGTAATCTTGCCTGCACTGCGAGAAATGGAAACGAAACCATCTTCTAAGGGCTGTCGCAGGACTTCCAATGCGCTGCGTTTAAACTCGGGTAATTCGTCTAAAAATAGCACGCCATGGTGGGCGAGCGAAACCTCGCCGGGACCGGGAATGGTGCCGCCTCCGAGGAGTCCGACATCGGAGATCGTGTGATGCGGACTGCGGACGGGACGATGACCAAACGTCAACCCATCGGCCTCAGCGCCGTTGGCCGCAATGGACTGCACGCTGAGTATCTCGAGCGCTTCATCCGTGGTCGGTGGCGGCATGATTGATGGGATACGCTGGGCGATCATCGATTTACCCGAACCAGGAGGTCCGATCATCAAGATATTGTGTTTTATCTACCCCATATTGATATAACTTTTTCGTATTTTTTCCCTAATTTCAGCGCATGTTTGCCTAAATAAATGTGTGAACAATCGCAGTGTCGTTGAAGAATATCGGGGGTTAATGGATTCAATAGCGAATCCGGTGGGGCTGACATTGGATATGAAACAAAGTGTCGATGGACAGAGACTGGACGACTACACCGCATCCCAAACCATTCGTCATTATCTCGCTCGTTTGAATCGAAAGATCTTTGGCAATTGTAACCAAAGAAGGGGCATGAAAATCCAAGTAGTGCCAGTGATCGAAGGTGGTGGTTCCACTGGAAAGAGGCTTCACGTCCATCTCACTATCGGTCGTCCTGTCGATTGGGAACCGAGTGACTTCTACCGCATACTTTTGGAACAATGGCGCAAGTGCTCGTTCTCCTATCGGTTCCCCAAAATATCTGAGATTACCGATGACCACGGTTGGAACTCATACCTCCTCAAAAGAAACTCAAAACACGATGGCATCTCTGGATCTATCGACGCATCAAACATACACATTTGAGACTGCAGGAACTGCTACTCTCAAGTTCGATGCCAAACCGTATTTTCCCGATGCGGTCTTGGTATTGTTATGCCCATTACCTCAATAATTTAAGATGAATAACCTAACAATAATTTCAAAAAAAGAACAACTCTTGCTCTATCTCAAACACTACTGCAATCGACGCCGGTTGATGCACAAAGTCTTCATCGATCTAATCGCTCTGTTGAATCGAAATTTCACCATAACACATGCCCAGTTCGCTGTGATCCTGCCATTTCTCCGACGTGAGATCACGTTCCGGCATTTTAACGATCAAAAAATTAAGGAATACTTTGCTGATTTCATTAGGGCAAAGACCTCTGACTTTTCAGGAAAATTAGAGGCCCCACCAAGTTCCTCAATATCGCTCGAAACCTTCATTACATAAATATAACATGAACGCCCAAAATACCTGCAACACATACACGCTCCTTCAATTTAACGCCCCGACACATCTAAAAGAAAAACTCAACGTTCTCAGCGATTACCAAAGAGTTCCCCGTTCAGCAATTATCAATCAGGTCATGAACCAATATGTCAGAGATCAGTTCGAAATTATTGAGAAGGATGGAATATTCAGTGACCTGGTCGTTCGAGTCCAGGAGAAGGTAAAGAGGTCCATGATGAGGGTTAAAAACCCAGAACCGAATCTCGTCATCGAAAAGAAGACGCCAACAAATCCTCTATCTTGGGAGAAGTCTTACATTTAAAATGAAGTCTTTTAAGGATTTGGCTACGAACGAAGTGAGTAACGACTCTCTAACGGAGAGTCGTTGGTTGAGAAAAGGAGCCGCAATCCTTCTCGTTAGATCCGCAAAGAAACACGGAGATGCCGCTACGAACCATTTCAACGCCGCTCAAAGACTTTTCTCAAGGAAACTAGATCAATCACTTGAAGATCAAATGACGAACCTTCTGAAGGGTTTGAACGAGGTCTGTGATGGTTTGATCTCCTTACGAAAACAGAACGGATCGAATACAGCGATTTCGACTGCAGCTGTGCTCTTCACTGAACGCACGGGCAAACAAATTTCCTCTTTGATGAAGAGACGAAAATAACTTCCCGATAGACCCCAATGGAAAACAGAGAGATCTGTTTCTTGATGACTTGAACAAAGGAATCCTTTTCTAGGTCCTTCTGAAAAGTGATGTTGGGATAAACAAGGATCCGGATTCTTTTTAGAAGTGGCATTTCGAAATTGGTATGTTCTTGAACTCAGACATGCTAAGTCCATGTTGACAGGATGATGCGAGAGAGAGATTCAGCCAAAAGTGCATCGAATCCTATTTTGGATTATCATTCTATTTGAGTGTTGAATAACACTGTTGGAAAAAAGAAATGATGACGTCCTTCGATAAATGTCCGACATGCGGCGCAAAAATTAAAGATGTATCACTTTTCGGCAGGAATATAATCTTAAACGCGGAGGTAGTCGCGATTATTAATAAATTCCATTCCGAAAAGTCATCCCACTTCTGCAACAAATGTGGAGAGTCTCTTTACGAAAAGTATCGGAATGTTTTAATTAAAGAACGTTATGTCGTTACGAGAAAAATCCTGCCTCTGTTATCCGCGATTCCCATCCTCTCACTTCAGTCTCCATTGAATTGGGACTATGCAGTTTTGGGTTTAGTGACGGCACAATCCACCACGGGAACTGGCGTATTCTCGGAAATCACTTCGTCATTTACTGACCTATTCGGAACCCAATCTAATGCATATAATAAGAAACTCCGGGATGGAGAGGATATGTGTCAGAGTATCCTCCGGAAAGAAACACTTGAGTTGGGGGGGAATGCCATTTTGGCCGCGGATATTGATTATGCTGAAGTTGGTGGAAACAAGGGGATGCTCATGGTCTGCATGACTGGGACTGCAGTAATTCTTCAGAATCCTGAATTGTTGGGAGAAAAGACCGAGAAGTCTCTTAACGTCTTGGGTGAATTAGGAGTCCGTCTAACCGACTTGGACCAATATAAAATTCCGGTTGGAATTGATTGAAAACTGAGTAGGACAATCACGTTCCGTTTTTAATCGAGACTGGGCGTGTTTGTGACGAGAACATCGTCGGAGGATACGTGGTCAGAGGGTAAGGATACTCGGAAACATTCGGGAGGGACAACGATTCCACCCTTTTCGGTAGTAACAGATAGAACCAGAGATCGGTTCTCAACTCATTCAACAGAGAGATCTGTTTTTTGATGACTTGGATATACCAGTATCCGGATCCCCTTAAGGAGTGTTCTTCCATTCATTGATTCACGACGTCAGACTCCGCAGAAAAATCTAACACTCAGTTTTAAAAAAAGTATGATCCATACTCCTTATGAAGACCTCGTTACTGAAACCGCTACGAGAAGTCTGGGCATTTTGGAATTCGTGGTTGAATGAGAATTATGAACCCGAAATGGATCTTATCAATTCGAGATCTTCGCCCCTACAGGGTCGTCTCAAGTTTCTGTATTCCACTCTTGGTTTGAATCACAAGGAATTGAATCACTCACATCAACGGGGCGTCTTTCTAATGATCCTCTTCGAGAATTGGACCGAATTCCTAACTAACAAGGTTTCTGAGAAGAAACTCGTTCCGATAAATTTCAAACCTTGGACCGATTGGTGGCACAAGAAGTCCAGAGTTCGCTATTCGAAATTAGAAGAGACGGGGAAATTATCCGACGATGTCTTCTTCTTGGATGAAAAGGACGAAGAGAGGATCAAGACCTTCCTCTACCACTAGACCTTAGTCTACCGATAAGAAATTTCAGTGTCCTTTTCTCTATCACAAAAAAGGTCTTGATCTTTTGATAGAGTTCTATCACAATGTCTAAGAACTCAAAGATAGGATTAAGAAATGAAAATTGGATACGCCAGAACGAGCACGATAGAACAGAGTTACTCTCTTGAAGATCAAGTTGAACGACTGGGTTCACAGGGTTGCGAGAAGATCTTCGCGGAGAAGGTTTCTTCGGTGCAATCTCGACCAGAGTTCGAAAAGTGCATCGAATTTGCACGAGAAGGTGATACCGTTGTGATCACAAAGTTGGATCGTTTTGCCCGATCAATAACCGACCTTTGGAGACACATTACCGCATTGGAGGAGAAAGGTGCATCCCTACATATTCTCGACCTGAGCCTCGATACATCTACGCCAAATGGACGATTACAGATAACTCTCTTGGGTGGAATCGCACAATGGGAACGAGAGATGATGTTAGAACGCCAAAAAGTAGGTATTGCGAAGGCCCAACAGGATGGAAAATACAAGGGTCGTAGCCCCACTGCTCGTCGTCTCCAGGAGGATATTCAAAAGATGCATCGTGAGGGCCTCAAACCCTCTAAGATCTGTCTCTTATACACATCTCCGAGCCCACGAGACCGAGGCTGATCTC
>OJCR01000888.1_pt1 | contig 12215 bp, 11 predicted proteins | sample 1591611 | NCBI WGS metagenome assembly OJCR01 (sample SAMN05416815, study PRJEB24817) | seawater metagenome | isolation source: Sea water | place: Canada:Atlantic | collected 2013-07
AGATCAGCCTCGGTCTCGTGGGCTCGGAGATGTGTATAAGAGACAGCAGTGACTCTCCGAGCCGAGAGCAAGTCGTATGCGATCGTGTGATTCGATGTGACTACGTAGCAGACGAGCCGATCGTGACTCACGAATTGGCCTGCCAAACCAACGATGCAACAAACGCACGGCATGCACCCTGAAAACTGGGACAGAAAGAGATCCTTTGAAAGTACAGGAAAGCACGGGCCACTGTAAAGACGAACCGCTGCAAGATGAGCTAAACCGAATGAAATTCGATCTCGACCATCACACCGCGGGGCCCAGCATTGAGCACGCAAGCGTCACCCAAAGGAACACGTTTCTGCCAGTTACTATGAATATGGCCGCATACAACCAGCTTCGGTTGCTTCGCCTGCACAGCATCACGAATTGCACGACTGCCACGAATCTGTCCACTGCTGTCGTGGTCCACTGTATCCAATGGGGGCGAATGCACCACCAGCACTCCCTCATGCTTACAACCTGCCAGCAGTTGCTCGGCTTCATCCTCTGAAAAATCGTAGCTCCAATCGCCGAAGGGAGTCACAGGAATCCCTCCGCCAACTCCCCAAAATTCTATCCCCGCGAGATTGCAACTAGTCCCGTGCAACACTTTGGCAGTTTCCCAGCCCGTCACCTGCACCGCAGTTTCCAATTCTGTCGCCGATTCTCCGTTTCCCGGGACGAGAACCGCTGGTTTGGTAATGTCTGCCAAGATTTGAATTGTGTCTTCCACGCCCTCTCGGCGTGTTGCGAAGTCGCCCGCTCCAATCACGATATCCGCACCGCTGGCAAGCTCGACTATTTTTCTTGCTGCAACGACGTCGCGGTGCAGGTCACTAAAGCATAAAAATTTCACGTGCTTGTTCTCATAAAAACACTCCTAAATTCTAACATCGAAATGCGGGTAAATAGAGGCGGCTGACCGGAACTTCGGCCACATACCCCCCAGAGCTTCGATGCAGCAAACGCCATCCGTTTGCAATTCCGTTATATTTAAGAGCATGAAACCGTGGCGATTCAACGCCAAAACCTTACACGCCATGTCTTTGAGTGATTAAATTTGCGAGTATACAGCGGCCTCATTCGCGCCAACAGCGATTGGCACCTTCCAGTTGGCGTTGGCCCGTTAATGCGGACCGCATGCTACTTAAACACTCACGTATGGTGACGTCTTTCATGTCAGGTTCATCAAATGACCCCACCGATTTCCGTCGGCCGATGATTCTGGTTTGTGCCATTGTGCTGCTGACAACTTATGCGGTCATTGTCTGGTACGAAGGTCAACGAGGCGGCTACAAAATGCTTGCCAACGCCACTGGTCGCGTTGGTCTTGTGATGGCCGCCCTCTGGATCGCATGGCCAAATCTGCGTCGCCCCATCAATTGGCTGCCCCCAGGAATCGCTGTTGCCGGTGTGATCGCTATCGGCGTGATTGCCGCTCGCCCCGCATTGGCCATCGTCGCAATTCCTGCAGTTGGAACTCTGCTGGCCTTGGCCACGGTCGTTCGCGGTCTGAAACGTTAGCCGTGTGACAGTTGGTAGGCCTCAGCAGGTTTGGCAAAGCAGGGGCAACCAATTAACCGTGTTTCCATCTATAAACGCGATTACTAAATCAGCCGCAACGTTATCGGATAGCGATAGTTTTTCCCTGACCAGACTTGAAGTGGGGCAATGATTCCGAATACGACTTGCATCACAGGTGCGATGAACAGCAGGGGAAAACCAAAACCACACGTCAACATCCCCACACCAAGCATAGCGATCGAGAAAATGAACAATGAAATTTGAAAGTTCAATGCTTCTTTTGCTTGGTCGCCCACGAAAGTAGACGTTTCACGACACATCAGATAAATCACCAGTGGGCCAAGAAAACCCAAGAATCCTGCGGTAAACATCCCGATCAATCCGGAGGCGTGCGCGAGCGTCGCTAAAGTACGATCGTCAAAACCGGTTTGGCTGCTGGTTTGTGGCAGTCCAGATTGATGACTCAACGGCGGTGGAATTTGTCGTTCAGTTGATCTTCCAGCCGCTGGATCGTTGGAGTGGCTCTCCGGCTCTGATTGCTGATCAGGTTGCTGGGTTGGAATCTTCATTAAATTAGAACAGGCTGGGCATTTGGCTTTTTTTCCTTCACTGGCCGCAGGGACCTCAAGCTCGTTACCGCACTGCGGACACTTGAATCGTATGACCATCAAAACACTTCTTAGTTGTAAATTTTGCGACAGCGCAGAGTTTTCGCTTGAGACTATACAAAGGCAGGACGTCAAATCAGTGAACCGAGGCACGACAAAAATGAGCTCACAGGAGGCCTGATGTTTTGTGATTCGTCAGTGGCTATGAAATATTGGAAACAAACACTGGAAACAAACTCGGTGCAGCACATAAGAACGGCAATCACCGTCTATTTCCTAAATTTGCGTTGGGACAATTCTTTGCGAGCCTAAGAAGCTGAAGCTCAGATTTAATGGCCAAGAGCTTACTTCACACAACACTTCCCATAGATGGTACCGGGATCTTGCCGGCTACTCATGCTCAACTGGGTAAGGTGCGTCAACATTACGGATCCCATGGGTCGGACTGTTCCATCAATCATCAAAACAAGTGACTTTTCAATCACAACCAACTCAATCTGTCGTTCAACCGGCCGTGAATACAGGTTTTCCCTTGCTTTTCGGGCATAGTAAACCCCAAGTCGTTGATGAAACGTGAATCGTGAAACTAACAAAAGGCATTCTTTTTACTCGTCGCAATCGCAATCAGCGACAAAATCCGAAAAAACCTACCTTGCCTACCTTGTTCTTGCCGAAACAAGCAATAACACCGGTCTGGTAATACCATTTTGAAGAGCAAAGCTGCCACCCGCGGTAGCTGATCCCAACATGCATCGTGCGTACGGATTTTCAAAAGGACACGGGCCCAGAGTGAATCAGGACTGCAGGGAGGCATTTCGATGCGACGCAAATATTTCGGATTGGCGATTGCCGCGATCGCTACTTTCGGGCCAATGCAGGCCTGGGGTGGGGACCGTGAGATCGCCGAACAGATCATCAAACGACTGAAGAGCAACCGAGACTCGGGAGCTCTCAAGGAATTCACCCTCGACATGAAAGTCGACGAGGGTGTTGTTCTCTTCCGCGGGAGTGTCGCCAAAGACGCTCAGAAACAACTTGTACTTGGGACCGCCAAAGGTATTGACGGAGTGACCAAGGTCAAGGATGAGGTCAAGATAGTGACCGCTGCCCCCATGATGGCCGTCAAGGCTCCCGTGGCAAAGCCCGATCTTGCTGACCTTCCCGCACCGGCTCCCGAGGTCGTTAAGACCAAGCCGGAAAGTAAAGTTGCTGAGCTACAACCCAGCAGCAAAAAGGCAAGCAAATTGGCTTCGAAACCCGCCCCGGCGGCGGTAGCCAAGGCAAAGCCGAATCCTTTTTCCTTCAAGCAGGCACTATCGGCAAAGCGAACACAGGCTCAACCTGTCGTTCCTGGCAAAATCCTCCCGGTCAGCGCTGCTGAACCACAGGACGATGCTGAAGTCGTTTCCGCAGTGGTGAGTGCTCTTAGGAACGCGAAAGCGAAGGGCGAATTGGTTGGTTTCGGTGTTGATGTTCGCAGTAACAATGGTGTGCTGCAACTGACCGGGCGGGCTAGTTCATCCCAGCAGCGTGACAAAATTTTGAAGATCGCTGCCAATGTGGTCGGTGTCGCTGGCGTTCGCGAGGCAATCGCGATCCCAAGTGCCGCACCAGCCCTGGCAGCGGCATCGCCAAGGCTACCTGAGCCCCCTTCCTTGCAGGAAGTAGCTCTGGCTCCAGTAGCTGTTGATCCCGTTAGTCGGCCCAGCCGGCTTGCGTCCAACCGGACGTCTGCAGCACCCGTTGCTGCTCCCGTTCAGTCGCCTGTCATGACCACACCGTACCGGGCACAAGCAGGCCCAGTCGGAGCGATGCCCGTGAGTGCTGCCACTCCAATGCAGGGTCAGCCAGTTCCTATGGCTCCCTATGCTGCGGTTGGTGCTCCACGATACGACTCGCCAAACATGCCAAACTATGCATGGCCTGGCTACGCAGCCTACCCAAACTACGCTGCACTAACGTATCCACAGCAGTACAGCCCTTCGGCATGGCCTTACATCGGCCCGTTCTACCCGTATCCACAGGTACCAATGGGGTGGAGAAAGATCAGCCTCGAATGGGATGACGGCTGGTGGTTCCTTGACTTCACCGATCGCTGAGCCGATCAGAACGGAAGACAGCTGTAGCAGCATTGACAGCCCACTCCGAAAATCATGCGACCCGCGTGGCCTTGGCACGCGGGTTTTTTTGTACCAAGTTTTTTTAGCGACGACATCGAAAACGGCCGGTTCCATTCACAGGAACATGGTGAGAAACAATCGCAAGTTTCACGCCGGCGAACATCGATACACGCTAGCTTGGCACCTAGATAAGAGAGATGGTCAGCTGCGTGGAATGCGATTTCCTAGCTAATCTGACTGGTTTTTCGATTCTTCGGAATTATCCGCAAGATCGGCATAAGTTCACACGATACTACTGGTAAGCAAGGCGTCTGTTCTGTTCACATTGATGAGAAGTCATAGTTCAGACGTGAAGGTAACGAACCACGGAAGGTTGCTCGGATGACCAGCTCGAATCCCCATCGCGACGGAAACGTAATGGCCGCGACAGGCATGAAGCGAAACCACAATAGTGCGTTTCGAAACATTACACTCAGTACGTTGGCACTTCTAGCGATCGCGTCTAGCGGTTGCTACGGAGTGAACTACGGCTACAACCTCGGGTTTCTCGGATTCCCGATGCCAGTCAGCCCGTATTTCCAGCACAAGCAAGAGGAAAAATTCTGGAAGCAGGAACGGTACAATCGAGTGCCGATTCTCGGTCCCACAACCTCAGGCGGGCCGATCGTCGCTTTGGATCCACCTAGTGACGACGAGATCATGCACGCCTTGGAAACAGCTCGTCCTGTTCAGGGTGGCATTCCGCTGCTTTGGGAAAAGCAACGCAACAACGTGCGAATCATCAAAGAGAAGATCGCCGACTACATGGATCCACCGCGTTTCTATCCTCTGATAGGACCTGCTCAGTTGCACCATGCCCACTACAAGTGCACGATCTACTTCGACGAAGAAACGATCATCGGCTATCCCGTTCCACACACGCTGGAAGATCGTGAAGCGATCGAAGTAGTCTACATCGATCACAATCACTTCCATATGGTCGGTGATGTCGAGCCATACACGACTCCGAATCTGTAAGCCTTGCCTTCACTGCAGGTTCGAATAACGACTTCGGTCAAGCATTATCCATGACGCCAGCCCTCAACGGCTGGCGTTTTTTTTTGCAATCTTGGCTCCTCCGACAATAAGCCCTTTGCGATAGCGGTCGATTCCGACCCTCTGAACGTGCTCAAACGCAAGTATTTGCGTTAATTCACATATTTACAGAAGGTGGTTTCAGTGCCAAAAGTCAGCCAGCCGAGACAATCACCCTGATTGTTTTCCTGATTTGAGATCTGTATTTCTCGCCCACCATCTGGAATCAGCCTCCTCAATCAGACATGGTGGGGGGCCTGCACTAATCCTTCCCGGTGTTCTTATTTAGCTTTTCAGTCGTCAATCTCCCCAACCAGATTCTCAGGCATGCTTGTTTTTGACGCCCACCTCGACCTCAGTCTAAATGCGCTGCAATACAACCGAGACTTACGACTCGGTGTTCCGGAAATCCGCGAGGGAGAAAGAGGGATGTCCGACCTAGCTGGTCGCGGCTGTGGCACGGTTGCCTTTCCAGAAATGCGTAACGCAGGGATTGGCGTTTGTGTGGCTACGCTACTGGCTGGATGCATGAAACCGGCAGGCCCTGTGGGGATGTGGAATTCACCACCACAAGCATGGGCGATGACTCAAGGTCAGCTGGCATGGTACCGAGCCATGGAAGCAGATCAGCAACTGAGCCCCATTCGCAATCAGCAGGAACTGGAAACACACTTGGACCGTTGGTCCCGCGACTCGAACACGACACCGATCGGATACATCCTTAGCTTAGAGGGTGCCGACTCGCTACGAACTCTTGACGACTTGGCATCTGCCTATGATCAAGGCTTGCGTGCGCTTGGTCCAGCGCACTATGGCATCGGTCGCTACGCAATGGGGCACGACCAATGCGGACCGCTCTCCCCCGCAGGTCGAGAACTCCTTTGCGAAATGGACCAACTGGGGATGATTCTGGACGTGACTCATCTGGCAGAGGATACATTTTGGGATGCCCTCGAAATCTATGAGGGTCCCGTTTGGGCCAGTCATCACAATTGCCGTGCATTGGTAGACGACCCCAGACAACTTAGCGATCGACAAATCATTGCATTAGCGGAACGCAACGCGGTGATCGGAGTCGCTCTTGATGTCTGGATGGTAGTGCCAGAATGGAAGCGAGGCATAAGCAAACCATGCGAAACCTCGGATGCAAATCTAAATGGGTTGGCAAATCACGTTGACCACATGTGCCAACTTCTCAGCACAAACGCACACACAGGAATTGGTACGGACTTGGATGGGGGCTTTGGAACAGAACAGACACCTGCTGATCTTGATACCATTGCTGACCTGAATCACTTTCAAAAAATATTGCAGGGCAGAGGATACGATGACACTGCATTGTCAGCTATCTGCCATGGCAACTTTCTCGCCTTACTGAAAAATGCGTGGACCTGATCAAATGAAGCCAGAGTTTTGCATGCCTCGTGGGATTGAAAACTGCCTCTCTCCGGGCATCCTGATTGATGCCGACTGCGTAGCGGGCAATATTCAAAAGATGCTCTCAACTGTTGCAGGCGACACCTCGCGGTTGCGACCTCATGTGAAAACACACAAGATGGCCAACGTGATTCGCATGCAAGTAAATTCAGGCATCAAGAAATTCAAAGCAGCCACCGTCAGTGAAGCGAATATGATCGCGCAGAATGGTGGTCAGGATGTCTTGCTGGCATATCAACCCGTTGGTCCGAACATCCCGCTATTGACCACGCTGATTCAGAAGTACCCAGACATCTCATTTGCCACGATTGTTGATCACAAAGACACGGTCAATCAACTCGCAAGTCAAATGCGGCATGCGGGCCTAAATCTCCGGGTTTTGATTGACGTTGATTGCGGCATGCATCGCACAGGGATTCCTTTCGGGAACTCATTGCACAGACTTCGTGAGCAGATCGAAAAGCAGATTGGGCTCGAGTACGCCGGATTGCACGTGTACGATGGTCATTTGCATCAACCCGCTGTCGAAACTCGGCAATACGAGACGGAAAAAATCATCCAGCAAGTAGTGGCCTACGATCAAGAACACACCGCAGTGAATGTCGTAGGAGGCGGATCACCGACATTCAATTTCTGGGCCGAGTCAACTTCATGGGAATGTTCGCCGGGCACAACTTTGCTTTGGGACATGGGCTACGCCACTGCCTTCTCTGAACTGCCTTATGAAATTTCAGTCGCCCTATTAACAAGAGTCATCAGCAAACCTGGCAAGAACCTGTTTTGCGTGGATTGCGGATACAAAGCAGTCGCGTCTGAAATGCCACTGAAGAATCGCCTTACCGTGATCGGCATGGACGATGTGGAAATCATTAGCCACAGTGAAGAACATATGGTCCTCACGAGTTCAAAGGCCGAAACACTGCAACTCGGACAACCATTGTTGACATTCCCACGTCATGTTTGCCCCACGATGGCGTTGCACGATGACGCCGCGATCATACGCCAAGGCGAGGTCCACTCTGAGAGGTGGACCGTCACAGCACGTAATCGCCCCCTCATCCAAAGTTAACCCTATTTCTCTGATTTGGTTGCTGGCAGCAACCAGCACTTAGGAAGCGACCCTGCCTGCTCGTGATTCACCGAATGCACGAACACTGGCCGGCTGACAAGTGCCTGCCACCTCTGCACACGAGTGTACTTGCAAATAAAATTTGCCCCAGCAACAGAAAAATCGGGGTCACCTTACACAATGGACCTGAGCGTGCTTTACATTGTGCGATGACCGCTCCAAAAACTGCACTCTGAATGGTGAGGCTCAATGGTTCAGGAACATGACCCGCCGGTAGATCCGGTATTCAAAAGCTCTCTACGTGAACTCAAGTGGATCTTTGTGATCTGGCTGGTTCACTTCGTGTGGGTCGTCGGATACTGCTATGCATTTGGTTACCCGCCCCCAGAAACTCCGCTAACCACAGTGATCGGCATGCCGTCATGGGTGTTCTGGGGAGTGTTCGTGCCTTGGATCGTCGCCACTCTGGTCACCGGCTGGTTTGCGCTGACTCAGATCGAGGACCATGTACTGCCGGATTGCACATCTGCTCCGGAAGCAATCAAAGCAGAGAGAACAGAAGGAACGAATCATGAGTGAGGGTTCGACAGCCGCTCTATTGACCTTTGCTGGATACACGATTTCCGTTTTTGCATTGGCGATTTTGTCAAATCGTGTCGGCAAGGGGAAAGATTTTGTCAGCGAGTATTTTTTAGGTAGTCGTGGCTTTGGAGTCTGGGCATTCGCGTTGACCTTCGCAGCTACCAATGCATCAGGTGGTTCTTTCACGGGATTCCCAGCTTTAATCTACACCCATGGATGGACGCTGGCACTTTGGATCGCCGCGTACATGGTAATGCCGTTGGTCTCGATGGCGTTGATTGGCAAACGCATGAATCAGATCGCTCGTAAAACGAATGCACTGACAATTCCGGAAGTGCTTCGAGCACGCTTCGATAGCCCAGCCGTGGGTCTGGTGGCGACTTCGCTTTTGATTTTCTTCATGTTCTTTTATCTGCTCGCCCAGTTCAAAGCGGGCGGCATCATCCTCAGCACTTTGTTTGCCGACGAACCACTCTTCCAATCTGCTGTCTCGTTTGTCAGTCAAACGACCACGAACATCCCTTGGGTCAATCAAGCCGAACCTGACTATCTGGTCTGTCTGATTGTGTTTGCCGCGGCGGTAATCATCTATGTCGTATACGGGGGATTCCGAGCGGTAGTTTGGACCGATGTGATGCAGGGAATTGTCATGTTCCTGGGAGTGATCCTGATGTTGGGCATGGCCTTATGGCAGGTAGGTGGACTGGAAGTCGCAACCCGAAAACTTGCGAAAATGATTCCCCCAGAACATGGCATGGCTGTTCTTTCAACCGGTTCGACAGCAGAATCCGACCAAACGTTCGCCAAAGGAATCTGGTTATTTGACTCGGGAAATGTATTCCGCCTCGGAGAATCAGCCACGCTTACGAAGGGAAAATTTTCGACCGAACCAGTCAAAATCTTGAAAATCATAACACCTTTCGAAGTTGAAGAACTGAATGCGAAGCGAATTTCTGGCAAGATCCCTGACCCCGAGCTACGTGTAAACGTAACCGAAGCCGAGCCCTACAAATACGGCGCAGGACAAACAGGAAATTACGTCAGCAACCCCGGGCCTGATTCGGGTAACCAGCTTGGTTTTCTTGCCATTGGCACCGCCATCAGCTTTTTCATTTTCTGGCCTTTCGCAGCAACCGGGCAGCCCAGCAATATGGTGCGTCTTCTGTCCTTCAAAGACACTCGCACACTTCGATATTCGATTGTCACTGTCGCTATCTATTACTCAATCATCTACTTTGCATTGATCATCATATTTTGTTGCGCACGAGTTTTGATGCCTGGCATGGAAATAACCCCCGATCAAACCATGCCTGCTTTTGCAGCCCAACTGACTCGTGACGCAGGGATTCCATGGTTGGCCGGCCTGCTTGTAGCCGCACCATTTGCTGCTGTCATGTCGAGCGTTGACAGTTTTCTGCTGGTTGTTTCCTCAGCAGTGGTTAGAGACATCTATCAACAGCATGTTGATCGCAATGCTCCCGAGAAGATGATCAAAATTTTAAGCTATAGCGTCACCGTCATCGTGGGCGTCCTAGCTGTACTAGCTGTGCTTAACCCACCCCAGTACCTCCAGGACTTAATCGTTTTTGCAACTGGTGGACTGGCAGCATGCTTCTTGATCCCCATGCTGCTCAGTCTGTATTGGCCTCGTATGACCAGTAATGCAACGATCGCGGCAATGCTTGGCGGGACGGGAATGCACTTGGGTCTTACTTGCTATGGATACTGGGAAAACCAAACATTTCGAGCCTACTCATTTCTTGGGGTAAATCCCTTCATCTGGGACCTGGTTGGATCACTTGGCATCGCCCTGGTTGTGATTGCATTGGGTCCCAAACCCAATCGCGACCTCGTTTTGAAGTTCTTTCACGACACCTCCGCGAACAGAACCTGACCCAGCAGCTCCTCACCCCATAAGTCCCGATTCCGTCAATGGTGGGCTAACGCATAGACGACATCACAAAACCTCGCCCACAGCAGAAGGTGCAAGGCAGCAGAAGGTGCAAGGCAGTAGAAGGTGCAAGCGAGTGGGGTTACGACTGTGTGTGTAATCAGCAGCGATGCTGATGGGTTGCATCTTCGGATCAGACGAGCCGTATCCGTGGATGGCTCCTGAATGAAGGTGGATCATTCCCGAAGAAAAACAGAAACTTCGATTCAAAATGATCTGCGGCGGGGCGTTGAGAGTGATCCGTGATTTGGCCGGCAATTTCGAGGTACTGGCCCAAAATCCATTCATCGGCTGAAAACAGCACGAATTCGGTTTCAGAGTCTCTCCCCCCATGCGGCAGCTTGGTTCTCGATGGCACGCGATCACGATGGCTCGCGATCACGATGGCACTCGATCACGATGGCTCGATGGCCAGCCGAGCCGCTGCCCAAATCCCCCGCATTCTTACGATGAAAACAGCCCAATCTGACACGAAATTCTAAATTTGAGCTCAAGGCGTTTTTACCTGTCCGTGACAGCGAACGTAAATCCACTAGACTTATGAGTTATGACAGACAAACCACCGACCGACCCCGACGCAAAATCTTTGGAATCTACTGTGGAATCTACCGTGGAACCATCGAAAACCGCTGTATCTGACGACTCATCTGCCCTAGGAGCCCCCAGCAGAGCCATCCGCCCTCACGGGCTGGATGGGGGCAGAATTCTGGCTGCTGCTGCTGCACGAGTTGCAATCGACAACAACGGCCAGCAGGTAATGATCCTTGATGTCTCCGGCCAATCAGCTGAATTTGACTTCTTTGTGCTGGCCACGGGTACAAGCCGTCGGCAGTTACATGCGATCAGTGAACAAATCGATGATGAGCTCGAAAAAAATCTCGGAGACCGTCGACTCGGAATCGAGGGGTATGACGAGAGCCGTTGGATCGTACTTGACTATGGCAGCGTTGTGATTCACTTGTTTGATGACGAGACGCGTGATTATTACGATCTCGAATCGCTTTGGGCCGATGGAAAATCGATTCCCCTCGCCGAACTTGGTCTCGATTCCGGCAAAGAATGAATTTTCAACGATTGGCCCGTCCGTAGAAGCCGACCGCAAATTGCTACGGTGCCAAGAGTCGCGTCGGTGAGTCATGCGGTGCACTCCGCACCTCTGGCATGCGACCATCGGCGTCAACATCCCGACTCTTGAAATCAAATACACGTCATGCACGTTCCTCATCTTCTGCAGCAGCGTTTTATGGACGCCCTCGGGGAGTTCACGGATCACCCTGAGCGATATGCTTCCATGATCCGGGCAACGTCAGATCCAAAACATGGTGACTACCAGGCAAACTGCGCAATGCCGCTGGCGAAGCAGTCGGACGAGGGCAAGAACCCGCGAGAAATCGCCGCCATGCTGGTTGCAAAGCTCAAACTTGATGACCTTTGCGCCCCCCCCGAGATTGCCGGCCCGGGCTTCATAAATCTGAAACTGAAAGACCGCTTCCTGAGCGACTCACTGGCGGAGATGGTGGGTGATGACCGTTGTGGGGTAACACAAGTCGAGGCCGACAAGTCGATCGTGATCGATTTTTCGTCACCAAACGTAGCCAAGCCGATGCACGTGGGTCATATCCGCAGCACGGTCATCGGCGACTCGATGGCTCGCACATTGAGATTCCTTGGCTACCCGGTTGTTACCGATAATCATCTTGGTGACTGGGGAACACAGTTCGGAATTATCATTTACGGCTACAAACATTTTGGTGACCCGAAGGTCGTGGAATCAGACCCTGTCTCTTATACACATCTCCGAGCCCACGAGACCGAGGCTGATCTCG
>OJCR01000889.1_pt1 | contig 12208 bp, 19 predicted proteins | sample 1591611 | NCBI WGS metagenome assembly OJCR01 (sample SAMN05416815, study PRJEB24817) | seawater metagenome | isolation source: Sea water | place: Canada:Atlantic | collected 2013-07
GAGATCAGCCTCGGTCTCGTGGGCTCGGAGATGTGTATAAGAGACAGGAACAATATTTTGTGAACCAATAGGTCATAGGCAAGTCGATGGAGATTATGTAGAATCTTGGCAACCGTGCGAAATGAATATTACGCAACTTAAAAAAGCAAAAGATATAGCTACTAAAATCACAGATGCTTTAGACGGTTACGGGGTATTTGGAGTAGAATTGTTTATTAAAGGTGATGAGGTTTACTTTAGTGAAGTGTCTCCAAGACCACACGATACTGGACTTGTTACCATCGTTTCTCAGGATCAATCTGAATTTGAATTACATGCAAAAGCTCTTTTAGGTTTACCTATTAATTCAATTAAGCTTAACACTCCTGCAGCTTCTGCAGTTATTAAACCTTCAGGAGTCAGCAATCAAGTTGAATATGATAATTTGGATGAGGCGCTGGATGAAGACAATGTCAAACTCAGGTTATTCGGCAAACCAAGTATTAATGGTAAGCGAAGAATGGGGGTTGTTGTAGCGGGAGATGAATTCGTTAATCTAGCTAAACAAAAAGCAAAAAGAGTTGTCAGTAAAATCAAAACAGTAATGTAATATGCATGAAGAATTAATAATCAAATATTTAATACCACTTGTGATAACTTTAATTTTAATTACTATAGCTACCAGCAGAAAATAAAATTATGAAAGTGATAAGACTCATTGCTAAACCAGATACGTGGTTTAAAGAAGGGACTGAAGTATACGATTATGATGAGTATGGTGTGAGATTTACTTTAGATGAATATGAAGAATGGAAAAAGTCAGGAAATATTCTAGCTCGTGGTATTAGAGTATGTAAAAATCCATTATCGGAAGGCACAGAACATACCCCCAAGGTTTTAGGAGAGGAGTATATTGATGGTGAATTATGTGATATAGATGAATTTGAGGTTGATGTAATATAAAAGATAATTGAATATGAAAATAAAAAATCATGACATACAAGGAAGTTATTAGAAAAATGATGCATCGGGGGATGCTTTGTCCTACAGTGGATGACGAAAGAGGTTTATTTTGGGTTGGTTTTAATGAGCTGGAGTTGCTGGAAGAGGAATTTGACTTGAAGTATTTAGAAGAGACAGAAGACCCTAAAGAAAAAAAAGAGTTCTTTATAGATAAACAAGGAAGGAAGCAGCCGGTTCCATCCAATCCTTTAAAATTTACAAAAAAAGATTAATTATGGGTAAAGGCGACAAACCAAGAAACTGTTTTTCGACAGGTTTTAAAAATAATTACGATGATATTAATTGGGGAGTAAGTGAAAACAAACCTACTCTAATTAAATCAGGAAAAGTGAGGGAAATTTATCAAGGAAGACCATACGTTTTGGAGCTGATCTCCGGTGTTAAATATCCCATCGCTGATCTAGATCAGCGATTCGCTGATCTCCACCCTACTGAAAGTCTTGAAATAGTTACTACAGATCGTGTTTCTGCATTTGATCACATTTTAAATCAAACAATACCCGACAAAGGTAAGATATTAAACGAAATGTCTTATAAATGGTTCGATATGATGGAGGATATTGTAGACAATCATATTATAAAAAAGGGTAGAGATTTTACAATAGTTAAGAAAGCCGATCCACTGCCAGTTGAATGTATTGTAAGAGGTTACCTTTCTGGTTCTGGTTGGCTAGAGTACAAAGAAAAGCAGACAGTTTGCGGAATATCTTTGCCATCTGGTTTAAAAGAATCAAGTAAACTCCCAGAACCTATATTTACGCCTTCAACTAAATCAGACGAGCATGATGAAAATATTTCATTTGAGGAGTCGGTTCAAATCCTTGGTTCCGAAACAGCTAATAAAGTTAAAAAATATAGCTTAGAGATATATAATAAAGCGTACAAGTATGCTTACGATAAAGGTATTATTATTGCTGATACTAAATTTGAATTTGGTTTTTTTGATGATGAAATTATTTTAATTGACGAATTATTAACTCCAGATTCATCTAGGTTTTGGGATAAAGAATTGTATAACGAAGGTCAAAGTCAGCCGAGTTATGATAAACAAATCATTAGAGATTATCTTTTGCAGATTGGTTGGGATAAAAATCCTCCTATCCCTGATTTACCTCAAGAGATAATAGACAAAACTAGTAATAAGTATCGAGAGGTTTATAATAAGCTATTTAAATGAAAACTCTGTTATTTTTAGGGGTGTTTATTACATTTACCAGATGTACTGAACATAAATATGAAAAGGTAGAAGATCATAATAAACATTACCATTCAGACTGGGATCAGATAAAGCCTGCCCCACTTGATCATTCTCATGGATACAACGGGAAATGGAACCATAACCACGAAGGGGAAAAAAATAGAAATGACAGAAAATAAACAAACATGTGTAAATTTATTAAAAGGTTATTTATGAAATTATCAGGAACCAAAACTGTCACAGAAGAAATCTCTGTAGACGCATCAAATCTTCAAAACGAACTTCAGCTTCAAATAAATGATTTATCTAAACAGATAACCGAGCTAGAAAATAAAAAACCAGAAACTAATACTAGCTTAATCTCAGCTATATCGGATTCATTAGCCAGTCAAGAAACACGTATAAGTGAGTTACAGTCTAAATTTCTTACATGGAAAAATCATATAGATGACCCTGATTCTTCAGACCTCGTCTCTATTGAGCCATCCAAATTTGAATTTGTTTTAGAGGTAGATGCGGACGGTCATTATTCAGATGAGTCTTGGGAGGAGATAATTAAAAAAGGTCAAGAACTGCAATATGCTTATTATAAAGCTGCGGAAGATAAGTATAGTAAAATTTGGCCTCTGTTTCCCGGCTGGCATGGTTCAGCCATGGCCCCAGTTATAAAAATCATTTGTGAAGAACCTGAGTATCATTTTAAAGACACTAAAAGACTTCCGGGTAGATTTTGTTTATCCTCAAATAGAAGATGGTCTTCAGTTTTAAGGTTCTATGGAGATGGGCAGAAGGTACTCAAGGACACAATAGCTTATGGAACTGCCACAAATGCTCCTGTAGGCCTTTATGTAGAAGGGAAGACTAAAGTCCAGACAAGTCAAGGTGAGATGCTCATGAAGCCTTTTGAGCAGACTATTGAGGATGTTATTCTTTGCGCTCATAATGGAGTGTTACCTATATATTTATCTATGAACCAAGATAGGTTTTGTATTAGAGGAGCAAAAATTCTTCAGCATCAAGGTGCGCTAATAGGAATTAAACATGGACCTATTATAAATGAAACTAATTACCCTTTCTCAGCGATTCAAGATACTGAAGGTAATAATGTCTACCTTGCAGATCCTCGTTTCGAGAACCTCCAAATGGAAGGGCCTCATAATAATAAACGTCCTCAAGCCGCTATGCTTTTAAGCGGTAACAATATTATTATTTCTAATTTGAATCTATACGGTTGGATGCAGGGGCCATACATGCATGGTGGCCAAAATCGTTTAATTAATGGCTTGACTCAGCACTGGGGCAACACTCAAGATGGCCGTATGTATTGTTCAAGAGATGAAATTGTATCTTACACAGTTACTTATAGGAGTAACACAAAAGATTCTGATTGCTTTTCAGGGATTGCTGGTAATTTTAAGCAGTGGTATTTACCTAAGAGAAGTAAAGCTCCATCTAAAGGTGGATGGCATAATACTGGAGAAACTTTGTTGTAATATTCTAAATGAGTTCTCTTATATTCTCTGGTCGCTCAAACCCTGAGCTTACAAAAAATATTTCTAAAATACTTAAACGTACAGAAGAAGTAGAAGTAGATGGAGTTGTAAATATAAGCAATTTTCCTAGTGGTGAAATATATTGTCAATATGACAATAACATAAGAGGGAAAGATGTTTTTATTGTTCAGTCTACAAATAATCCAAACGAGGATTGGATGGAGTTGTTGCTCTTAATTCAGAGTGCGAGATTAGCTTCTGCAAACAAAATAACAGTAGTAATTCCTTATTTTAGTTATACAAGGCAGGATAGGAAATCTCAACCTCGGTCTCCTATCAGCGCCAGACTTGTTTTGGATTTACTAGAAAAAGCTGGAGCTACTAGAATAATAACATTAGACTTGCATAATATATCTATTCAAGGGTTCTCATCAGTCCCCTTAGACTCTTTACTACCTTGCAACCTTTTAATAAACTACTTCAGAAAGTATTTATTCAAACATACAGAATTAAAAGACTGGTTACTTGTCTCTCCTGACGTAGGAGGGATTAAAAAAGTAGAAAAGTATTCTGAATTTATGAATATTGATTTTGGCATTGTTCACAAGAAAAGAATTAATGCCGAGAAGGTAGAACAAAAAATAATTTTAGGAGAAGTAGAAAGTAAAAATATTCTACTTATTGATGATATGTCAGAGAGTCTAGGCACTTTATCCGGTGCTGCAGAGCTGCTAAAAAAAGAAGGTGCTAAACAAGTCGTAGCTTTTGTAACTCATATGCCTTTAACAGCTAAGGGTAAATCTAACCTTAAAAAAGAAAAATTTATCGACCAGATATTAACCACGAATAGCACTTCTAATATACCTAATCATAAAAAAATAAAAATTATTGATATTGCTCCTATGCTATCTGATGCTATCAGTAGGACGATGAATAATAAAAGTATTAGTTCTCTTTTTGATATTAAAGGATTTTAAGTATGAAAAAAGTTAAATTTAATGTAGAACTAACTGCGCCGAATAACGCATTAACATTCAAACTTAAACGGCGAAGCATGAGTTATCCCGATATTATTGGTGGAGATTTTTATGACGAGTTGTCTAAAAAAGAAAAAGAGTTATTTGAGTTGATTGATTTTGCTGATTTGTTGAAACATGCTAAAACAAAAAAGATTAGCAAGGTAGATATAAAATAATATGTTACACGATGACAGGTTTACTATTCGGCGTATTACAGGCGAGATAATTCTTACCTTTTTAGTGGTATATACTTTGTACTTAATAATAACTAAATACGGGGCAATTTAATAATGAAACCTAAACCTGAAATAAAAGTTCTCGATATAGTAGATAATCCAAACGGCTCTTCTTTAATTACCTTTGAGACAAATGAAGCTTTTGATCAAATGTACCTTAAGAAAACTGGAAAGAAGAGGTTAACAAAAAAGGGGGTAGGCAACTATATCAAAGAAATACTAACCAAAGCGATAGAAGAAAAAGACGGGTTTTCAATTGAAAAAAAACAATGAATTATAAAGAATCAGGAGTAGACATAGAAAAAACAGATAATCTTGTAAAAGAGATTTCTGGTCTAGTAGATAATATTGGAGGTTTTGGCGGCTTATTCGATCTTGGCGATAGTTATCTTGTTGGAGCTACAGATGGAGTAGGAACCAAAATTCTTTTAGCGCAAGAATACGATATGCTCGATGGCATAGGTATAGATTGTGTTGCGATGTGTGTTAACGATATTATCTGTACCGGCGCTAAACCATTATTCTTCTTAGATTATTTTGCTTCCTCTAACATAGAAGAAAAACAATATTTAACAGTTTTAAATTCTATTAAAAAAGGCTGCGAAAAAGCAGGCATTCCCCTTATTGGGGGAGAAACAGCAGAATTACCTTCGCTAGTAACTGATAATCATTTTGATGTGGCAGGTTTTTGTGTTGGGATAGTAAAGAAAAAGGATTTAATTGATGGTAAGAAAATTAAAAAAGGTGATGTAGTAGTTGCGTTTCCAAGTAACGGGTTTCATAGTAACGGTTATTCTTTAGTTAGAAGCATTTTCGACAAGGAAAAGCATGAGAAATATATCGATAAAATCTTAAAGCCTACAGAGATCTATGTAAAAGAAGTTTTAAATATATTAGACGCAGGGGTTAATATTCGTGGAATAGCTCATATTACTGGTGGAGGATTAAGTAATCTAGATCGTATTATTCCTAAAGATTTAAAAGTTAAATGGAAAGATAATATTACTAAGCCTTTTGTGTTCGATTTATTTCAGAAAGATGGTAATATAGCTGACGAAGAAATGGAAAAAGTGTTTAATAACGGGTTAGGGTTATGCATGGTTGTAGACCCAAAAGAAGTTAACAAAGTGTTTTTACAAAAAATTAGTAGGCCAGCTTTTATTGTGGGACATATAGAATAAAATTACAAAGCATGAATTCAGAAAAAATATTAAATATATTAAATGATGTCTATGATAAAGACCCGGCCGCTATTATGGCGCTCGTGTCTTTAACTGTTCCAACTTGTAAGGAAATCCTACACGATTATGACGTAAAGATTCATAAGGGGTATGTCGAGATAGGATTACTAAGCATTATTAATAAAATAATTGAAGACGAAGGTAAAAAAATAGCACTTTCTTATTCAATAGATTCAAATGCAGTAATGAAACCTAGCAAATTTGTACTAAGAAATAAAAATTAATTGTGAATGAAAAAATGCCAAATAAACATAACAAATTAATTAGAGCGCGGGTTATGACTAAACCCAAAAAAAACACACTCGACCCTCAAGGGATAGTAGTTAAACAAAATTTGGAAAAAATGGGGATAGAATATATTGATAAAATAAGTATAGGTAGATATATTGAAATAGGCTTGTCCCAAGGACCAGAGTCAGAAATAAAACAAAATGTTCAGGAAGCTGTAGATAAATTATTGCATAACTCAATAATAGAAGATTACGAGGTTATTTATGAATAAAGAAACGCCAAATAAACAAACTAACAACAGGGTTATGTATTCAAGTAACGCTGAACTAAATAATAGAGAAGTGATAAGGGATAAAATATTAGTTATCTTAAATGGAATAAATGATAGCCATCAACAAATAAACTTTAGCTCCGAAGCTGCAAGAAAGACTTTGGCAACAGTTATTGCATTAGAACTGTAATCGTGAACGAAAAAAGGCCAAATAAACATAATAATTTATGAAAATATCCACGCCATGCCAAAAAGTTTGTAAAATATCAAGAAAAAAATGTACTTGTTGCAAGAGAAGCCTTAATGATATAAAAAATTGGATCAACTATTCAGAGCCTAAAAGACTTGAGATAATGTCTGAATTGTGAGTTAAAAAAGGCTAAATAAACAATAGAGCAGTGTAATTTAATTATATGAAGGACTCTATTGGTGACCAAACAAACATAGGAATTAATTTGAGATGGCTTTTGCAGCTCGTAACAATCTCAGTTTTAGCAGCTTGGGGGTATTTTCAAATTGTTTCTCGCGTTTCTGAAATAGAAGTAGAGATACTTAGAATGCGTGATAATGTTCACCTGAATAGTAATTTTAGGATCAAATGGCCTTTGGGAGAACTTGGGGCCTTACCTGACGATGCTGAACAAAATTTGCGTTTAAAATATATGGAAGCTGATATTCAAATACTCAAAAATAGGGTAGATGATTTGAGAATTAAAGATTCAGTTATATCCAACAATTGAATTGTGAGTTAAAAAAGGCCAAATAAACATGTGTAAATGCCGATTATGAATCAGAAAGAGCCAAATAAACAAAAGATGCCGGAAGTTCAAACATTTACATTTGATTCCGAAAGAAATGATTGGGTTTGGCCGTGGGTTAATCTTTATGATAGCATCTTGTTCCGCGAGGTTGATAAAAATTATATTTTTGATAAATTAGGAAGATGTTTACCGTTCAGCGAGCCTTAAAATTTAATAAATTTACATTTTTGCTAACAACCTCGGATTGTTTCTCTCAGGTCGAATCATAAAAAATATTTTTACGGTTCGGCCTTTTATTTTTAGCGAGAGATAAAAAATGATTAATTCCCCCAAAAAAAACTTTTTTACGAACAGGTGAAAAATTTTTAAAATACTGCTTGACGGTCCATGCTACTTGGTTTAGATTGATTGCAGTTATGATTACTACATCGAAACAAACCACATTAAAACAGTCTGGCGATTTCAAGTCTGTTTCCTTCGGAATCAAAGAGTCAGGTTTATCCCACATATTTAATGTCCTACGGAATCAATTATATTCCGATAAAGCATTAGCAGTAATACGGGAATACTCTACTAATGCTGTTGATGCACATATTGAAGTAGGTAAAGCAGATACTCCTATCAAAGTCACTCTTCCTACTCAGCTTACCCCTGAGTTTAAGGTCAGGGATTTTGGGAGAGGTTTAACAGAGAATCAAGTATGCGAAATTTACGCAATGTACGGTGAATCTACCAAGAGAGGAACAAACGAACAAATCGGTCAACTTGGTCTAGGATCTAAATCAGCATTTGCTTACGGTGATAATTTCATTATTAATTCTTTCGTCGAAGGAGAAAAAACTACCTACAACGCTTTTATTGATCCATCTGATGTTGGTCAAATTTCTAAAATTCACTCAGAAAAAACTACCGATCCTGATGGAGTTGAGATTGTTATCCCTGTAAAGAGTAAGGACTTCGGGGAGTTTTACAAGAAGGCAGTTCGTTTGTATAAGCATTTTAAGATCGTTCCAGATATTAAAGGAGCAAATCAAGATGAATTAAAAAATGATTTAAAAAAGGATGATGTTGTTATTGGTAAGGATAATTGGAGTCTCGTTAAAGGTGATTCTTATGCAGTAATGGGGAATATTGCTTATCCATTAGATTATTCAACCCTTAATTTGGGATGGCAAACCGATGAAGCTGAGTTGATTAACTCAGGAGTTGTTATAAATTTTGATATTGGAGAACTAGAAATCTCAGCAAGTAGGGAAGCACTTCAATACACTGAGGGTACAAAATCAGCGATAATTAAAAAATTACATCAAATCATTAAAGCATTGCCTGATGTATTAGGTGAACAATTTAAAGAATGTGAAAGTTTGTGGGAGGTTAAAAAGCTATATAACCAAGCATTTTCTCATGGAGGGTTCGGTCAAAAAATTAGGAAGATAGTCGAAACTAAAGGGATTATGTGGAATGGTATTAAAGTTACAAACGGAAATTTTAGTACTTTGAAATGGAGTTCAGAAAAGATAGAAGTAATAGCGTATAGAAGACCTAATGGATACGGAAGAAGCAAACGGGTTAGTGGTGATCCTACAACTGTAATTTATGCGAAAGAAACATCTTTGGTAATTATTGATGATGCTTTATCTCATCACGGTAGAATGAATCGCATAGCACCATTGCTCGAAAAGTATGTAACTCGGGATCAAGACCATAAAGATACTCCGATATACGATATAGTTTACGTAATTAAATTTAAAAGTTCCAAAGCAGAACAAGAGTTCAAAGATGAACAAAAATTAGATTTTCCTGCTAAAAATCTAACAGATTACCCTAAGATTGTCCTGCGAGACATATACCCTTCCAATACAACAGTCGTTGGAGGATCAAACTTAATTAAAAACAGTAAACATAGCACTAAAGTTTTCTCTTTGAATAAAAAATGCGAGAAAGGTTCATACCATACTTGTCGTAGTGATTTCTTTGAATCTAACCAAGTAGATTTAAATGAAGGTGGAGTCTATGTAATTGTTGATAAGTTTTATTGGAGCAGGAATAGGACTGGAGAAAAGCATCCAGCCCATCTTGTTCAAAAGGTACAGGCTTTAGTTAACGTAGGGATAGATGTTCCTGTCATTTACGCTATGAAACCTACTGATAAAAATTTCAAAGCAGTAGATGACGCAAAATGGACTTATTTTGAGGATTGGGCTATCAAAGCATTCCAGAAACATATAGATCATTTTAACTATACTGAAAGTCTATATTTCAAACTTGTTGCAGAAAATCATTTAAGCCTATGTAGAGATAGTGATTACTTTTGCGAGGCATTAATAAATATAGATGAGAGAAAAGAAGACTTTGTTTCAAGATTACCAGATTCATTAGCTAAGACATATCTTACTCGTTTCGCAGATATGCATCGAAATGGTGAAAGCAAAGAAGATAAAGAATTAAAAAACCTTGTACATGCTTTTCATGCGATAGGTGAATCGAAAAGGGAAAGAAACCATTACCGTACGGAGGAAGAAGAGAAAGTAAAAGAATTAGAAAATCCAGAGACTAAGCAAATTTTGGATCATTGCCTTGGAGAAAAATACGCTTGGTTGCGTAATCCCGAAAATGACTTAAACGCAATGAATAAGGAATATCAGAAACGCTACAGGATGATTAACTTAATGGATGACGCTTATTACATTTGGAAAAAACAAGATAAAGCGATTGACGCAACCATAGAATACATTACCATTGTTGAAAGCACATTTAACATTAAAAAAAAGATAAAAACTGCAAAGGTTACCAGTAATGAATTACTCAAAAAACACTCGGAAAATATTTTCTCACAAACTAACCCTTAAAAGAAATTAATACTATGTTACCTTATATTCTTACAGACAACTCTTTGACCATTGTCGTAGATGGCAAAGCACTCACGATGGAGAAAACAAATCCATCTTTTAACAATGCAACTAAACTTTTAGCGGAGGAACGCTTTGATGAATTACCTGAGCTTTTTGATATTCCTAAAGCAGTAGAAAAATTCGCAAATGGAAACATCTCAGTCTCAGATGGAGAGGTTCGATACAAGGACGAGGTGATTCATAACCATGTTGTTGGTCGAGTCCTTGACTTTATGTCAGAGGGACTACCATATAAACCTTTAGTAAGGTTTCTGGATAAGCTAATGGAGAATCCTTCTCGTCGTGCAGTAAGAGAGTTGTATTCCTTCTTGGAACACAAATCTATGCCTTTAACTCCTGATGGGAATTTCTTAGCCTACAAAGGAGTAAGAGATGACTATACTGATTGGCACTCTGGTAAATTTAGTAATAAAGTCGGAGACGTTAATGAAATGGCACGTAATTATGTTTGCGATGATGCCAATATTGGATGTTCTTACGGATTTCATGCTGGATCTTTGGATTACGCAAAAGGGTATGGTCATGGAGGGCATTTAATGGTTGTTGAAATTGATCCTAGAGATGTTGTCAGCGTTCCATTGGACTGTGAGCAGCAAAAACTTCGCACTGCAAAGTATAAGGTTGTTTCTCATTTTGAGAAAAAATTGGAAGAACCTATGTGCGATGAATATGGGGAATATATCGAATTAGATGATGAAAACCCCGAAGAAAATTCTAGCGAAGGTAGTTGGGATAACGGTTTTGATGCTGGATACGAAGCAGCAAAAAAAGATTTAGTGGATTCGCTTTCCGCTAAAAAATGATGTAGTAGTCATAATAGTAATTCTGTCGGAGCATTTGGTTTTAATGTTCCAATGTAAGTCTCTGACAGGATTCTGACTGCTAAAAAACAAAGAAAAACCTTATAAAAAAAACTTTTATGATTACTACTACAAAGGTCGAAGACTTCTTTGCACAAATTAAAGATAAAGATATCGAGTCTTACAATGACTATTGGGGAGAGTTAAAGCCTCAGTCAAAGAATGCAGTATTTCGACGCTACTTGTTCGCCTTCATGTCAGTCCATACCACATGGGAGAATAATTGCAGAGGTTACAATGCCATCAAGAAGTTTAACGATTGGTCATTAGAGAAAACTGATCAACTACAGTTATGGAACTACGATGCAGACAAGTTATTTGATTTTATTAAAACTACAAGAGTGGGCTTGCAGAATAATCGCACTAATTTTATTGGCACTTTTTACGATAAGTTTCTTGATGATCCTAGTGATTATATATCTCGTAGTGATAGTGAAACATGGACTCAGTGGAGAGATAGATTAGCCAAAAAGATATTGGGGTTGGGAAAAGCTAAAACATCATTCGCAATCGAAATGTTATTCCCTCTGGAAGCTCAGGTAGTCTGTATGGACACTCACTTGTTTCAAATCTATGGATTGAATCAAACTAAACATGCGAAGCTCTATAACGAGATTGAAGGAGATTGGCTTAATCGAAGTAAAGAAAGAGGACTTGCACCATATATGGCACGATGCCTGTATTGGGACAAGAATCAGAACCGCAAAAACTCACGCTACTGGAGCAAAGTATTGGAGAAATGATGAATAATATTAAAGAAATTATATCAGAGGTCAATGAAGATGCTTTATTCGCAGATGGATTCGATGATGCGATAATCGGTCACGATTCAGATTTAACAGTAGTTTATGACTATAATAAATGTTTAAAGATTCTTCAGGATAGGGATGGTATGACAGAGCATGAAGCAGATGAATATATGGAGTTTAATGTTATAGGCTGTCTCTTATACACATCTGACGCTGCCGACGACTCCTTACGTGT
>OJCR01000899.1_pt1 | contig 12123 bp, 8 predicted proteins | sample 1591611 | NCBI WGS metagenome assembly OJCR01 (sample SAMN05416815, study PRJEB24817) | seawater metagenome | isolation source: Sea water | place: Canada:Atlantic | collected 2013-07
TGCTGATTCCATAAAGTGGTTGATGGAATTGCGTACCTCAGAGAACCTCAAGATTGCTCTCGCCCCGTCCCACTTGCCACAGGACTCCGTCATTCTGAGTGATTTAATCCGGTCCCTTGGTAATACGATGGCAATCTTTTATGCATGGCAGTACGGGATGGGCTGTATGGAGAAGCTTCCCAAATCACGCGAATTACTGCAGATGCCGGGTCGGGGTCGGCTTAATTTTGTGCCCCTACTTGCCGCCTTGAAAGAGATCAAATTCAGTGGCTGGACGGAAATCTTCATGCATCCTGTTCCACGGGGACTCCCGATTCTCGATAGCACAGCGGCCGTGACCGCAGAAATCAATCGATCACGCTCGTACCTTTCCGCATGCCTAAAAAGCATTGAAGACCAATCCGACTCACGCGACTCCGCATCCGCAGGACCCCTCGGGGGCAAACCAAATATGACTGACGATAAGAAACAGACCCAGAAAATCATTTTTGACGATTACAACAAGCTGAATCAACGTGAAGCCTATGTGATTCTGAACCAGGGAACGGAACCAGCCGGCCCCGGGGGCTACACGATGACCAAGGACCCTGGAACTTACATTTGCCGCCAATGCAATGCTCAGCTCTATAAGGCGGAGAGCAAATTTGAAAGTCATTGTGGATGGCCGAGTTTTGATGATGAGATCGAGGGTGCCGTGACCCGTCGTGTCGATGTTGACGGCTATCGGGTCGAAATCGTCTGCAGCAATTGCAAGGGACATTTGGGACATGTGTTCGAGGGAGAACGGATGACGGCCAAAAACACCCGGCACTGCGTCAACTCAATCTCGATGAAATTCATCAAAAAGGGTTTAGAGCTGCCCGCGAAAATCGTCAAGAAAAAAGACTGATCGGATCTTCGAATCGGTAAATCAGCCGCCTCATCCCGTAAATCTCGAACTATGATTGGATCATAACCTTGAAACTCTCACAGTCCCTGCCTTGAATGAGCCCCCGTGACCCGCATTCTGATAACTGCGTTTGAGCCCTACGATCGCTGGCCAGCCAACTCAAGTTGGCTGGCACTGACGGATCTGACGCGTTGGTACGACGGAGATGCGGAAATCATCACTCGACGGTATCCGGTCGACCTGAGCCGAATGAGCGAGAACCTTCGCAAGGATCTACAGGCAAACTTTGACTTTGCAATCCACCTCGGGCAGTCCCCCGGCACAACTCTGATCAAGCTGGAATCGGTCGGTTTGAATGTGCGAAGCAACGGCTCACCACTCATTGACAACGCTCCCGAAGCTTATCGTTCCAAGCTGCCTTTGGACCGTTGCCACCGTGCTCTAATCGCCGCAGGAATCCCAAGCCAAGTTTCTCATCACGCTGGAACCTATCTCTGCAATGCTGCCTTGTACCTCAGTCAGCACTACTGCCAATCCTACGGATTGAGAACCCAGAGCCTCTTCTTGCATATCCCACTTGCTCCCGCCCAAGCAGCTGCTGACAAGGGCACGCCGGCAAGCATGAGCACGCCGATGGCGAGCGCAGCAGTCGCCATGGTCATCCAACAACTACGAGCGGATACCACGTAGGAGAATCAAGAACACACCCAATCAAATAAAAAAACGCCAGCGATTTACTCGCTGGCGTTTCGTTCATTTAACGGAAGTTCCGAAGCTTACTGCTGATCAGGATTGAAACCTGTCTGACGCACTTCTTCCTCTTCCTGAATGATGATTCGCGGTGTCACCATAAGCATCAGGCTTTGAGCCTCACGACCAGTGGAAACGTTGCGGAACAGACGACTCAGGTAGGGAATTTTCCCAAGCACAGGAATACCACGCTCAGAGCGACCCTCACGCAGACGCTTGATACCACCAAGAAGGATCGTACCACCGTCAGGAACACTGACTGTTGTACTGACCGTCGTGAAAGCGAACTGTGGCAACTGGACCGTCGATCCTTCGATGACGTCCTGTGTTTCCTGTTCATCACTTTCGTTGATCGTACCGTCGTTGTTGGTATCAGCTTCCTGTCGGCTGCCACTTTGAGTGGTGCGACGCCCCTCATAAGTGAAGGTGTTGACCTTACCGATCTGGCTAAAGAAGGGAACTAGTGTCAGCCGTACAAATCGCTTGTCATTACTGACAATACCTTGCACGTTGAGCTGTGTACCCTCATTGAGAACCACGATGACTGGTTGCTGTGCGACAGCAAAGTCACCGACGACCGGCGTAATACTCGTCACAAAAGGAACCTGAGTCTGGTCACTGATCGTCGCCAGTTGGCCATCAAAGAGGGTTACCTTTGGTGCCTGCATCACGTTGTTACGGTTATCTGCCTGAGCAGCCTGCAGGAAGAAGAACGCCTCAATGTCGCTCAAGATCGCAAAGCCGATCGTTGAAGCATTCACAACAGTTTCGGCACCAAAGGGTGGTGACAATCCAAAACTCTGATTATTGAGCGTAATATCCAAGTCAGGTGTGGGCAAACCAGAAGCACCATCCCACCCAATCACGACACTTGGGCCGCCAGTGTCATTGGGAAGCTGCGTGACGTTGTCATCAAACTGAACCTGAAAGTCGACGCCGATCTGCTCAGCGAAGGTATCAGATAGTGTGATGAACCGAACCTCAATGGTGATTTGCAAGTTCTGTAGTCGTCGCAACGACTCAAGCAAGTCAGCAATCTGGTCATGAACATCACTGGTGGTGCTGATCACGAGACTGAGATTCTGAGGATAGGGAGACATCGAACTGGGACCACCCAGTGCCTCCCAGGTATCAGGAACAATCGTCGTTTGGATCAGATCCATCAAACTTGCGAAGTCAGCAAACGATCCACCACCAGCAGCACCGCCACCCATGGAAGGATTATTCATTCCGAATCCGCCTTGGGAACCCATTGGGTTGTACTGCCCAAGCACATTTGAATTCATTCCTCCAGCACCACGAGCCATCCCGTTTCCGAGATCAGTCATGGAAACCGGCATCACCTGCACATTTGCTTGAGGGTTGGTCATCTGATAGGCCGCTCGCAGAGCACCCGCCAAACCATCTTCATAGCTGGTGGTGAAATTTGGAATCGGCGTTACCAGATCGGTCACACGGTAAGTCCGTGGATAAACCTTTGAGCGTTTTGCTTCGAGACTGGTGATCGACAACACATCGTTCTCGATCACATATGTCAGTTCCAAGCTGTTGAGGATCAGATTGAGAGCACTCTTCAGCTTGATGCTGCTCGGAAGCTGCAACGTGACGGGAGTATCTGTGGTCACACGAACGGTATTAAGCGCCCGCATGTCCAGTACCATGGGTACCCCTGTCACAGCTGACAATTCATCAATGACTTCGCCGAGTGGACGATTCGCATATTTGATACTGACCTCTGTGATCAGCTTCTTCTGAATTTCCTGCTCTGCTGAACTCAACCGGCTCTCACCATTATTCGCATTCTGCAGACGTACTCGCGACAGGGCTTCCCAATCACGAGCATCTGGCATGGTCAATGGCAGTTCCGGATCAATCGCGACTGACGAGCGGTCGACATCAATCATGGTGTCAAGGAACGCAAGTTCCTTTCTATCCCGGACATCCTGATCGATCATCAAGCGTGTTCCCATCCGGCTGGTGTGGAACATGCTGACAGCAATCGGGTCGTCAGGTTTCAATTCCTGAACCTGCTTCGCGATGATTTCTGCTTCCTGGTAGCGTCGATCTTTGATCAGTTCGTTGAACGACCGAACCAAAGACGAAACTTCCTCGTCAATCACCAAATTCTTGGCTTGCTCTGTCGCCATCTCAGCACGGACCGCATCGTTCTGCAGCTCGAGATCAATTTTGGCTCGGTTCGCCTGGATGTACTGCTTCTGATCACGGATAGCTCGATCAACCATCATGGCCATCGAACGCTTGCCTTGATCACCGAGCTCGGAACCATCAACCCTTCGTCGCAATCTCTCCAACTCATCGAGAGCATCAAGAGGAGCGGTTTCCTTGATCTGCTCAGCTTTGGCCAACTCGGCCGTCACTTCACGGAACAAGCGTCGGGTACGATCTTGCTCTGCCAATTCAGCCCGCTGAATCGAATTCATCTCTTCGGGCGGTGTGCTCGTCTGAGAAGTAATGCGTTTGGGCTGTAGCAAAGTCAGCTTGTCTTTCAACTGATTGCGTTCGGCCAAAGTCAAATCTGACTCGTGGCTCCAAGCTTCGCGAAACTTAGTTCGTGCCGCAGCCGTGTCGCCACGCCCGAGAGCATCAAGCCCTTCAGCGAAGCTCTGCTGGGCATGATTGGGACCAGTCGCTTGCTGCCCGGCCAAAGGAGCAACTGCCTGAACCGGCTTTACTCCAGAGTTGATCGGGAGTGTCCCGCTCGCGGCAGGCTGGGTGTTGAATGGTGCCTGAGCAACATTTCCAAGCTCACCGGCTTCTGCCATGGCAAGTGCTGCCCGGACAGGACTGACGGTAGGCCCGGGTGTGGCGGCCTGATTTGCCAATGGTTCTGCTCCCGAAGTCAAGCGAACTCCGCTCCTTCGAGCTGCAGACTCCGCGTCGAGCAGTAACTGCCAGACACGGGGTTCGCCCGGAGCAAAGTCCTTCTCTGGAACATTAAGTGCCTCGGCTTGCCTTGCGATCGCTACCGCAGTCGGTATATCTCCGCGATCCAAAGAGGCCCTGCCGATGGCAACCAACCGCAATGCTTCCTGCTTGCGAGTGGCGACGTTGGCAGCAGCGGAAGGGGAACCCCCTAACGGCTGGGCGTTGGCAATCCTTGCAAGTGGTTGTGCTGGCGGCTTTGGCGGCAACGAGAGCAATGCCCCATCAATGCCAATCGCAAGCAACTGGGCACGAAGCTTGCCAACTTCGTCTGCTATCTGAGGCAGATTACCCGACATCGCCGTGACCCGGCGGTAAGACTGAACTGCCGTATGGTAGTCCTTTTTAATGAGTGCCGTTCGCACACCTGCTAACAACTGCTGCGCCGACGCGAGGGTCGGTTGCGGCGTTGCCTGAGGTATGGCAGTGGGCGTAACAGATGGAGGCCCGCTATCGGTGGGCATCTGAATCTGAGCTGACACGTCTGCAGTTAGCATTAGCCAGGTTGCGGCTAAGCATGCAAGACGGGGACCGTGTGCGGGTACGAGACGGATCAACGCGACACTCCTTCTTCGCGGTGAGACTTTCAATTAGTCATTTCAGGATCACAGCTAGTCCACCGCCCAAAACGTTTGAATCCAAATCAGATTCTCGCGTCCAGACAACTTCCTTCGCTGCAGTCCATCATTAGGCTGATCGGTTCAGCCGGTCATTCCTTGTCACACATCACAACCAATTTGCAACCAATCCTTGGTGCAACCCACAATATCAGTGCGGGATTCGGGTGTGATGGATCGAGGTTTGAAATGGGAATAGTGCTTTTTAAGCATGGCTGTCAATACGGATTGGGATTTCTTTTAAAACTTTTCTTTTCAAGACACAACTTTGAAAGCAAAAAAAATCGGCCGCCTTTCAGCGACCGATGTACTCTTGGATCAAACGGTGCTGCATTCGCAGCAGACTCGTATTCTAACCTGCAACTGCTTGCTCACGTTCTCTCTTTTCCGCAGCCGTGCGATAGTCCACTACATCCCACATCAGACCCGTGGCCCGCATCAGACGAATCGCCTGCCAAGTGATGTCAAATTCCCACCATTTGTGTCCGTGCTTGGCCATACGAGGATAAGCGTGGTGATTGTTGTGCCAGCCTTCACCGTAAGCAACGACGGCTACCAATGGATTGTTGCGGCTGTCATCCGTTGTTTCATAGTTTCGGTACCCAAACATGTGGGAAGCACTGTTGACCAACCATGTTGCATGCAGCACCAGCACTAGGCGTACAAACATCCCCCAAACGAGCAACGACCACGCCATGGGAAGACCACCCGTCCAGTAACCCACTGCGAACAGGATCCCACCAACAGCAATGTGAGCAGGCAGGAACAGAAAATCCATCCAACGCATCCCGCGTTCCTTGTACAAGTCTGGTGCCCAACGCTCGAGATATGCTTTTCGATCGCCATTGTGCGTGTGGTAGGCCAACCATGACATATGGCTCCACCAGCCGCCATCGTTCGGCGTGTGCGGATCACCTTCCTGATCACTGCACGCATGGTGCTTACGATGGTCAGCGACCCAATCCAAGGGTGAGCCTTCACCTGCAAGCATTCCAATGGTCGCGAACGTGTAACGCACCCAACCATAAGTTTTCATGCCGGTGTGAGTCAGTAAACGGTGAAAGCCGAGGCAAATCCCCAAGCTACCCGTGACCCAGTGCAGAACCAACATGACCGCCAAACCGGTCCAGGTGAAAGTGAATGCTGCAAAGGCGAATACGACGAGGTGGGCGAAACTAAGCCATCCGAGCGCCCAAAAGCTGAGGTTGCTGGTTCGTTTCCGATCCTCAGTGGTCGGCCCCACATCCTTCTTCTTTTTCGGTTCGCCAGCGGACTCAGAGGGTCGAGGCCCGCGGGCTGTGTTTTGTGGGGGTGCAACGACGGTCGACATACGGTACTCCTGGAAAAAAAACGACCACTCGACGTTCCTTAGTCGAACAGCGTGTAGGAAGTGTATCGGAACCAAGTCAAAACTCTGTCACCGAAACAGCAACCCTGTGTAACAGAGCTGTAAAATTCCGCTCTCTTCGTTCAAACCGCAGCTTTCTGAGGGGACAACCGCGGCGTTTTGTAGCAGCATCGGGTCCCAAACCCTAGATCGAGCTGAAACCGGTGCATTGCTAGCCAAAGATGAAGGCTTTCACCTTCACATTTATTTCGGAAACTCATCCCATGGACTGGGCTTTGGCCATCGCCTCTTCCGCCTTGGTAATGTACTGCTGATCCTCTGTACCTGCCCACGCACGTTGATAAGTCACACTCAGCGCAGTGAAATTGAAGGAATCAGTGGGCTCCAACTCACATGCTTTTTCAGCATGTTGAATCGCAAGGTCGTGTTGCCCCGTTTTGGTGTACACACGAGCCAAAGCAAGGTGTGCCAGAACAAAGGAAACATCTTCCTCAACAATGCCGGTCAACCCAGCGATCGCTTCGTCGAAGTTCTCAGCATCGATCTCTTTTTCTACATCATTATATCGGGCGTACAAGTCGCTCATGGATCACTCTCATTCAGGATTTGGAAAAGCCCCATCCAAACTGGCTGGGGCTTTGATATTCCAAGATGTTTTCATACTCAGGTGCGGCGACGAATCGCGTTCGCACCGCACAAACCACTCTTTCACCAGAGGAGCCTGGCGAATTTCACGCGTTTTTCAGATCAACCATTTCTCAAAGCAGCCTGTGCGGCAGCCAAGCGAGCGATGGGCACACGGAACGGGCTACAGCTGACGTAGTCCAACCCAACACGATGACAAAAATCGATCGAATCTGGATCACCACCATGCTCACCACAGATACCAACTTTCAGCCCCTTCTTAACGCTACGACCTTTCTTGACTCCCATGTCAACAAGTTGCCCAACACCGGTTTGGTCAAGCGACTGGAATGGGTCAACATACAAGATGTCCTGCGACAGGTAATCCGGCAGGAACGTGTTAATGTCGTCACGGCTGTAACCGAACGTCATTTGAGTCAGGTCGTTAGTACCGAAACTGAAGAAGTCAGCAAATTCAGCCACTTCATCAGCAGTCAACGCAGCGCGAGGAATCTCGATCATGGTCCCGATCGTGATATCAAGTTTGCCTGAGTACTTCTTGGCAGTCTTCGTCGCATCGATCGTTTCTTCCACTTTTGCTCGGAGCATTTTCAGCTCGGAGGCGGTCCCAACCAATGGAATCATGATCTCTGGATGTGCCTTGATACTTTTCTTGGCACAGTTGATTGCAGCTTCAACGATAGCCCGAACCTGCATTTCCAGAATTTCCGGATAGGTAACACTCAACCGGCAACCACGATGACCGAGCATCGGGTTAGCTTCGTGCAATGCTTCGGCTCGCTTGACGATTTCAGAAGGCTTGACGCCCAACTCTTTCGCCATTGTTTTCTGAGCTGCCGATTCGTGTGGCAGAAATTCGTGCAATGGTGGGTCAAGCAAACGAACAGTCACAGGAAGACCATTCATCGCCTTGAAGATGCCTTCAAAGTCTTTCCGTTGGAACGGGAGAAGTTTCTTTAGAGCGGCACGACGATCCTTCTCTGTTTCGGCAAGAATCATAGCTCGCATGTGGATGATGCGATCGGCCTCGAAGAACATATGCTCCGTTCGGCAAAGGCCAATTCCCTTTGCTCCAAACTCACGAGCTCGCTTGCTGTCCGCAGGCGAGTCCGCATTGGTTCGCACGTCGAGGGTCCGATACTCGTCAGCCCATTTCATCAATTTGGCAAAATCGCCAGACAGCTTGGGCTCCTGTGTATCCACTTCACCTGCCATCACTTCGCCGGTCGTACCATCAAGGCTGATCAAGTCTTTGACGCCAAAGGTTCGACCGTCGACTTTGATCTTCTTGCTCTTTTCATTGATGTCGATATCGCCTGCACCGGCAACACAACATTTACCCCAACCACGTGCAACCACAGCAGCATGACTGGTCATACCACCGGTGCTTGTAAGAATTCCGGCGGCAGCGTTCATGCCGTCGACGTCTTCCGGGCTGGTTTCTTTTCGAACAAGAATCACGTTCTCACCAGCTTCAGCTCGCTCTCGTGCCTCTTCAGCACTGAATGCGAGCCGACCAACCGATGCACCCGGGGAAGCGGGCAGACCACGCGTCAGCACATCAGCAGCATTCCGAGCTGTCGGCTTGAAACTCGGTAGCAACAACTGAGTCAGGTCATTTGGTGGAACGCGCAGAACAGCTTCCTTCTGGTCAATCAATCCTTCCTTGACCATGTCACACGCGGTCTTAACCGCAGCGACACCCGTTCGTTTTCCAGTTCGAGTTTGCAGCATGTACAATGTGCCACGCTCAATCGTGAACTCGATGTCCTGCATTTCACAATAGTGATCTTCAAGAACTTTCTTGATCGCCAACAGTTCTTTGTAGACCGCGCGATTCCACTTTGTCATCTCAGCAACTGGTTGTGGCGTACGGATACCCGCCACCACATCTTCACCCTGAGCATTGATCAGGAATTCACCAAAGAATTTGTTCTCACCCGTATTAGGATTACGAGTGAAGGCCACCCCCGTACCGGAGTCGTCTCCCATATTGCCGTACACCATCGACTGAACGTTGACGGCGGTTCCACGCAAACCTCGAATTCCTTCAATTTCGCGATATCGCACAGCCCTTGCCGTGTTCCATGACCCGAACACAGCCATGATCGACAATTCCAACTGCTTCAGGGGACTTTGCGGGAAAGCCTGCCCTGTGTGTTTTTTGTAAACAGCTTTGTAATCTTCGCAAAGCTGCTTCAAGCCTTCTGCCGGCACCTCGGTGTCATCGGTCACCTTGTACTTCTTCTTGACCTTGTTGAATGCAGTCTCGAAGACGTGATGGTCCATCCCCATCACAACATCGCCAAACATGTTGATCAATCGGCGATAAGCGTCGTATGCGAAACGCTCGTTCTTGGTAGCCTTGGCTAAGCCCTTTGTTGCACTGTCGTTCAATCCCAGGTTCAGGATCGTGTTCATCATGCCGGGCATGCTGACAGCAGCACCGCTACGAACACTAACCAGCAGTGGATTGGCATCATCGCCAAACTTTTTCCCAAGCTCTTTCTCAAGCAGCACCACGGCCTTGTTGACCTGATCCATCAAACCCGATGGCAATTTTTCGCCGGATTTGTAAAAGGAATCACATACTTCGGTAGTGATGGTGAAGCCTGGAGGAACGGGCAATCCGATGGAAGTCATTTCCGCCAGATTGGTGCCTTTTCCACCAAGAAGAATTTTGCTTTTGCCTTTACCTTCGGTCTTTTTCTTGCCGAAGTAATAAACCATTTTTTGTGTGGCCATGGTTGCTCTCTGAAGAAGCCTTGAACTGTGTGTTACGTTTCGTTTGGGACCAACACGTGCGATGGGCTTCCAATCTCCGAAAAGCGAGCGAACTCTGAGCGAGAGATCTTTCGATCTTCACATCAAAGGTGTTCACCAAGCGGAGATTCGGGCTAGGCGTCGCGATCGCACTAAAACTAGGAGAGAGAGTGCGAGTGTATGTGCGCGACGAACAGCAAAGGATGTGACAGAAATGTCACCTCAACGGCCCAAAAACACGTCAATTACCGCCTAAATGTATTTGCAGACAAGCGTTGGGTCAATGACGAGACACGGCAACATTACATCTCGAACCATCTTGTCTCGCATCTTCACATTTTGAGGGGGCGAAGCCCCCACTAAACCACGTTTTCTGCTGCAACGTTTCACATTGCCGACAACCTAACGAAGTCAGAAAGTTCGGAATCGAGTGGGGCTGACAGGAATTGAACCTGCACTCCCGAAGGAACTGGATCCTAAATCCAGCGCGTCTGCCAGTTCCGCCACAGCCCCGCGAACTCGGATTCCGAACATGCCAAAGAAGTGTACCCAACTGCACCGCCGGTTCCAGCCCGTTTCCGCTCGAACTGCAAACTTATTCCTGACAACTGTCCCACTGAGACTCGTAGAAGCATCCAAATTATCAAGAATGTCGACGACCAACACATTGCTGGACGGGTCAGTGTCGGATCACAGCGAGCCGAAAAACCGAAATTAAAACATTCGGCCTAGCATTTCAGAAAAGCATTGCCCAAAACATTCGTCAATCGCTTCCAGACCCGACAAACACGCGGTTATCTGGAGATTCGAACGCAAGATTAGTAAAAAGCGACAGGGACCTCAGGGGCAATGAGGCCCCTGTCAGTCGCACATTTGAAGCCAGGGGCAGTCGGCTTCAACGCGACATGCGCTTGAGGACAAGCCCCAAGCGTTTGAACTTATTTGACACACATCAACCGAGAGTCAATGCGAAAACAGCGAGATTGACTGCAGAACCTTAACCTCTAGGTCAGCTTCCAGCTTCGCTTGTCGCACCATCATCAGAAGTCACTGTTGGAACGACCCAAACCTTAAGGCTCGCATCGACTTCACTGTGAAGATGGACCTTAACGGTGTAAAGCCCCAACTCTTTCAGCGGACCTTCGAGTCGAATCTGGTCCTGAGCGAGTGAGAAACCTGCGGTTTTGAGGCCATCGACGATCTCCTGAGCCCCAACACTACCGTAGAGGTGCCCCTCGTCGTTGGCATTGGCTTCGATGGTGATCGACTGCTTGCCCAACTCATCTGCGAGGACCCTGTACTCACTCAGCTTCTCAAGCTCGATAGCACGAAGCTTCTCGCGATGCTTCTCTACCATCCGACGGTGATGCTCAGTGGCAACTGTCGCGAGGCCTTGAGGCAGGAGGTAATTCAGAGCGTAGCCTGCTCTAACCTCAACCAAATCGCCTTGCTTACCAAGATGCTCCACATTGTGAATCAGCAACAGCTGAATCCCGCCGTTTTCACCCTTGGGAAGTCGCTTGAACATTTGATTCGGCTTGCGCCGTGTGTTTGTCCCTGTCATCGCAGAACTCTACAGTGGATACGTTAAAAAGTGTTTGTTCAGTAAAAAAATATTGCTTGCTAGAACGGGATATCAGGATCTTCGTAGCCGGGCCCACCCCCGGTGGGCTGCGCATCCCGCTGTCCCGGACTTCCGCTCTCGATACTCGCCGGTGCATCGTTAACTACCGGAGCATCACTCACCTGCTGCGGGGGTCGGCTTCCGCCTCCACCACCGCTCCCAGGGGAGCCACCACCGAGCATTTGCATACGATCGCAAACAACTCGTAACTTACTACGTTTCTGACCCTCAGTTTCCCAAGTATCTAATTTCAACCTCCCCTCAACTAAGATCGGCGATCCTTTGCTGAGGTATTCACTTGCCACTTCCGCGGTACGGCCCCACAAAGTGACGTCGACGAAAGTTGTTTCGTCAACCCATTCGCCGGTCGCCGACTTGCGACGGTCATTAACGGCCATACCGACGTCGGTAACTGCCGTCCCACTTGGGGTGTACTTTAATTCGATGTCTCGTGTCAAATTCCCAACCAAGATAACACGATTGTAACTGGCCATAGTACCTGTCTCTTATACACATCTCCGAGCCCACGAGACCGAGGCTGATC
>OJCR01000904.1_pt1 | contig 12087 bp, 11 predicted proteins | sample 1591611 | NCBI WGS metagenome assembly OJCR01 (sample SAMN05416815, study PRJEB24817) | seawater metagenome | isolation source: Sea water | place: Canada:Atlantic | collected 2013-07
AGATCAGCCTCGGTCTCGTGGGCTCGGAGATGTGTATAAGAGACAGACCTTGGACTGCGGGCCAGAGAAATTGCTGTTAAGGAATATTCACAGGAGAGAGAAGTAGCTGACTACACAAAGCTCTATCAAGACGTACTACAACCATGACCAGGCATTCGCTTCGCCGATCAATTCATGAACACCCAAGGGTGCACGCCGAGCACCTAAGATCGATCAGCGGGAACCACAAAACCAACCCGAAGTAGCCCTTCTGTCTTTTCACGCCAATCACCAATCATTCGGAATTGAGCAGTTTCGCCTCTAACCTACAAGCCAAATCATGACGCCATCCGATTCAAATCTACCAGACAGTCAACCAAACCCTCAGACTAAAACATCGAACACCCATGAGACTCCTAAAGGCTCGGGAACAAACTCTGTGGGTCGCGTCCAACCAGCAGACCAAACAGATCAGACACAACTCACACAATTCATTACGACGATACGCAACGCCGAGGAACAGGTTGGCGAACACATCATCCGCGCCCTTCAACATACCGACACGGTAGCGGTGATCACAACTCTGGCAATCGGACCTGACGGAAAGCAACGCGTCATCTCCGCCGCACTTAACGGCCAACGAATGCAGCAGGTCCAAGAGATACTCAACACAGCCCAGCAAGAACGCATCGAAGAAGAACCTTGTGTCGGCTTTCATTGCCTAGTCGAACCCAAAGCTATCGAAACCACCGCTATCGAAACCACCGCTATCGAAACCACAGACGCAGAGTCTCATGAGGGTGAACCCGATGCAGGATCCACACCCACTAAATGATACAAAACAACCGCTACGGGGTGACCACGATCAATTTTTCCGCAACGTGTTCACTCAAGACGGTAGTTCGACCATCGATCTGAACAGTCGTCGTTGCTGCAAATGGTGCATGCTCAATCACTTGGCCTACCGCAGACAGGTTCAAGCCTGAGTCGGTTAGAAACCGGAGAAATTCGCTTGACTGCTCAAGAACTCGCACAAGCCGAAATGCATTCCCGACAGGCCATTCAGTTAACGCGTTGCCCATGGCTGTTTCAACGGTTCCGTCACTTTTGGGAATCGGATCACCGTGCGGATCTGTTTGCGGATGGCCCAAGTAGTCATCAATACGATCCACCAAGCGATCACTGACCGCATGCTCCATATGCTCTGCCTCTTCGTGCACTTCATCCCACGACAATTCGAGCGTATGGGCTAAAAACAGTTCGATCAATCGATGTCGCCTGAGCACGCGGAGAGCAAGTTTCTTACCACTCAGTGTCAAACGGACTCCCTCGTAGGGAGCATATTCGACCAACTCCGCATCACGAAGTGTTTTCAGCATCGCCGTCACACTACCGGGAGAGACAGCCAACTGCTGCGCGATTGCACCGGTTGCTACCACTTGATTCGAAATATGACCACCCAATTGGTAAATCGCTTTGACGTAATTCTCCGTTGTCAAACTTGGCATGAGCTGAATCTCCTCTAGGTGGCAAAGCCCGCAAGTTCGGCTGCACGACGTACCCGATTGATACCTATGATGTAGGCGGCAGTACGCAGTGAGACATTGGACTGCTGCGCCATTTGCCAAACATCTTCAAACGCTTGGGTCATCGTATGATCCAGTTCCTGACGCACTCGGTCCAGCGTCCAGCGGTAATGCTGCCGATTCTGAACCCATTCAAAATAGCTGACCGTCACACCACCTGCATTCGCAAGGATATCCGGCAGCACCGTAACACCTCGCTCAGCAAGGATTTTGTCGGCGACTGGATAGATCGGGCCATTTGCTGCCTCGATAATCACCTGCGCCTTGATACGCTCAACATTCTCAGCAGTAATCACGCCTCCCAGTGCAGCGGGAATGAGAATCTGAACATCGTCCAGATACAGCAAGGCATCGATCGGCAAGTGCTCACACTCGGTGTAACCTTCCAACAACCCACCGGGATGCTCAATTTTGTGGCGTAGAACTGAGGCAATATCAAGTCCATCGGGGTGGTAATAAGTTCCCGTAATGTCGCTGACCGCGACGACAGGAAACTCCGATTCAAAAAGAAACTTGGCAGCGTGGGTTCCTACGTTGCCAAAACCCTGAATTGCAACTTTCGTGCTGGTTGGTTTAAGCCCTAGCCGTTTTGACAACTTGAAGGTTAGAGATCCCACACCACGTCCGGTCGCTTCCTCACGCCCCTTGGCTCCATACTCCTCAACTGGCTTGCCTGTGATCACAGAAGGATTGAAACCGTGGTATTTTTCCCACTGGTTACGAAACCAAGCCATCACTCGATGATCGGTACCCATGTCTGGCGCGGGTATATCAGTATCAGGTCCAACAATGTCATGAATTTGATCCACAAACGCACGCGTCAGTCTTTCCACTTCGCGAACGCTGAGTTCTGAGGGATCCACTCCAATCCCACCTTTGGCTCCACCATAGGGCAGATTCACGACTGCCGTTTTCCAGGTCATCAAACTGGCGAGTGCTCGCACTTCATCAAGATCGACTTCAGGGTGATAACGCAAACCACCTTTCATCGGGCCACGATAATTATCGTGCTGAACGCGGAATCCCACGTAATTAGCTAACTGCCCATTGTCACGTTCGATGGTCACCTGAACCTGAACCTCGCGATGCGGCATCAAAAGTGCTTCACGCAGTCGTTCGTCGATTTCGAGATGTTCAGCCGCGACATCAAAGAATTGCTGAATTGCTTCAAAGGCTCGCATGGGGATTTCCAAAAGCCACAGGTCTTAAAATAAAATGATAACACGCTGATGTGTCATTACGCACCGGTGCCATTGAATTTTAATGTCACCCACATCAATGAATTGCCAGTTTCCACCGGCCAATCTGATGATTTCCAACCAACACTGAGATTGCGTAGCCAGCAAAAAAACTCAGGCAGATTTACGTCGGGAAAAGTCGGTGTGTGCAGACGCCAGAGCGATCCAGGAGTTGATTTCTGAGCGTCGAGGATACTGGCTGCCTTGCGGCAATGGCTCGTCCCCCAAATTGGTCGCGACTAACCTAATTTCGCGATGTAATGAAGCACGCGGAGCCAGTGAAATGGATTCAGCAGATGTATACCCAGCAGCCACCAGCAACCTGGCAGCCTGCTTGCCCAACCCCTTCACCCGTACCATCAAAAAGGCCTGATTTTGCCACTGCGTGATGACCTGAGCCGTCACCTGATCAAGATTCATTCGCTCTGCAAGATCATTAGGCGAGCAGTGAAGCAGGTCTTCGAGATGGTTAACACCAACCTCGACCAACCGCTCGGTAAGGTTGGCACCAATCGACGGATCAGTGGAAATGAAATCTGCGACCCACGACTCGGTCACCTGTTGCTCGGTCACATTTTGCATTGGCTCAACCGAGATGGCACGCTGATGCCGAATCCCTTGGTTACTTCCATTCGTCCAATTCACGGATACTCTGGTTTCTGGATGAGACGCCTGATACTGCCATTGCTTTTCTTTTCGATAGATGGCGGCGACCCTGTGCACAATATCAACCTCTGCCGGCACCTGACGAATCAGTTTTCCACGACTTGCATACTCGTCGATCATCGAGACGATTTCTCTTTGCTCCCTGCGATTTCCTAGAGTCCTTTGCACCAACCTGAAAGGACCTCGAACCATTGAGGTCAAGATGGCAGGTGAATTCAATTGAGCCGGAATCATACTTCCCCTGTCACGCTCGGCTTCGTCGGCTGCCCTTTCCAACACGCGGGCCCAACCCGTAATAGCCAACCCGAATAACTCAGCCAATGATTCTCTTGCATTCAAATTCAACCCAGCCTGCGGATTATCGACTGCACTCATCAGATCATATTCGTTAAGCAGTTCGCTATAGTTGCGATTCGCATATCGCGATCCATGCAACATCGAATCCCCCAACCACCCGACTTGATTGGATAGCTGAAAAACGACTTTCATATCGCTTTGCCGCCAGATCCTGTAGATTTCAGAGTATGCCCGATAAATGCTTTGCTCGATCGGTCGGTGGAGGACTCTTTCCAGCTCACAATGCTCTGTGTGCAATGGTTGGAATGGATCCGTAAAATAATGGCTTAGGACACCTGCAGCATGGGCAGCATCAGAAAAACGATTCGTCCTCAAGTAACGCTGCATCCGGTCGTACCACTTGTGCGCCATTCGCGGTGCGCCACCCCAATAACCATCCTTGACGTGAATCACATGATTCTGGAAATCGCGAAAACGTGTATCAGGATCGGTTGCACCAGTTAGATAACGCTTATGATGTCGCAACAACACCTTCACCAAACGCCTGCCTGAAGATGTCTCGACAAGCGGCAATGCATCCAATGCAAAACAGTGGTGCGTACTGGAACAGTGCACCCCCCGTAAAATCGCCAGCAGTGAGTTTTGCAAAAACATGATCGACAGCTACAGCTTCCCTGCGAATGACACGTACGCTAACGGTGAACTGAAGCAAGGCCTCCGCGCAGTCGCAGTGTGCCTGTCAAAACTGAACGAATGCAAGATTAGTTATCTCTGCAAAATTCACCAATAGCTAATTCTTCCAGACGGGAAAGGCCCAGACGAGCCGAACTTCACCTCGGTTTCTGACGCACGATTCTGCGTGTTGCAGAGACAAGCTCAGGCACTTCGGCGGGGCGTGGATCGGGTGCAACCTGCGTGAAGTACTCGTCATCGATCCCCAATACCTGCCTGCGTTCTCGCGAGATTTCTGGATCCATGTCAAGAAAACTGCCAGAAAACTCGAAGTCCCGATCCCAAAGAATGGCATCAGCCAGATGATCGATCACCCGTTCCCATTGCTGTATATCTCCAGAAACTTCCAGCGGCAATTCCTGAAGGGAATCAAAATCTCCCTCGGCGAGGGCCACCGAATGAAATGCCGATGCGACAAGATGACGCCAACCCGGTCGCTCAACCCACCTGCGGTGCTCCGTTGACTGTGGAAAATCAACCTCGGTCGCAACGTGATCACGTATGTCCATAAAAATGGCAGCTACCGTCGCCTCTAAGGGAGCCGTAAGCCGCGGCGCATCACCTATGTCGGTCAGCAGGTGGGTTGCTGCATCATGCAGCAAAGCAATCCGCTGTGATGGCGTGAGTTGATCAAAGAGTGAAACCCCCGATTCACAAATGACGCCACCAGCGGGATCATCATCGACATGCAAATAGAGCACGTCCACCATCGTATCAATGGCTTCACGTACTAACGTTGCTTCGTCACCTTGTAGTGTTCGATCTCCGCGACTCGTGTGCCACATTGCAACGTGCCCCCTTGCCGTCCATGTCTCTTCTGCTTCTCTTGCCGCGTCAACTGCACAAGTTCGCTTTGCAGAAGAAAAACTTGATCACGATCTGTGTGCGGCACATGATAACCAACACACGTCCGAAAGTTGACGATGGAAACAGTTTTTTGGCGAGTTTAAATCGGCTCCGTTAACTGCTTATCCTGTAACGACTAAGGACGCCTAGAACTAGCCGAACCAGAAAACAGATCGTCATTTTCTCGCCGCAAAGGGCGAACACGCGGACGGCGGCGTGGTAATTCCCCGGGATCGATCTGGTTGAAATGAACATCCATCTGTGGAAACGGAATCGAAATACCCACAGAATCCAACTGCTGCTTCACTTCGCCAATTAAGCACTCTTGGGCTGACCAATAATCTGCTGCGGCAACCCAGACACGAACTTTCCATTCGACTGCGTTATCGCCCAAGCCGCTCAAAATGACAGCAATCCCGCGTCCCTCTCCCGCGATCGTCTTGGACTCCAGTGCTGCAGCCGCCTTTTCAAGTGCCAAACGTGTTTCCGGTAAATCTGCACTGTAATCAACCCCCACCACGACTTCGATTCGGCGGTGTGGATGAAACGACACGTTTTCGATCGTACCAGCAGAGATTGCCCCATTGGGCACAATGATACGCCGATTATCAGCCGTATCGATGGTCGTATTAAAGAGATCAATTTCGTTGACTTTTCCAGTGACTCCCCCAGCGGTGATCAAGTCACCCACTTTGAATGGACGAAACACGAGCATCAAAACACCTGCTGCAAAATTGCTGAGCGTTCCCTGAAATGCCAAGCCAATCGCGAAGCCGGTAGCAGCCAACATCGCAGCCAAGCCTCCCAGAGGTGCTCCCAGCTTTGATAGTACTGCCGCCGTGACACTGCCCAGAACACAATAAAAAATCAGCTTGCCGACAAACTTGCCAAGGGTCTCATCAACACGACGACAAATTGGTCGACTAATCACTTTGGACAAGTAGTGAGCGATGAGGTACCCACCAAAAACAACAGCTAACCCCAAGCCTGCATACATGACGGCCGGCCCGAGGTGCTGAGTGGCATAATCGGTCAAACCTGTGAAATCGCCTTCGCCAATCTGCAGAATGGCGATCTCAGTTGCAGCTGCAATCCCACCATCAATCAAGTCAGCCTGCTCGGTCACGCCAAGGTCCTTCCCTGTGTCTCATGAAGCACACGCGCCACCGAATGGTGCACCGCAGTCCCGTGCTCTCAACTCAACCCACGTATACGACAGTTGGCCAGTCTCAGTAAAGACGAGACCGATTCATAATGACCACTAAACGCAACCGATTTCGTGTGAAACTAATTCGAAATGATCGGCAAGTCGCTGTGTTTTTTGCCCGCGTCTACAGCAGCGTTAACGCCAGAGGCATCAGGATCCTCGTACCGTGAAACATCAAAGTGTTTTGAATAGGTTCCGAAGTCATTGAACGCATATTTCTTGGCCCACCGATACACCAGACTTCTTTCAGGTATTTCATCGCCCGGCTGAAACTGACTACGCCTTGGTGTCACCTTCTTCAACTCGTCGATCACCTCGGCGCGAACAGTCGTATCACGGGCGTTATGCTTCTCAGCCAATTCAACCAGCAAATCAGGCCGCTCCATGATCACGCATCCCCGCGTGTGTTGGGCTGTTAACTCACGAAAATCACGCAGGAACGCTGACTCGTTCATCGTCTGAGCTAACGGTTTTTCATCGTGAATCGAGTCGGTGGCCAACTGGATCACAGGACATGGTTCAATGTCTCCCCACGGTCCCACGTGATGAGTGAAACCTGTTGCGGCAGGGCAAAGAGCATTACCTGCATCATCATGATAGGCATCAATCACGATGATCGGTTTTGTAGCACGAGTATCCACGACAAACTGCCTGACACGTCGCTGCTCTTCACTTGACAATGCAAGCTGTGGATTCGGCTCGGGACCGACTGGACGATAAATGTGATACCAGCAGTACATGACCCCCATTTCGATCAGACGGTCAACCCAAGCGTTGTTAACAAGATCATCAATGTTGCTCTTGCAAACGCTGGTACAAACGCCCACCAGCAACTTATTACGCAAAGCTGCTTCCAAACCTTGCATCGTGTGGTTCAGGACTTCAGCGCGACCGCGCCGCGAGTCACTGATAATCTCAGTCCCTTCAACGCTGATCAGCGGAGTGACATTACCCAACCGCCGAAGCTCCGCAGCAACCTCATCAGTAATAAAATGTCCGTTGGTGAACACCTGAAAGTAAACATCACGGTTCGCTTCAAAGATTTTCATCAAATCTTTGTGCATGAACGGTTCACCGCCGAGGATGCCGAAAAAACTATTCCCCATGGCTTTCGCTTCAGCGATGGTTTTATTGGCAGCCTCGACCTCGATCCGATTCTGTTTCGCTCCAACATCGACCCAACAGCCCTGACAGCGCAAATTGCAGCTATTGATCACCGACATATACAAGAACGGCGGAAAGAATTCGCCTTTCTTCAAACGCCGCTTGTGTCGATGCACGCTCCACAAACCCCGGGCACCCAACGTCCACGCCGCTTTCCACAGCAAACGTTTGTCAGTCTCTTTCAGAAATCTTTGAGCAAGTCGCAAGTACATGATTCAGCAGGTTACGGGTTGGAAGAATTCAGAGGCCACGACGCAGGTTTCAGGAATTCAGTTGGCGGTCTCTGTTGGTTGAACCGTCTCCCCATTGTCCGCCCATTGTTGTGTGGAAGGAAGTCCCAGCATGTGCATGCAGAGATATTAATGCGTAAAAGCCGCCTATTTCGGCATTGAATTTGGTGCCCAAACAACATCTTCCGATCATGAGCAGGACACTGGAGGGCTAAAACGGCATTCCTCGACCTGCCCCCTTGGGGGTCTATCGGACCGAGTTCAAATAAAAAGCCGGCAGACCCCAAGGATCTGCCAGCTTTGAATTCTGCTGACGTTGTCATTTTCAAAAGACGTGTCTCACAAATCACTTACCGGCTTTTTTCTCGAAGCCTTTTCCAAATGCTTTTTCGGAAAACACGAGCTTCATGCGGGCTGCGTCATCCTTGGCGGAGGCCACTTTGTTCTTACAACCATCGCAGCAAAAACCAACTTTGGTACCAGCGATGCTCACCAAATTGCCGGCTTTGACTTTACCGCCACTGAAAGGACAACCTTTCTGGGTGTACTGATTCGTCGCGACTAACTGATGATTCGCACGTTCCGCGTACTTCTTTGTGTTTGCTGCGAACTTGCCGGCGCAACCACCACAGCAGAAGTACACCTTCGCATCTTTGTAATCTGCCGATTTTCCCGCGGTCGCTGCCTTGTTGGCTACAACACACTGGACATTTTTTAGATCTGCATCACCAGCAATCACTGTTGCGCCAGCAACAACACAAATAGCCAAAAACGTCATGAATGTCTTCATATTTCGATTCTCTAGGGGGGGATGGGATTGGCATGCCTCCTGCACCGTGTGCACGAGCATAAGCACAGCAGCACACCAAAATCAATCAGTCAGAAATTTTTTCTGCCAAAACCATCCGTAAATAGCTTCGAGCTTCCGGCTGACGCAATCCCAACTGTTCGGCAATCGCCTCTATTTTCTGACGGGCCTGCTCGATGTCCTCTTGTTTGTCGACCATGACCTCAATTTCGACGAATAACCCCAGCTCTTGGATTTGGTCAATCACCACCGCGAATGGCCCTGTCGAGTGATTGGCGGTGAAAGGGCGACGCGTTTTCTCCACCGTTGCCACCGTTTTGAAACCCAGATGCTCAAGGAGCTCTGCAGTCTGGGTGCCGTCTTTATCCCCTGGGCCCAAACACCATTCCATCTCACGCCTTGCTTTGACTGCTCCGGGCAATTTCGGCCCTTTGTAGGTGATCATTGGAACACCGCCTATGCGACGGATTCGAAAAGCCTCGTTCGTAACAGCAAAGTCACGACATGGATGGTTGTAATAGGTATCAGCGTGATGTTCTGTTGTTTGTTCTACAGCTCCGAAGGAACGCAATGCATTCTCGAATGATTCCAGATGCTGAAGATGATACTTCTGCTCAACTTCGTAGACCATGATTCAATCCTTTGGTTCATCGCTCACATGATGTGTTGTTTTCTCGCCTGAGTTGTCAGGTTTTATAATCTTCAATCGTCCCAGCGGCGTTGGCAAACCCTCACTCGTTATCCAAACATTCTGCTCTTCATCCACTGCCAACGCTTCTACTTGCCGCCACTTTGGTAAATCAAATGCCGATGGTAGCTGCTTGAGTTGTTGTGCGATCGGTAGCAGACGTTCGGAAGCACTGAAACGGAAAGCCTGCAGATAATTTGTCACCCACAGATCACCTGTCGACTCATCAAAGTCTGCGGCTGTCACTAGAGGCAAGACAAGGGTGGCAATTTTTTTTGCCGTGACGTTTATGTCAAAGACTTCTTGTGTTTGATCTGGCAATGGAATGACGTAGACGCCCGCCTGCGGAAGAAAACTCTTTGTCAAAAGCACAATCTGCTTCCTCGCACTATCAACAGCAACCGCCTCACAATCGCGTGCCCCGTCAGGATAACGCACTGTAATCCGGCTAATTTTCTTGACTGAAACTGACTTCAATGGATCAGGTTCATCCATCAAAAATAGGTTTATCTTAGATCGCCGCCGGTCGTTATCTCCACAATCTGCAATCAGCAATCTATCTTTGCCATCACTTGAAAACGTACAGCAGTCTTCCCAATCATTCGCAGTCACGTCTTTAAGCTTCACCGTTGCTGTACGGCGCCCTTTCCTGTCATAGGCATACAAGGACGCACGGTCTCCTGAATCATTGTGAGTCCAAAAGTAACCTCTACGACGGCGAGAACTCGCCAACCCACTGCTCTCAGGCACACTCCGATCAGCGAGATAGACCACATCATCGCCCTCGGCTGTCGCCCCCTTTGGCTTGTCGCCCGTTGGCGGACTTTCGGCAACCGTGCAACCTGAGTTGCATAAAGCAAGCACGATGATTAGTGATAAACAGACACTGAGCAAAACGGCAGTGCGCAAAACGGCAGTGCGCAAACCGGCAGTGCGCACGCGAAACGTTGCGATATTGATGGAAGTACAGCCCAAGCGATGGTCCTCATTCATTGTGCGGCAGCAGTTTAATCCTCAACACCAGCACGAGTGGTGTCGGCACGCAACACCAATTTTAACTTGCTGGCGATACCGACGGGATCATCGCTGTCACGGATCGCTCCGTTAACCGCAATTCGACGCATTCCACTGCCAACAACCTGATCAACATTGGAAAGATCGATGCCACCAATTGCAAATGCTGGAATCTGAATTTCGTCAGCCACCTGAGTTAAAAACTCGGTTCCCACAAATTCCGTAAAGCACTTGGTCTTACTTGAAAAGACCGGTCCGCATCCGATGTAGTCTGCCCCATCTTTCACCGCATCGCGTGCCTGTTGAATTGAATGAGTTGAAACGCCTACAAGGCGATTTCCGACGATTCTTCGAGCATCAGCAACTGGAAGCTCTTCCTGTCCAACATGCACCCCATCTGTATCCGCAGCCAACGCGAGGTCAGCACGATCATTCATGATAAAAACTTTACCCAATCGGCGGGCAATTTCAGTACCTGTTCGTGCCCGGCTGATCAGCGTACGGTCATCGGCACTTCGATCTCGCAACTGGATAACGTCTGCCTCACCAACGAGTAGCTCTTCAACTTTCGCTTGAAAATTGGAATGACTGCTACCACAACTCATCAAGACATACAGACTGGACGAATGCAAACGACAATTTTCGCTGTGACTCACAACACGAAGCTCAATCGCTGCACACGCTGTGTAGCAGCGGTAACGGATCTGTTCCAACTCTGCAGAAATCTCAGGATCAATCGTTTTTGTATATTCTTCCAAAACCCGGAAAGACTGCTGTGTTCGGGCAGCGGCTGCCGCGACGACATCCGCCAGATCGGCCCGCAGGTATTCTCCTGCTCCGGTAATTGCGGTTCCCACATCCCCACCGGTGTTACGAGCTTTAAGTAAAGAAACACGCGAGATCGCTTTCAAGGCACCCGCGAGACCATGTCGCTGGCTCTTGAATTCGGATGTCCATTTGGAATCATCTAAAACGAATCGAGCGATTTCTTCCATCGTACGAAGACCCTCGCTAGCGCGATTCGCGGATGCGTCCAAGATGCGGTAGACGGAATTACGGGTCTCTTCATTCATTCCATTCATGGCCTGTGACAAGTGGTTGCCAGCTATTCACTATTGATCATGTTATTCGAGCTGTGGTCAGCATCTTAAGGCGTGATTCAAAATCATGTCAGGATGGTGGCTCGCTCCGCCAACCCTTGGCTGAGCTTGGGGAACCAAAAACCCCAGACTCACCAGCCTAGAATTCCCACAGACAACTTTCCCAAAAACGCTAAGTTCCAATCCCACTCTGATCTGTGGACAGAACAGAGGTAAGATTCAGTAACAATGCCAGTCAACGGCTGCTCAGAACCGTTTAAGCATCAGCAGGGGACCAAAATGGCGGTCGTCAGAAATGCCAAATCATGGTCAAACTCGCAGGTCTGATGCAAAAATTCAGTCGAGGTCGTAATCTGGTATTCCTGTCTCGTTGTCACAGAGCGGGGAGGCATGATAGGCTACAGAATCAACGCCCTCGTAGCTCAGCTGGATAGAGCAGCGCATTCCTAACGCGCAGGTCGCAGGTTCGAATCCCGCCGGGGGTGCTTCCTAAGGTCACCTCCCGACCACGCACCGCGAGTTGACTCTCAAC
>OJCR01000905.1_pt1 | contig 12056 bp, 8 predicted proteins | sample 1591611 | NCBI WGS metagenome assembly OJCR01 (sample SAMN05416815, study PRJEB24817) | seawater metagenome | isolation source: Sea water | place: Canada:Atlantic | collected 2013-07
CTACACGTAAGGAGTCGTCGGCAGCGTCAGATGTGTATAAGAGACAGGACTCGATCCATGCGCGCAGTAAATCAATGTCTGTTGTAGACAGCTTGCCATCGGGAGGCATTTGCAGGTTCCGATCCCGATAGTTCACAACTCGCATCAATAGACTCTGGTCCGGTTTGCCGGGTGCAAGTACTGCCCCTCGACTGCCGCCCTTTTGCATGGCGGCAGCAGAATCCAAATACAGGTCACCATCTGACTCCCCGCTCTTGTGTGAATGGCATTCGTAGCAATTTTCGATTAGCAGTGGACGTATGTGAGTCTCAAAAAATTCGACTTTCGTAGTGTCGTTTGCCGCGGTAGGGGCTTGCCCTAACAAACTATGCGGGACACCCACCAACAATGGCAAGAAGATCAAAGCGGAATACAAGGGTTTACGATACTGAGCCACGATAATTCGGCAGAGACGAGGTGGAGGTGGAGGTGGAGGTGGAGGTTCCGAGCAACGCGAGAGGTGGTGTCAGCCAATGATAGCTGGGCAGGGATGGCAGGTTGGAACCAACTCGGAGTAACCCCATTGTAGCTGTCGGGGAAAGATCAGCCAAACACGGTAATCATCACCTTAGCTCAGCAATGTGGTGGCGTCATGTTCAGCATGCTTTCGGTGCTATTCGACGGGGAAAGCTGCGTATTGTTGACGCAGGATCTCTCCGGTCAGGCTCCCTTTTGTTTCTGCTACTTGTCGTGGGGTGCCTTTGGCTACGACCATTCCCCCTCTCTGTGCTGCTTCGGGCCCGAGGTCGATTAGGTAGTCAGCAGCTTGCATGAGTAGCGAATTGTGTTCGACGATCACCAGTCCGTGCCCATCGGTAAGCAACGCATCAAAACAGTCCACGAGACGAACGATGTCGGCAAAATGCAGTCCGGTTGTCGGTTCGTCAAGGATAAAGAGTGTTCTTCGACGCGCAGTTGATGCAAGGAACGCAGCAAGCTTTAGTCTTTGCCCTTCTCCACTGGAGAGTGTCGTAGCGGGTTGACCAAGTTTGATGTATTCAAGGCCCACATCAAGCATCCGTTTAAGTCGTTGTTGAACTTTTTCGTAGCCACGGAAGAACGTCGAGGCTTCACGTACACTCATTTCCAGTACGTCAGCAATGGATCGATCACGATATCGAACGTTGAGAATTTCTTCTCGGTATCGAGTTCCTCGACAGGCAGGGCATTGCATGGATACATCTGCCAGGAATTGCATGTCAATTTGAATGACACCTGCCCCCTCGCACTGCGGGCACTGGCCTTTTGCGCTGTTGTAGCTGAAGTGACCAGGGCCAAAATTACGGGTGCGAGCGTCAACTGTATCTGCAAAGACTTTCCGAATCGGATCAAATGCTTTTACATAAGTTACCGGCGCACTACGTGGACTTCGACTGATTGGCGATTGATCAATCAGCATGCAGTCTTCGATTTGGCTGAGTCCCTTGATTGATTTGAAAGGCAGGGCCTTTGCAGCCTCGCCATGTTTCTGTTGTCGAATGGCACCGTAGAGTGTGTCTTGAACCAATGAACTTTTGCCACTTCCGGAGATTCCTGTCACAAGGCAAAGCAATCCAAGCGGAAATTCGACGTCGATGTCTTTCAGGTTATTTCCGCTTGCTCCTTTGAGCGTGATATAACCCCTTGGTTCTCGAGGTTCACGATCACGAAGGGACCAGCCTCGTTCGCCCGTTAAAAATTGCCCCGTCAAGCTTTTCTTGTCGGCTAGCATTTCTGACTGTGTGCCTTCGAACATGATGTTACCGCCAGCATTGCCGGCAGCAGGACCGACTTCGATAATGTGATCAGCAATACGAATCATGGTTTCATCATGCTCGACAACGATCACCGTATTTCCGCGATCTCGTAACCCGATAATCGCGTGCGATAAACGTTCGACATCGGATCCGTGCAGACCGGCAGTGGGTTCGTCTAAAACGTACAGCATGTTGACGAGACTGCTTCCGAGGGCAGACGTCAACGCAACCCGCTGCGTTTCACCGCCCGAGAGCGTCCGAAGTGTGCGGTCAAGTTGCAGATAACCGAGTCCGACCTCTTGCAGGTAACTGATGCGGTCATTCAATTGGCGAACTGGTTCATCCGCGATTGCCGATTCGCGTGTTTCCAGTTGCAGATCATTGAAAAATCTGGCCGCCTCATCTGCTTGCATGGACAAAACATCCGCGATATTGCAGTTCTCAAGACGATAGGCAAGAGCCTCTGGTTTGAATCGTTTGCCACTGCAGTCCTCGCACGGTCGATAGCTCTTGTACCTCGACGCAAAAATGCGGACATGCATCTTGTATTTTTTGCGTTCCAGCCAAGCGAAGAATCCGTCCAACCCACCGAAGTTTCGCTCGTGAACTCCGTTCTGAATCAATTTGATGTGTTTCTTCGTCAGTTTTCGAAATGGAATATCGACCGGTAATTCATATTCGTCGGCAAGCTCTAGCAGTTCTTGCAATTCATGTTGATAGGCTGGACTGTTCCATGGTGCGATCGCTCCCTCAGCTAGTGAGAGAGACTTGTCTGGCACAACGAGCTTCATATCGACATCAACGATGTCTCCAAATCCTTCGCATGTTGGGCAGGCCCCGAGAGGGTTGTTGAAGTTGAACAGGCGGGGTACTGGTTCGGGGTAATCAATGTCGCACGCATCACATCGGCGTGACTCACTGACGATGCGTTTGATCCATTCCGTATTATCGATATTGACGGACGTGCCTGGGAATGTGCTCCCGTTGGATGTGAGCAGAACTGCGCGACCGTTGCCCTCGGTCATTGCTGTTTCAAGTGATTCTGTTAGTCGTGAAAGTTCCGCATCTGTCGTGACACGATCAACAATCACGATGAACTCAGCACCTTTGCCGCCTACCTTTTTTGCAAGCCGAGATCGATCACTGTCAGATAAATGAAACGTTTCTCCCCCTGCAACGAGCCTAAGGTAACCCTCCTGTTGCAGACCGAGCAAAATCTCACTCGCATCTTTCCGGCTCGGCATCCAGACTGGGAAGCCAATCATGGTGCGGATCCCATCGGGTTGCTGTTGCAGAGATTCGGCGATCGTCGCAGGGTCATCCCTGCGCACTGGCTCTCCGCATTTGCAACAAAACAGACTCGCAGCTTTAGCGAACAGCAGACGCAGATGATCGGCGATCTCAGTCGCAGTGCCGACAGTGCTGCGGTTCGTCCTTGAACCTCCTGCACGCGTAACAGCGATGGCGGGCGGAATCCCTGTGATCGAATCACAATCAGGTTTATCCAAACGCTGCAGGAATTGCCTTGTGTAGGCGGAAAAACTCTCGATATAGCAGCGTTGCCCCTCGGCGTAGAGCGTGTCGAGAGCTAACGAGGTTTTGCCGCTTCCGGATAGCCCGCAAATGGCAACCAGTTTCCCACGTGGGATGTCGACATCCACATCCTGAAGGTTGTGTACTCGGCATCCTCGAATCGATATGGAGTCTTTATTCAAAGAATTGGCTGGGACTGGTGTTGAGGCGAATCAGACCAAGGTACCTGCACGGTGACAAAACTTGCAATCCGAGGTTCCTCGCACGGTTTTTTAGCATGAAGTCAATTCTGACCACCTTTTCGCTTCTTGCGGCGTTTCGAGATGCAGACGCGTTGCCTCCAAGGCAAACAAAGGTGAACATAGGGGGGCGGCGGCATGTGAAGTGAATTGCCGGGTTTTTTTCACGCTCCCGAATTCTGTCGGAAGGGTACATAGTGTCATCAAGTGCGCAGCGAGTAGCCGAATTACGTGATGAGATTCGGCGATTGGATCGCCTGTATTATGTCGAGGCGACTCCGGCGGTGTCAGATCTTGAATACGATCGACTTCTACAGGAACTCAGGAATCTCGAACAGAAATACCCAGATCTCCATACGCCTGATTCGCCAACTCAACGAGTCGGTGATGCGCCTGTGGAGCACTTGGTGCAGGTGCCGCATCAAGTGCCCATGCTGTCGATTGATAACACCTACAGTAGGGAAGATCTGAAGGCCTACTTTGATCGAACAGAGAAATTGCTTGACGGTGAACCTATCGAGTGGGTGATGGAGTTCAAAATAGATGGTGTAGCAGCATCTGTGCGTTACGAGGGGGGACGCATGGTGATGGCATTGACACGTGGTAACGGAGAAGTGGGGGATGACATCACCCACAATATCCGGACGGTTCGTGATCTTCCTCTGCAGGTGGTTGGAGATCAAGAGCCCGCAGTGCTTGAGGTGCGAGGTGAGGTCTACATGACCAACGCTGATCTGGCCGATCTGAATTTGCGACAGATTCAATCAGGTTCAGAACCATTTAAAAATACACGGAATGTGACAGCGGGAACAATTCGCTTGCTCGATCCTTCAATCGCTGCGGAACGCAGTCTGCGTTTCTTTTGCCATGGTGTGGGCGAAATGAATGGCCTGAAAGCAACTAACCACATGGATTTTCTCGCTGAGGTCGGCACGATGGGAATCCCGCCAACGCCATCCGTAAAGTTGTTGCCGAATGCAGATGCGGTCATGAAGGCGGTTGCATTGCTTGAGGAAGGGATGCCGGATCTTCCCTTCGAGGTGGATGGCATCGTATTTAAAGTCAACGATTTCAGGCAGCGCGAACGTCTCGGCATGAGGAGCAAGAGCCCCCGTTGGCTGATCGCTTATAAGTTCGAGAAGTATGAAGCGGTGACAAAATTAGAGAATATTACTGTTCAGGTAGGGAAAACAGGGACCATTACTCCCGTGGCGAATCTTGTGCCTGTTGAGATTGCAGACACGACAGTCTCAAGAGCCTCTTTGCACAATGCTGACGAAATTGAACGCCTTGATGTTCGTGAAGGCGATATTGTCGTTGTAGAAAAAGCTGGCAAGATCATTCCCAAAGTTGTTCGTGTCGAGAAGCATGAACGCCGAAACGAGTTGCCACGCTGGACATTCCCCACTGAGTGCCCCGAATGTCAAACCGGATTGGAAAGAGACTCGGGAGGAGTTTACATCCGCTGTCCAAATCCCGCCTGCCCAGCTCAGCTGAAGCAGCGTTTGGTCTATTTCGGAAGTCGACCGGGCATGGACATTGACGGCCTGGGCGATGAACTGGTCGATGTACTTCTTGCCGAACGGTTGGTTGCCAACTATGCCGATCTCTATCGTCTGAGCGTGGAGCAGATTGCAAACGTTAATTGGTTGCGAAAACGTAAGGGAAAAGAGGGGCAGTTGATTGTTGTCCAGGTAGGAGAGGCAAATGCAATCAAACTAATCGAGGGTATTGCGCGAAGCCGAGAGCGTGGCCTGGCGCGGGTGTTGGCCTCCATTTCCATTCGACACGTGGGGCCACGTGTTTCCAAATTGCTCACTCGAGAGTATGCCACCATCGAGGCAATCATTGAGGCGGACGTTGAAGATCTCGCGGCGATTCATGAGATAGGGGATGCGATCGCTGAGAGTGTTCATCATTTCTGCCACAGTGAGTATGGAAAGCGAACCCTCGATGAGCTGCGCGCTGCCGGAGTCGACCTGACAGAGGCGGTTGAGGAGATGCCCCAAGGCCTGCCGCTCTCCGGGAAGTCAGTCGTCGTTACCGGAGCACTCAAGAAATTTAAGCGGGATGGTATCAAGGCGTTGATTGAAACCTTGGGTGGAAGAGCTTCCTCCAGTATCAGTAAGAAAACAGATTTCTTGATTGCAGGTGAAAAAGCCGGTAGCAAGCTAGCGAAGGCCAAGGAGCTTGGTGTCGATGTGATGACGGAAGACGAATTCCATTCGCGGTATGCCGCTGGGCAGGATGGAGCGGGCTAGGTCGGGCCGCTTGCTGAAGACTGAATGTCAGTGCCTGCTGAAATCAAGTCTCAACTTGGACTTGGTTAACCATCCGCATGCCAATCGCAACGCTGCGAATGGTTTCTTGAGCTAGTTGTTTGTGATAATAGCTGCGAACCCGACCTGTTAGTCGCAATTGATTGGTTTCGCCATCGATACGCAGTTGCCGCAATTCACGCACGGAACTACTGGACAGTAGCTTGCTGGCTGCGGTTGCGATCTTCGCTTGGCGCAGAAGGTTCATGGTCTTGATCCCGTGGCTATGAGCGCGTTCATGCTGGAGGAGTGGCGTTCAATCTTGAAGTAAAGGTGCGTGCCAACCAATGTGGTTGGCAAAACACTGGCTGAGTGTTCTTCGCCATGAACAACTCTTTCCTATGCACTTTACATGTACCGTCTGAAAGTGAGTTGTTATGACGTTTGTCTGATGTTTTGATGGCGGTCGCTATGTTGTGTCCGGTTGCGAGTGACAAAAGTAACAGAGGCATGGCAGAGCTGCATTTGTAAATTAAGAGTTAATGGGGTACCGAAGCTTGGGCTCACAAATAGTGATTGTGTGGATTGCAATGAATATCGCTACAGTCCCTATGTGAAGCTGGGTGAATTCAATGTGGGGGCAACGCGATCATTTGACTGCTGAACCCGGCAACCTACATCGACAGTAGGAGGGCGGTTTAAATCCGCCTCGGTGTCCGTTGCCGTAGGACTCCTAGCAAAGAAAATCCTCACTCATTCGAAATCAGGAGTACATCGCATCATGTGGTTTGACGTGGCAATCACGCTCAGCTGCGCCGGCTGCGGACTCGTCTGCGGTTGGATTATGTGTGCGGTGACAGGTTTTGACACGGATCAGTATTATGAGACGAGTGAAAAACGTGAAGCGATTGGTGACGGAGAAGAAATTTCCGCAGAGCAGCTCCGTACCGTCGCTAATCGGTTGCGTGAATTTGCAACGACAATGGTCGAGAATGTTGACGCACACCAAAATCGTGTGCAAGCGGTAAGCGACGAGCTTCACGAAGTTGGTGATGCTTCTTCTGAGGTGGTGTTGGCTGCTGTCAGCCAATTGCTTCAGTCCAACGAGTCCATGCAGGATCAATTGCAGAATGCTAAAGATCGCATTCAACGGCAGGCAATGCAAATTGAATCAGCAGAGCGAAGGGCTGAGACTGATGCATTGACACAGGTTCCCAATCGACGTGCTTTCGACGCTTATTTGAAGCGGCGGCATGCAGAGGGACCTGGCACTGCAGGGACACTTGCTTTGTTGGATGTCGATTTGTTCAAGCAGTTCAATGATGTCTACGGTCATCGAGTTGGTGACGAAGTACTCCGTGTGGTTGCAAATGTTTTACACTCGCATTTGCAGCCCTATGGGCTTGTAGCGAGGTTCGGCGGCGAGGAGTTTGCGATTGTTCTGGATGAATGCCTCATCAGTGAGGCGGCATTGAAGATTGAGCAGGTTCGTGTTGCGATCGGGCAGTTGGTGATTGAATTTGAGGGGCAACCTCTGCGTGTTGCCGCTTCGGCTGGCGTTGCAACATTGATCGAAGATGAGACAGTTGAGGGTTGGTTGCAGCGTACCGACGATGCTTTGTATTACTCGAAAGATCAAGGAAGGAATTGTGCTCACCAAATGCAGGGCAAAAAGCCAACTTTGATTGAACTGAATCCCGAGGAAGTTTCATTGTCCAGTGCGGAAATGTTGGCTCTTGGCGATTCGAGTTCTGGTCAGGATGCCCCCAAAGGCCCTGTCTTAAGAGTGATCGAGGGCAATGGTGTCTTTGCTTCGCTGGCAAGCCGTGCATCACTGGAAAAGTCATTCAATGACATTCGGAGCCGTACAAAAGAATCTGTGTCGGTGCACCTGATGGTGGTGATGTGTGCACCTGGGTTGGGTAATTCATCCATCCGATCGATTCTGCAGGTGGTTCGAATGCCGCTGAGATCTGTTGACCGGATTGGGGCCATTGATGAGTCGACGTTGTTGGTCTGCATGCCGAGTGCGGATGCTGAGCTTGCTCGTCAACGCGGCGGGCAGATTTGCCATTCAATCATGTCGCTCGGAATAAAAACACCGGATGATCAAGTTGACTCGGTTCGTGTTGGGCTTGCAGAAGCCAAGGCTGGCGAGGGGTTTAACGAGACCGTTTCACGCGCATTGCAAGAGGCTGTGAGCCAGGATGACGGTGCTGAACTTGCAGAAACTGCAGATTGATTAGCATTTAAATTGATCGCGTCAGATGAGAGAGGTAAGGTTTTCGCGGATTTGATTTCGCCGTGAAACTTAGAGTCTTGAAAAAACATGATTTCAGTTGTGAATCCATCTTGACCTTTGGAAATGGACTCGCCTATCCTCCCAAACATGTTGAGTGATTGGCAACAAACACGCGACATTTGGTTTTCGGATTCAGCATGGTCCAGCACTGGCAGTCACTTGACTGTTGCGGACAGATTGTTGATTGTTCGCACGGATGTGGGCATGAAGCACTCTTGCAGTTTCCGAAAAGCGTTCGATGAGTGATGGCAAGGATGCCGGATTCTATATCGAACTCCAATCCACCGGCTCCCGGGATTTTAAGCGCGTCGTCCTCCGCCCCCCTAGGACAACGTACTTTCCGGGAGCTTTTTTTATGCGCGGTCACTACTTGGTTGCGAATGTTGATTGTTGGCAGAACGGCTACCGGTTTTCGTGACACACCTAAGTTGCCGTTGAGCTTTCAGTCATGCGAAAAAGTTTTACTTGCCTTGGCAGTTTTCCCGTCAATGTTGACTTGTCTCAATAACAGAACAAGTGTCAGTGCCGATGGATGGAAACAAGGTAAGAGTAGCGAGCAGTTATCAATCCGGGATCGTTCAGGTTCTTTTCCTTCTCCGTTCCCGTTCCAGATTTTACTGAGAGTCCGAATCTTCCTCAGCCTGTTCAGGAGTGGAGTCGCTGGCAGGATGCTGGATGAATCGATAACCGGCATCCCGGACAGTTAGTAGATGGACAGGAGTGGTTGTGTCGGGTTCGATGATTTTTCGGAGTCGCGCGATGAATTGATCCACGGCTCTGGTTTGGATATTACCCGGCAGTTCCCATACCTCGGTGAGCAGTTCATTGCGGCTGATGACTCGATCTTTATGTTCCGCGAAGTATTTGAGTAATTTCAATTCCTTTGGGGTCATTCTCACGGGTTTGCCGGAGACTGTTACTTCATGCGTTTCAAAATTGACGCTGATGTTACCGAAATCCAGTTCAATAAGTGCGTCCGGAATTTCGATTGTCTTTGCCGGTAGTGGTTTACTTCGTCCTATTTGAAGCAGGTTTTTGATGCGGCTGAGAAGTTCGTCTAATTCAAACGGTTTGCTCATGTATTGGTTGGCGCCGACATCAAATCCTCGCGTGCGATCCTCTGCAAGGGTCCTCGCTGAGAGCATGAGTACGGGGGTTGTGGTTCCCGCATCGCGGATCGTCTCACATACCGTATAGCCGCTCAGGCCAGGAAGCATCAGATCCAGAACGATGAGATCAATTGAATCGCCATTATTGTTGACCATGCGTAGAGCAGTGGGGCCATCTTCTACAAGTGTGACGCGATAGTTTTCGGCTTCCAAGTTGTATTTGATACCGACACCAAGGTGTTTTTCATCTTCGACGACGAGGATGTGTGGACGCATGGCAGTGTCATTCTGGAATTAAGGGGAGTGACTTGAGTCTATGTGCCAGCGGTCTCTGGGGGAACAACACCGTTGAGCGTGACTTTAAACTCGGTTCCTGTTCCCATCTCTCGATCCTGCAGGCGGATTGCTCCTCCTAGGCTCTTGACCACATTGCGAACCAAGTAGAGCCCCAGTCCGGTACCGGGTGTACTGCGTTCCAGTTCATTGCCGAGTCGGATGAAGCGTCCAAAAATTTTACGTCTCTGATTGGCAGGGATTCCCGGGCCGTTGTCAATGATTGATACAACAACTTTTCGGCCATCAATTAGCCTTGCGCGTATTTTTATTTCAGGTGTTGAACCAGCATACTTTACTGCGTTGTCTATTAGATTGCGGAACAGAATTTCAAGTTGTATCAGCCGACTTCTGATTAGGATATGGTCGGAATCCAACGTGACAGTTTCCTCGGGAAGGCGATAACGGACACAGATGGCTGATCCACACTGTTTCAGCAGGTCATCGAGGTGGACCAATTCGTCATCTGCGACGTCGCCGCCGCGGTCGATGCGTGCCGCGTCCAGAAGGTGGTTGATGAGCAAATCAAGTCGTTCGACGTCCTCCAGCATGAATTCGTGGAAATCCTGCTGTTGCTGAGCGTCAACGCTGTGACGCGTCATGGTTTGTAAGTAGAGTTTCAGCGAGGCGATTGGACTCTTTAATTCATGGGTTACTGCGTCGATAAAGTTGGACTGCCGCTGGTTCAATTTGACCGCTTTCACCGTGAGCGTTAAGTAAGCGATCACGCCGGCAAGCACGCTAATGAGTAGTACTGTGCCTGTGGAAAGAATTACCCAGAAGGCAACAGATGATTCAAGGTTGCCCGTTGCCCCAAGCACATTGCCCAAAATCCAGACACCAGCCAGGACGACAACTAGCACGATCATGACAACCCCAAGCGTGATCGGGGCTTTCAAGCTACGGCGTTCGAGCATACTGAGGCTATTTCTGAGAGTAGACGCGGGGTGTGGGAGGTACCGGTAGAAATTATGCTTGGGGCATTTCCCGTCGGTAACATAATGTAACTGAATGCTTTCATCAGCGGTCCCGATTCAATCCCTAAAGCTATTTTAAGTAAGTCGAGGTATTTGGGACCCTTGGCACGTGACGAAAGGTCGCCAACGCGTAATAATGCGACTAGATTCAATTCGAGCGTGACGTCATGTGGAGGGTCATCGTGAACGCGGAAACTCGAACGCGACGCTTTTCAGAAAGAACGCTTCGCCAGGTACAGCTTGATTGTAAGCGTGCGATGATCCGAGGTAGATTTTGCCCGGATCGAAGTGAAGTCGCGGAGCTGCGATGCGCGGCCGACGAGCCGGAAAAAGATGAAGGTTTCGGGAGTCAGTTGTGGTACTTCGAGGGTTGGGGGGTCGACTTGTACGATCAACGGCATACAGTATTCGGAGTGGTTGAATACTCGCTTCAATACGGTCTGCATGAGTTAGTCGAGGATGCAGTTTTTGAATCTGACGACCAACGAGAGCGATTCCGTGAGATGTATGATCAGGAAAAGCACAAGGCAACGTGGCGGCACCCCTCCCACCGATGGCTAGCTCTCGGGGTGGTTTTGACGGCCGTTTTCAGCTTGACCTATTTAGCAATCGTGACCCTTACGTGAACTCAAAATCTGTTTCCGATGCACCCATTGTCAAAGTTGATAATGTTGCAAAATGCTATGGCAAGTGGTCACTCCGCGGCACGCGGAAAGTGCATGCCCTCAAAGGGGTTTCACTCCAGGCTTCCGCTGGCGAAGTCTTCGGGTTGCTCGGCCCAAACGGCGCAGGCAAAACAACCCTCGTCAAGGTTTTACTAGGTGTCGTCAGTCCGACATCCGGGAACGCAGCCCTGTTTGGGCAAGCGGCCGGGAGTAAATTTGCGCGTAGCAAGATCGGCTATCTGCCTGAGACTTTACGTGTCGATCGTCATCACAGTGCACGCTCTGCGTTGAGGTTTTATGGTCGACTAAGCTCAATGAGTTTGAAGCAGATCGATAAACGCAGCGACGAGTTGTTGGAGTTGGTCGGTTTGCAGGGGCGTGACCGGGAGCCACTGAAGCGATTCAGTAAGGGAATGAACCAGCGTCTTGGGTTGGCACAGGCATTGATTCATGATCCCGATTTGCTTGTTCTTGATGAACCAACTGATGGATTGGACCCGGTAGGACGCAGTGAAGTTCGAAAAGTAATTGAACGACTGAGTGCGTCAGGGAAAACGATTTTTCTCAATAGCCACATTCTGCAGGAAGTTGAGGTCGTCTGTACTCGCGTTGCTGTGTTAGCAAATGGTGAAATTCGTGGTTCAGGAACCATTGCGGATCTCGCAGGAGATGACGCTTCTGACGCAGTCACGCTTGATGTCTGTTTCGAAGACGAACGTGCTGCACAGCAATTCATAAAGAAGGTCAATGCGAGTCATCCGGAGTTGTCTCTGGGATTTGACGCCAATGGTTCACCCAGCGGGACGCACCGTCTTGCTGCTGTCTCTTATACACATCTCCGAGCCCACGAGACCGAGGCTGATCT
>OJCR01000906.1_pt1 | contig 12048 bp, 9 predicted proteins | sample 1591611 | NCBI WGS metagenome assembly OJCR01 (sample SAMN05416815, study PRJEB24817) | seawater metagenome | isolation source: Sea water | place: Canada:Atlantic | collected 2013-07
CTACACGTAAGGAGTCGTCGGCAGCGTCAGATGTGTATAAGAGACAGGTAGTAGGCGCTGCAACAAACCTAAGTATTACTGCTGAAGAAATCGAGCAATACCAAGCTAATGATCTCGCTGATATATTTCGCTACTCGCCTTCAATTAGTGTTGGTGGTTCAGTTGGCGTGGCACAAAAAATATATATTCGCGGCCTAGAAGATGCTTATTTAAATGTCACCGTAGATGGTGCACAGCAAACCTCCACACTTTTCCATCACATTGGCCGTGTCACTATCGACCCAGATTTGTTACAACAAATTGATGTGCAGGCTGGCGCTGGTGAAGCAACCAGTGGTCCAGGCGCTATTGGTGGTTCAATTCGCTTTAAAACCAAAGATGCGGATGACCTGTTAGCTGAAGGCGAGCAATTTGGTGGCCGTGTTAAAGCAAGCTACTTTTCGAACGACGGCACACGCTATAGTGGCAGCCTTTACGGCAAGCTAAGCGATACATGGGGCGTGCTAGGTTATTACAGCACTGTCGATCGCAACAATATGGAAGATGGCGACGGTAACGAAATTTACGGTACAGCGGCCGATCAGGACATGTTGTTCCTTAAAGCCAGTGGCGATATTGCTGAAAATCACTATTTGTCGCTAAGTGTTGAGCAACGTGACGAAGAAGGTGAGTTTTCAGCACGCCCGAACTGGGTAGTATTAGAAGGTGCAGCGCTTTACCCAAGTGAAGCCGAGCGTGATACCTATGTAGCAAACTATCGTTTCGCACATAGCGATATGGTTTACCTAGAAGCCACCGCTTATCAAACCGATTCTTCATTCCAAGGTGGCCGTTTTAATTGGTTAGCCGAGATAGACACTTACGGTTTTGATATTCGCAATACCAGCGAAACGGCAAACCACAAATTTGTTTACGGGGTAGATTACCGTAGTGATGAAGTGGAAAGTGGACCAGCTGCAGGAGCGGTAGAGAACGCGGAAGAAAGCAGCGTTATGGGCATCTACGCTCAAGGTTATAGCAACATTACCCCTGAACTATTGCTTAGCTATGGTGTGCGCTACGACGACTATGATTTCCAGCAACGCATTTTGCTTGAAGAGTATTACGGTACACCGGTTACCGACAGCGAAGCTTCACTAGATGACTCTGAACTAAGCTTTAATATTGGTGTTGCATATCAGCTTACCGAAGCATGGACCTTAGGTTTGGGTTATGCCGAAGCGGCAAGGGGAAAAGAAATTGGCGATGGTTTTACTATCGACGGTTATCTTTACGATGGCTCAGACATTCCTGTAGTGGCTGATGATCTTGTACCCGAAACAGTACAAAACATTGAAGTGTCTATTGAATACAGTGCGAATAACTTAAATGCGAAATTAAGCGTTTTTAACTCAACCCTAGATGATGTGATTTTTGAAGGCTTTGAAGGAAACTCTGTTTTTAATAATATCGGTAGCGTAGAAAGCAGCGGTATTGAATTCGACCTTGCTTATCGCGTCGATTCATTCGACTTCTTCTTTGGCTTCTCGACCGCCGATACTGAATTAGACCCAAGAGACGGCCTATACAGCGTTGACTATTCATCTATTGATTTAAACGGTTATGAATTTGTGGGCTTAGGTAATAGCCGCGGCGATACCATAGTGGTTGGCGTAGATTACGCCGTTAACGCCGATATAAGTGTGGGGACTAGTATTAGACAGGTTAGGTCTATTGATATTGATACCTTGCACCAAGCGGTTGATTTGGGTTGGACAGACAGCTTGTATAGCTTAAACAAACCAAGCTACACCCTTGTTGACTTGTATGGTGAGTGGCAGGCCACAAGCAATATTCTTGTTAACCTAGCGGTATCTAACTTGTTTGATGAGTACTACATCGACCATTCAAGCGTGGGTGACTATAGCGAAGTATTTGGCACTGTTATTGGCCCCCATGAAGCAGGTAGAGATATCAGGCTATCAGTAACCTACGACTTTTAGCACTAGGTCGTTAACCCGATGGTGTCTAAAACTATAAAGAAGTGGGTCTTTTGGACCCACCTTATTGCCGGCTTAATAGCCGGCATATTTGTTTTGTGTATGTCTTTTACAGGCGTATTACTAACCTATGAACGGCAAATTGTAGAGTTCAGTGAAAGGCTGCATGATGTAGAGCCTGCTAAGTTGTCTACAGATGTAAGTGAAACGGCTGTGCAACACGAAGGCGAGGGCATAGGCGAGAACACTGATACACAAGCACATAGCGCCGCTAGGGCGCGCATTAGCACCGATGAAGTGGTTACAATTTTACAGGCATTGAAGCCTAACGAACCACATATCTATGTTCGTTGGGTAAACCGCGAAGGCGCAGCTATCCCTGCTTGGGCGGGGCGACACAGCTTTTTGCTACACCCTTATACTGGCGAAATTCTACGAGAAGGCGAGGGCATGGTGGGGGAGTTTTTCCATGTGGTCACCGACTTTCATCGTTATTTATCTCTTGCGGGCGACTATCGCGTGGTGGGTAAAAACATCACAGCGTATGCCAACTTAGTATTCCTCTTTCTAATCGTAAGTGGCCTGTATTTATGGTTGCCTAAGCGTTTAAATTTAAGAGCTTTTAAACAGCAGGTTCTATTACCCAAAACTTACCAGAATTCCCATCATCGAAATCGTCAGTGGCATGTCGTCTTCGGTATCTGGTGTTTAATACCGCTATTTGTTATTACCTTAACCGCCACTATTTTTCATTTCGATTGGGCCAATAAAGCCATATATGGCGCCTTTGGTGAAAGTGTACCGACGCGGGAGCAGCATGAGGAAATTACCAGTTTAGCGGCTGACGTGGTGCCCTATGAAACGCTGTTTAATGCAGCCCAGCAACACGCCAACGCGAATGGCTACGCAGATTGGTATTCAATGTGGATGGAAATAGGTGAAGATATTCATGAAGCACGTTTTTTCATTGATAAAAGCATAGGGCATAGGCAAGAGCTTGCGTATTCGCTTTTTTTCGATACCCAGACGGGAGAAGTAACCAAGGTGCTAAGAAAGCAAGATTGGTCTGCTGGTGGTCAAGCGTGGGGCACGGCTCGCTTTCTACATACCGGTGAATACTTTGGGGTTGTGGGCCAAACCGTGGCAGGGGTGGTGTCCTTGCTTGCTTGTGTGCTGGTGTATACCGGCATTGTATTGGCGTGGCGCAGATTAGTCAGCGAGCCTAAACGGTTGCGTGAAAATGCAGGGGCAAATTCTTAAATCAATATCGCTCTTATCGCTAAAATACGCAGGTATGAGTGAATATTAGCGAGCTGTGGTGGATGAGCTAGGCAATTCAATTTGAATTTTTAGCCCACTGCGCTGGCCGGCGACATCAGTATAATTTCGAGCTTTGATAGTACCGCCCACGGCCTCAATTTGTCGGTGGGCTAACGCCAACCCTAAACCAAAGCCAGTGCTTTGCGATGTATCTATTCGTTCGCCTTTGGATACTCTGGCTTTATCTACCCGAAAGAAAGGCTTAAAGATGTCCCCAAGCATATGTTCAGGCACACCGGGGCCATTGTCTTTTACACATAGCCGGTAACCCTTCTCGGTGCTGCTGAGCAGTACCTCTACTTCCGATTTTTCTGGGGTATGCCGCAATGCGTTGCGAATAATATTCTCTATTGCTTGGCCCAATGCTATTTGGCTGCTTTGGGTCAGCGGCGCTTTTTTTGGCAGCGTGCTAACAAGGTTTTTGTCGGGGTATTCGAATCGTGCGTCTTCGCATATAACCTGTATTAATTCCACCAAATCGAAGTCTTCAGCGTTTAACTGTGGAGACTCGGTATTTAACCAAGCGAGAGTAAGCGTGTCTTCCACTAGGTTGCGCATAGTAGATGCTTCGTAGCGAAGTCGCGCTAATGCTTGTTGCGGGTTAATTTGCTGCTCTACAAAATCAACCGCCATATCTATACGTGTTAAGGGTGTACGCAATTCATGAGACAAATCTGCTAGCAACTGACGTTGATTATAAATAAGTTTGCTGGTTCTATCGGCCATCATATCGAAAGTAACGGCTAAGCGGGTAAGCTCGTCATTCCGCTCAAGCAGCGATGCATTGGTTCTTACATCATAATGCCCGGCGCTGAAAGATTTTGTGACGTTTTCCAGCTTTCTTAAAGGCGACATAACGTGGCGGTATAACACTAAACTTAATATGCACAGTAATATTAGCGGCAGTGCAATTTGCAGCATGGCATTGGCATATAGCAGCATGGCACCTGGGCGCATGCGTTGGGGTAGTTCAATTAAAAGGTGGGTATTGGCGTCGGCAAAGGGAATTTCCATTACGGGGTTTTGCTGAAAATATAAGTGTATTTTCCACTCCACACTTCTGCCGTATTGAAAGCGGTCGAAAAAGGGTTTGTAGATAGTAGAGTCGGCCAGAGGAGTAATCTCTGAACTGACTACGCCTACCCACGTTTGCTCTTTTTCTTGAAGCATCTTAAGCCAAACTGACAAGGCTTCTTCGCCTTCATTTGTCCAAATTTCATCGGCTTTTTTTCCGTAATCTAGCAATTGCTGTTGATGTTCTTGTGCAATAAAGCTCATGCTAGATTCGGTATGATTTGTTAACCAGTCAATGGCCCAAAACAGCAGTACAGTACCCACGCCAATAACAGTACACATTCGCCAAAACAGGGTATATTTCATGAAAACCGATAGCCCTTTCCGTGAAGCGTAGAAAGCCTTTCTGGCGGCATACCTGCTTCTACTAACTTTTTACGTACACGGCTGATGTGCATGTCCAAACTTCTATCGTAACGGCTGAATGGCCTGTTAAGCACGCTTTGATATAAGAAGGCTTTGGTCATCACTTCATGGTGATTTTCTAGCAACACCCATAACAACTTAAATTGAATGGGGGTGAGCTCAACGTCGTGACCTGAAAAGCAAACATCTTGCTTTATTCGGTTAAGTTGAAGCTCATCAATGATTAACTGTGAAGCTTGTTTGGGGGGGATAGCGTCTCGCTGGCTACGACGTAGTAAAGCCTCTATTCTAAGCATCATTTCTGTGAAGTTAAACGGCTTAGGCAAGTAATCATCAGCGCCTTTTCTATAGCCTTCAATACGCTCTTGCTCAGCGCCACTGGCGGTAATCATCATTACCGGAGTATGCTTAACTTTTCGAATTTGATTCAAAACAGCCAAGCCATTCAGCGAAGGTAACAAAATATCGAGTAAAATAAGATCGAAGCTTTCCTGCAGCGCCGCTAACAAGCCTTTCTGGCCATCTAGGCACTGCGTAGTGGTAAACCCTTTTTCTTTTAGCAGCCTAGCTACCTGATCGCTAAGGGTTATATCGTCTTCTATTATTAAAATGCGAGCGGCAGACATAGTATGTACCCAAGTTGAGAGACTACATGCTATTGATAATTGTTATTATTTGCAAGTTGGTTGAGGTATCGCTTCCAAATAGTGAGCATATTTGCTACTTTCAGGCCACATTACGCAATATTGTACATAAGTACCTTTATCTTTTTCTTCATCTTAAAACGGCTAGGATCAGTCATGCCTTCTTATTTTAATAATTCACTTTTAATTGTATTGAGTCTGCTTTTTATCATCACTGGTTGTAGTAATAACGCCAGTCAAATCTCCTCAGACGCAGACTCAGTGAGCGAAGATGAATCTGCAACCACCCTAACCGGTACTTGGCAGGTGGAGAGCATCGACATGGGTGGCATTATCGATAGCAGTATGATGACCGTAGAGTTAGTAACAAAAAATAGAATTTCCGGCTTTACTGGCTGTAATCAATTCTCAGGCATACTTAATTTACAAGCGGGCGAATTAGCAGAAGGTGAGTTTGCAACGTCTAAACTGGCAACGACTCGCCGCGCGTGTGTAAGTGCCATGTCAGCGCAAGAACAGCGATTTGTGAAAGCGCTAGAAGCGGCAAGCCGTTACGAAATTCAAAAGGGCACCTGGTTGGTTATTTATGATAATGCCGGTAAGCAAAGACTGAAGTTAATAAAAATGTCCGCACAAGACACGGCGAAGAATGAAAAAATGGATGCTGCTACCACAGGAACGCATCAGTTTAATTGTGCGACAGCAGGAAACATTGTGGTGCGCTTTTTAGGCCCAGATACCATTAAGTTATCTGAAAATGGTAATATTCATATATTACAGCATGCCCGTTCAGCCTCAGGAGCGCGTTATATTGGCATGAATACAGAATTTTGGAATAAGGGAAGTTCAGCCGTTCTTAGCCTTCAAAATCAATCTTATTCATGCAGCAAATAACCAATTAATGACTTTTGAGTTTAAAACTACACTTTCCCGCCTTTTATAGGTTTTTTTGCACATATAGCAGTTTTTCGCATCTCGTTACTTGCCAACTTTCCAAATTGGGTACTACGCTTAGTCCATATTGTAATCAACACTGACTAACGCGTTGCCTACTTACTCCCCTTCAATGTACAGAGTAAGTACCTTTATGACATTGAACACACGTCATGCATATTTCGCTCGGTTTAATCGGGCGTGATGAAGGAGTAGTGGCAAAGTATAAGGAGATCCTTTTGCATTCAAACGTGGAAAGTTCATCTACACATTCAAAAAGTAGCGCTAACCTCTATCTGGTGGGCGTAGTGGTAGGGTTATTAGCGGCTTGGGCTCTGTTCTTTCTAGGCTCAGCGCTGTTCGGCTTTGTTTTGCTTACGGTGGTATTAATCGGCTTTGTCGCTTATTCGTCAAGTAAGAACACCTCGTCTGATGCTAATTCCTCTATGGAAGAAACACAGTCCAGCACCAGTCATGTAGAAGATAATATTGCATTAGCAGGGGGGGAGATTGCGCATTCGCTATCAATATGTGAGGGCAATTTATCTTCTATTAGAACAACCCAAGATGATGCTGTTGTTACCCTTAGCCAAGCCTTTACCAGTTTAAAAGACCTTGTGGCAGAACAGGTTAATTGCATTGATGCCCTGCTAAGCGTTGATGCATCAAACAGCACCGCTTACTCAGATAAAATGCGCAATTTTGCTCAAGATACCGACAGCACCCTTGTAAGCTTTATCGATTCCACAGAAAAAATGTCTTCTTCAACGCAGCATTTAATGAGCCAAGTACAAATCATTCAACAAGCAATGCCTACGGTTATCGATGCCCTTAGCGGAATAGACGATATTTCAGCCCAAACTAATTTGCTAGCGTTAAATGCAGCCATTGAAGCGGCGCGAGCCGGTGAAGCGGGAAGGGGCTTTGCCGTGGTGGCCGATGAAGTACGGGCGTTATCTACCCGCTCAACCCAGTTCAGTGATGTTATTAAGAAGCAGGTAGAAAATATTAAAGGTCTGGTAGATAAGCTCACAGAAACTGCCGAGTTCGTTGCTTCTCAAGATATTTCCCATGTGGTTGAAGCCAAAGACCATATCAGTAAAGAGCTAAAAGACATTATTCGCAAAGCAGAATCAGATCAAGTTACCACCAAGCAACTAGAGGGTATTGGCCAACAACTTGATGATGCAATAAATAACGCGATAAGAGGCATGCAGTTTGGCGATATAAATGGCCAGCACATTAATTATACGAAAGATATTGTGAAATTTATTATCGAGCGACTCCAACAATTAGAGCCTGAAAATTTGGAAGCATTTGCTTCTGAATTAAAGGCTTACCAACAAGCGCTTGCCCAACGAGGAAAAACCGATCATAACCCAGTATCTGCAACATCCATGCAGTCGGGAGAGGTAGAGTTATTCTAGGGTACAAAGGATTTTGACATCAAAAGTTATTACTTTTAAGCAGTGAGGGAATAGAAAGGATGAGCAAGCATATTTTAGTAGTCGACGATTCTATATCAATTCGTCAAATGGTAGAGATGACCTTAAAAGGTGCTGGCTACACGGTTACTACCGCACAAGATGGTCAAGAAGCATTAGACAAATGTAAGTCTCAGCAATTTGGGTTTGTATTGACTGACCAAAATATGCCTCGCATGGACGGTTTAACACTCATCAAAAATTTACGTAGTTTAAGCGGTTTCAATCGTACGCCTATTGTAATGCTTACCACAGAAGCAGGCCCAGAGATGAAAGCCAAAGGGAAAGCGGCGGGTGCTACAGGTTGGATGGTGAAGCCTTTCGATCCTAATAAGCTGCTAGATGTGACAAAGCGCGTTTTGGGCTAATCCTCTTCACATCATACCGGCCTGGAAGGATTCAGAATGAGCATCGATATTGAGCAATTTCATGGCGTGTTTTTTGACGAGAGCGATGAGCATCTCGACGACATGGAACAACTGCTAATTAGCCTTGATGTAGACTCGCCTGACCCGGAAGAACTCAACAGTATTTTCCGCGCGGCCCATTCTATAAAAGGGGGCAGTGGCATTTTTGGTTTCAATGCCCTAATGAACCTTACCCATGTAATGGAAAACCTGCTAGATAAAGCCCGTAATCAAGAGATATCTGTTACCACCAATATCGTTAACCTGTTACTAGAAACCCTTGATGTATTAAAAGCGACGTTATCTGCCTATCGCGATCAGGTCGATGTGCCAGAACAAGCCATTGCCGTCAGTATTACCAAGCTGGAAAGGGCGCTATCTGAAACCCAAGGTGCAGCCGCGGCTGATACTTCTAACGATGTCGATAACGCTAACGGCTTTGACAATAGCAACGGCAGTTCAGATGCTGACAGCAGCGATAGTTCAAATGACAACAGCGACGCCTTTGGCTTTTTTGATGATGAGCCCGACCTCACCACAAACATTAGCCAACAGACCGAGATTAACGACGTTGAGTTGTCCACACAAAGTGATGATGGTTTTGGGTTCTTTGATGATACGCCAAGCGAAGCAGTCGCTAGCGCAGAAGACGACGGCTTCGGCTTTTTTGATGAACCAGAAATGCAGGTCTCTACACCAGCAGCCAGCGATAACAGCTATGGCTTTTTCGATACAACAGAGCTGCCTGAAAACAAGGCAACGCCTGACAATTCTGAAGCCGTAGTTTCACCTAAACTATTTGTGCTAGACCCTATTGCGGCAAAGGGTACAGGTGAAACATCTGCATTAAAGAAAAAGTCACCGCCAAAAGCGAGTGATGCTGCGCCGCCTATTAAGACGAATAAAAAAAGTGTTGGTCGCGATAGCGCTTCCATTCGAGTGGATACCAAAAAAATCGACTCTATGGTTAATTTAGTCGGCGAGCTCGTTATCACTCAATCTATGCTGTCGATGATTGGACAGGAAGTAGATGGGCAAGTAGGTGAGCGTTTGCAAGTGGCGATAGACGAGCTGCAGCGCAATACTCGTGAAATTCAAGAATCGGTAATGTCAGTCAGAATGTTACCGCTAACAGCTACATTTAATCGCTTCCCTAGGCTAGTTCGTGATTTGGCTGGCAAGCTAGATAAAAAAGTTGATTTAGTTTTACAAGGCGCGAATACAGAAATTGACAAAAGCCTGATTGAAAAGCTTGTCGACCCATTAACGCATTTGGTTAGAAACAGTATCGATCACGGTATTGAGTTGCCCGAAAAGCGACGTGCCGCCGGTAAGCCCGAAATGGGAACCGTCATTCTAGGCGCTGAGCAAAAAGGCGGCAGTATTATTATTAAAATCATAGATGATGGCGGCGGGCTGAATAGGGCGCGTATTTTGGAAAAAGCACGTTCCAATGGTTTAACTGTTAATGATGACATGCCAGATAGCGAAGTCTGGCAGCTTATCTTTCAAGCCGGTTTTTCAACTGCCGAAGCGGTAACCGATGTGTCAGGCCGTGGTGTGGGTATGGATGTAGTAAGGCGGAATATTGAAGCCATTGGTGGGCGGATTGAAATAGAGTCTTCATTAGGCGAGGGCTCGGGCTTTTTCATACATTTACCGCTTACCCTCGCTATTGTTGATGGCATGTGCGCGTCAGTTGGCAATCAGATTTTTGTCATACCTTTGCTCAACATTGTGGAGTCTTTTCAGCCCACTGCCAGTCAACTTAAAACCCTAGGCAACGATACGGTGCTTTATGTACGTGACCAATATTGGCCGCTTGTTCCACTTCACGATTATATGGACGTAGAAAACGCCAACCGTAAACCCACAGAAGCCATTGTTGTATTACTTGAAAGCAGTAAGAAACGCTTTGGAGTACTTGTAGACGCCTTAGTTGGCCAGCAACAAGTGGTAATAAAGAGCCTAGAAGCTCACTATCGAAAAGTGGCTGGACTTGCCGGCGCTACTATTATGGGCGACGGAAAAGTTGCGCTTATTATCGATGCTGACTCTATCGCAACTACTTATACGTCAAGTCAATTGGAGGACATGCTCGCATGAGTGATACCGCATTACATCAGGCTGTTATTGGGGGCGATGACAAGGAATATCTAAGTTTCGTACTTGCCGATGAGCACTACGCTTTAGATATCAAAACGGTAAAAGAAATTCGTGGCTACGAGCAAGTCACTAAAATTGCTAATGCGCCAGCGTTTATCAAAGGGGTAATCAATTTGCGAGGGGACATTGTGCCTATTGTAGATTTGCGCCTTAAGTTCAACGTTGGCGAAGCCACTTATACCGAATTTACCATTGTGATTATGCTCAATATACAAGATCGCATTGTAGGTATTGTGGTCGATGGCGTATCGGATGTTATTCGGTTAATGGAAGACCAAATTCTAGCACCACCTGAATTTGGTGTGGCTTTTGATAGCCGATACTTGCACGGGTTGGCAGATGTAGATGGTCAGATGGTTATTCTGGTGAATATTGAAAGCCTTATCACCAGTGAAGAAATGGGCTTAGTTGCTCCCCAAAGCGTTAACGAAGACGCGTAACAGCTAAGACGGCAACGGTAAAAAATTTCGCAAATTTAGGATGAACTGGTTATGGGCGTGTTTAACTTTCTCAACAATGATGAGCTTAAAGCTGCACAGCACGAAGCGCAGCTCAAAACGCAAATTCTCGATGCATGCACCGCAAGCATTATGGTAATTGATGGCGCGGGTAATATTGTATATCACAACCCTGCTTTTTTAGCGCTGGCGAAGCAATGCCCTGATGATTTTACGGTTTCCACTCATGGCGGCCATGCTTCTTTAAAAGGGCAAAATTTATCGGCAGTTATTAAAGGTAATACCCAACTGCTGAATCAAATATTGCAGTGCCGAGAAGAAAGTCTTTATGCGCAATTGGCTGAGAGTGTGTTTACCCTCAATATTACCCCGCTTAGTGCGTCAAGCTCAGAGCCCGCTCAGTATGTTGTGCAATGGAGTGATAACGAACAGGAAGATCAACACGCGGGTATGGTTAGTGCCATTAACCAAAGCCAAGCGGTTATTCTTTTTTCTCCCGATGGCAATATTGTTAAAGCGAATGAAAATTTTCTGTCAGCCATGGGCTACTCAGAAAGCGAAATTGAAGGCAAACATCACAGCCTGTTTGTTACTCGAGAATACGCCAGTAGCCAAGAATACAAAGACTTTTGGTCGGTATTACGAAGCGGTGAAGCTCACAGCGGAGAATTTTGCCGCGTAAATAACAAGGGCGAAGACGTTTGGATCCAAGCTTCTTACAACCCTATTTTAGACAGCAACGGGCAACCTTTTAAGGTGGTGAAATTCGCCACTGATATTACCGCTGAAAAAGCTAAGAACGCTTACTTCGAAGGGCAACTAATCGCCATAAGCAAATCTCAAGCGGTTATCGAGTTTGATTTAGATGGCGTGATTTTAGATGCCAACAGTAATTTCTTATCGGCGCTTGGTTACACCCTAGATGAAGTGAAAGGAAAGCATCACAGCATATTTGTAGAACCTGCTTTTAAAAACAGCCCAGAATACGCCGCCTTTTGGGAGCAATTGCGCAAAGGGGTATATGCTAGTGGCGAGTACAAGCGTATTAGTAAACTAGGTAATGCTGTTTATATTCAGGCTTCGTACAATCCCATACTCGATCAAAATGGCAACCCCTTTAGGGTAGTGAAGTACGCTACCGACATTACGGGGCGCACGGTAGCAGTAGACCTGTCTCTTATACACATCTGACGCTGCCGACGACTCCTTACGTGTAG
>OJCR01000908.1_pt1 | contig 12037 bp, 10 predicted proteins | sample 1591611 | NCBI WGS metagenome assembly OJCR01 (sample SAMN05416815, study PRJEB24817) | seawater metagenome | isolation source: Sea water | place: Canada:Atlantic | collected 2013-07
ACGAGATCAGCCTCGGTCTCGTGGGCTCGGAGATGTGTATAAGAGACAGCAACGAGACGTATCAAAGTTCCCCCCATTGAAATTACATCGTCATCCGGATGTGGCGAGAACACGATGATGCGTTTTGGGAAGATGTCGTCACGGTGTCCCGGACGATCACCTACTTGTTTGGCATGCTCCGGTTTGCCTCCAGGCCACCCCGTGATCGTTGAGTGCATGTGACGAAAAACACGTAAGTTAATGTCGTAGGCATTTCCATGGGCCGCCAGCAGGTCCTGAAGTCCTTGCTCGTTGTAGTCCGCGTCCGTCAGTTTCAAAACGGCTTTCCCCAGTTCCTGTGATAGATCAATCACAGCTCTTCTGATTGTCACAGGGTCCCAGTTAACCTCTCCCAAAAGCCAGGGAGCCTGCGATCGCGTCAAACTTGAAGCAGCTGAATCATCGAGTAGGAAATGTGTGTCGGGGTGGTCTTGTAAAAAAGTCGCAGGGATCGTCGTGTTCGCGTAACCTTCAACTGTTTTGGCGACAATGTCGGCTTTGCCTTCACCGAAAGCGAGCAGCAGAATTCGCTTTGCTTCCAGAATCGTGCCCACACCCATTGTGATCGTATAACGGGGGACATTCTCCGCACCAAAAAAATCACTGGCAGCATCAGTGCGAGTGACGCGGTCAAGAGTAATCATTCGAGTTCTTGTCGCTCGATCCGAGCCGGGTTCATTCAATCCGATGTGACCAGTACGGTTGATACCCAATAATTGGATGTCGATACCGCCACAATCACGAATTTGCTGTTCGTACTGGTGGCAGTATTCAGCAACATCTGCTTTTGGGATGGCTCCATCCGGAATGTGCACGTTGCTCGGCTGGATGTCAACATGATCGAATAGATGCTCGTGCATGAATCGGGCAACGCTTTGCAACTCAAATGGTTGCATTGGAAAATACTCGTCGAGGTTGAAGCTGGTTACGTTGGCAAACGAAACTTCTCCATTTCGGTGCATTCGGACCAGTTCATCATAAACATTGACGGGTGTAGAACCGGCTACCAAGCCCAAGACACACATCTGTCCTTTGGCAGCCTTTAGACGTATCAGTTCCGCGATTTCGCTCGCTGCGGCGACACTTGCGTCTGACGCGCGGTTGAAAACGCGACAAGGGATCCGTTCATTGGGGAATTCAATCACGATGCAATTACCTGTTGTGCGACCATGGCTGCTCCAATGACACCGGCATCATTGCCGAGTGAAGCAAATTCTACTTTCAAATTATTACCGACTTGCTCGAGGGTCGTGTCGACAATAGTACTGTGTACAGTTTCCAGAAATCGTTGGCCGACTTTGGATTGCTTCCCACCGAAGGTCATCGCTCCGCCCAGCAACACCACGGCTGGATCAATTACCTGCGCCATCTGGCCGATTGCCTGTCCTAGATACTCGGCGGTTTGGTTGATGACAGTGATGCACAGATCACAATTGTCTTGAGCTCGCGAGGCGATGTCCCTTGGGGTAACATCACCTGTTGATAGTGCCGCGCGGAGATCTGAGTTGTTTGCGGTTTCAGCCAACGAGTGCAACTGTCTTACCACACCTTTTGAGCCAGCATACGCCTCTAGGTGACCGCGTTTGCCGCAGGTGCATCGAACGGCATTGCTGCCAAACCGGATTGCGATATGCCCAAGTTCACCAGCACAACCGTGGTCACCACCATAAGGCGATCCATTGATCACCAAACCACTACCGATACCTGTGCCGAGCGTTACCAACGCTAGAGATTTGTTGCCCAGTGATCTCAACGCATGCTCAGCATAGGCTGCTGAATTTGCATCATTAACCACGGCGTTTGGCAGATCTCTTACCTCGGAAAGAATCTCTTGGAGACGCTTTCCCTGCCAGCCAGGCAGATTAACGACTTCGCGAAGAACTGCTTCTTGAGCATCGAGCACACCAGGGACTGCCAAGCCGATGCCAGCCAGATTTGCCTTCTTACAACTGCCGGAAGAAAGCTCGCTATCAGCGAAGCCAATTGCCGCGGCAAATACCCTTTCGGGTGTGCCTAGGCTGGGAGTCGCGAGAGCATTTTTAGCATGGACGGTGCCTGACGCGTCAACCAAACCAAGTTTGACACTTGTTCCCCCGACATCGATACCAAGAAATAAATCTTGCTGGACGATCGGTGCCGTTGCATTGGTAGCAGATTCGCTGGTCATAAACGCGGATTAGGGCTAGATAAGGAATGGCATCATTTTGCATGACTTCTGATGACAAGGTGGCAAGCTAGTAGTCTGTCATGCGAGCATCTTCCTAAGCCAGATGCAGACGTAATGCACCAGACCCAGCAGAGGAGTCACCGGACCTCTCGCACTCCATGTTAATCAAAAACTGATTGCTGCGGCATGTGAGTCCGGGAAAGTGGTCCGGCAAGACACGAAAACAGCCGGCCCGCGGTGCAGGAGCATCATTTGTAAGACTAGCGGAGGGTCTGATTACGGTATTGTCCCTAGCAACGCTACGACCGGTATCATCCGCACCCATTCGTTCTACATTGGTAGACCGCATGCAACTATCGAAAATTGACTTTTCGGATTCAAGAAAGGGTGCTCTCTGCCCAAAAACACAGCTTGCGATTAGCGGTGGAGGGCGAGCCCTAAATGGAGTGCGAATGGTTGCAGTTGGATGACGTTAGCCGAACCTCTCCAAACGACTACTTCAGGCCATCCGGTAGTCGGCCAGCAGCTACTTCTTCGTCCCACTCATCCATGAGTGGCCAACTCTCCGCGAGCAGTCCGAAGTCGGCCATTTTTAAGTAGCCACGGACCCTTTGTATGGTGGTATCAAGTAAATCGTGATCGTTGGCAAAGATGGGCCCATGGCTTGGAGCCAGCCATTTAACATCACTATCACGAATTCGTTCGAGCGAGCCGACAAAACTTTTGATGTCGCTTCCATGGTGAGCGTCGATGGCCCCAATGCATCCGTCACGGTAGATGTTATCACCACTGAGCAGCACGTCTCCAATTCGGAACGCCAGTTGGCTGTTCGTGTGACCAGGCGTGTGCCATACCTCAACTTTCAACGAACCAACTTCGATGATGTCTCCATCACTGACTTGATGCTCGATCTCCACAGGAGGCATTGCCATTTTTAAATCTTGTGCTGCGATTTCCGCAAGCGTGATCAGGGTGTCACCGGACTGGAGAGGTGCCACTGCATTCGGGTGGGCGGTGACCGAAGTCTTCAGCAACTGCTTAGCTTTCGCAAGTCCCTGAATATGATCCACGTCGGCATGCGTGGCCACGAGAGTTTTGCAGCGTGAGAATGGGAAGTCCATTTGTCGTATGATCTCGACAAAGTCCTCAACGGTCTCTTCGTATCCAATGTCGATCAAAAGCCATTCATCACCATCGTAGACAACGTAGACATTGCACCCGAGAACTTCTCCTGCCTGGAAGTTGAGTTCAATAATTCCCGGGAAAATTGGTTTACGGGTCAGCATGGTCTTTATTGGAAAATTAGGAATGAATCAGGATGCATTGTACGGTCAAGGTGATCGATTCTGTAGCCCACAGTTGATATCGGGCTCGCGGCATTTCGCCACGATACCGATATGTGATATTTCTGCGGCTTACGCTACAAAATGCCGGCCAAACCATGGACAAAGTTTGGAAAGTGCAGTTTGGAGACCAAATCGCGTTTCATTTTGCGGTTCCAGACCCGTTTGTTGCTCTCCGACCTCATCATTACCGAAGAACCAGTATCTGGTGTCACAAACTGCGGTTTGCTCGATCCGGTTTGTCTTGCAATTTCCTCGTAAAACTGAGTTCGTATGACCGGTTGATCATCGCTCACCACATACAACCGCTGCGTGGGTTTCCGCCAAACGGATCGAACTGCTTCGGCCGCATCATCAACATGGATCAAATTCAGGAACCCACGCTGCGGCGAGGCGATGGGCCTTCCAGCGATGACATCTGCTGCGCGAGGAATCCTGCCTGGGCCGTAGATGCCGGCTAGTCTCAGGATTGTCCATTCAGATTCGGGACGCAGTTTGTGCAGTAATGCCTCTGCCATCAAGTGAGCACGTCCGCCATCACGTGTTGGGTGCGTTGGGCTCGCCTCATCCACCCACGCCCCGTTTTGCTGGTGATAGACGCCGGTAGTGCTGACGTAGCAGATCTTCGTTTGCGGCGATATGGCTTGCAGCAAATTGCGCAGCCCACCGACCTGAGATTCATAGCGATTGTGAGAACTTTGCCGATCGTAACTGACGCAGATCACGAGGTGTTTGACGTCTGGCAGGTTCACCAAGGTACGCCGATCGGTCCAATCGGCCAGAATGGGATGCATCCCCGCACTGATCAGTTCCTTTCTTTTCTCAGGACGACGAGTGGTTGCCCATAGTTTGTGGCCATCTCGGATTGCCAGTTGTGCTACTCGGCGACCGAGGTAGCCACAGCCGAAAATCATGGTTTGAACCGAAACATCGCTCATTTTCGGTGGTTCTCCTGAATGTAGGGTAACTTTTTCACGGATCTTGAATACTGGTTATACTGCAGTGTGTACCTGAAAAACGGTACGTGATCGCCAACTTCGCGTCGCGATTCGAGGCAGCTTTGCATATCTATCTACTGAAACCGTCCGTCACTGGCAAATCGTGTTTAGTTGCCGTGACGATTGTCTTTTTCGTCGTCGGCTTATCGGTCGCCGTTTCTGCGGCGGAGGCACAGCCACCCAAGGCGAAAAATAAAGCCTCGGCGGTTGAGTCGCTTGGTACGAAAATTCCAGTTCCAAGTGAACTACAAGGAATACTGACGTCTGGGGAAATACCCGAAACCCTTCAGCAACTCCAGTTGCTTGAGCAGCAATTCGGCCGAGTGTCGGCAGCGGCTAGATATTGCACAGTCAGTGTTAAAATTGGTCAAGCACAGGGCTGTGGTGTGATAATCGATGGTGAAGGTAAGGTCCTCACCGCTGCACACGTAGCGATGAGACCCAATAAGCCAGCGACTGTTATCCTTGCAAATGGGCGGCGTTTGAAGGCGATGACGCTTGGTTCAAACAAGAATGTAGACGCAGGCATGCTGCAGATCAGCCCGGGCCAGAATGAGGGAGAAGATTGGCCACATGCGACGTTAGGTAGCAGTGGCAAGTTGTCTCCGGGGATGTGGTGTATCGCGACCGGTCACCCAAGTGGGTTTGATCAGGACAGAGGCGTGGTAACACGAGTTGGCCGCATCTCGAGGGTTAATCGTTCAGCCTTGCGAACCGATTGCGCACTGATTGGTGGTGATAGTGGCGGCCCATTATTCGATTTATCTGGCCAACTGATCGCGATCCACAGCCGCATTGGCAATGACGTCGAAGAGAATTTGCACATCCCGATCGACAATTACAGTAATTCTTGGGAAAGGTTAGTAGCAGGTGATTTTTGGGGGTCGTTGCCAGGTTTCCGTCCCGTGCTCGGCGTGCAGGGTAGTTCACAGATCGAGGAGGCAGTGATCGATGTCGTGCGTCTTGGATCTGCCGCGAAAAAGGCTGGCATTCAGAAAGGCGATATTATCAAGGAGTTCGGTGATCGAAAGATTAATGATTTTCAATCACTCAAAGAGGCTGTCGCAGAAACGATGCCAGGTGAGATTGTTCGCGTGCGAGGGCTTCGCGACGGATCACCCGTCTTTTTTCGGGTGGTGATTGGTCGAGGCGAATAACGAGAGACTTAACGAAAGTTTGGAATTGGGGTTGGTGGAAAATGGTGAATAGAAGCATGCGACATTATGTAAAGACTCTGCCCTTGGTTGTCATGGCGATGGTGTTGGCAACCGAAGCACAGACGTCACAAGCTCAGTTTGAGCCTATTGCTCGTCGCGATAACGCCTCCATGATGAAGCTGGTTCAGCCAGTAACGCAGAAAATCGCCGGCTCGGTTGTGCAAGTGTATAGCGGTGATCGCCCAGTGGCCTTGGGAACCATTGTCGCTGAGGATGGTTTCATTCTGACGAAACGAAGCGAATTAAGCGGTGATCCGATTCGCGTTCGGTTAAACGACGGCCAACTCTTGCCTGCTCGTGTTGCAGCTGTGCGGCGAAGTAACGATTTAGCGATGCTTAGAGTCGAAGGTGATCTCACCTTGCAGCCCGCGGAGTTCACAGGCGAAGTACCAGCGGTGGCGAGCTTCGTCATCAGCGTGGGGCGGAAATCAAAGCCGATTGGATTGGGTGTGATTGGTGCCAAGCCACGCCGGATTTCTCACCAAGGGCGTCTTGGTGTGGTGCTGCAAGATGACCGAACTGGGCGAGCTATGGTGCGTGGCGTGTTTCCAGACAGTGGAGCTGAAGCGGCAGGCCTGAAAGAGGGAGACCTCATCGTAGCAATCAACGGACGAGCAGAACGCAGTCGTCTGGGGGTCATCGAAACGCTCCGTGGAATGTTTCCTGGGGAAAGTGTTCGCCTGACAATCACTCGAAATGATGCGACGACCATGGATGTAGACGCTTCGATTCGTGATCTGAAAGTCATGCAGGAGTCCGAGAGCGACGCGAGAGTTAATGGCCCGCGTAATGTTCGTCTGTCCGGCTTTGATCAGGTCATGCAGCATGACACGGTTTTGGATCCTGATGAATGCGGTGGACCTTTGATGGACACCAAGGGCAACGTGATTGGGATCAATATTGCCCGTGCTGGACGTGTCGTGAGCTACGCTTTGCCTGCATCCCTGATCTTGCCCGAGATGATCAGTATGCTTGCTGAGGCACGCGCCGGCAGTCGTTGATCTGAGAGTGCGAATCGAAAACGGTAGCGTTGCTGCAGAGGATTAAAACCAAAATCGGTTTCAGCGTTCACTCAAAAATTCTTTGCATGATCGTGACATCACACCACTTGTCTTGCATGCGTCCGATTTCTTTCTGCACGCCGACGATTTCGTATCCATGGCGTTCGTGAAAGGATATGCTTCGATGGTTGTCGCTTATTATCTTTGCGACCGCATGGTGTAACCCTGATTGGCGGCAGTGCTGTTCGATTTGAGTTTGCAGCAAGTTTCCGATACCACATCCGGTGGAATCAGGGTGAAGGTAAATAGCGGTCTCGCATGTATAGCGGTAGCCATGGCGAACGCTATGAGGTCTTGCAGCTGACCAGCCAAGGATCTGTTGACCAACTTCGGCAACGAACCATGCTGCCGGAACCGGCTTTTCAATGAGTTTGCCAACTTCGAACGCTTTCCAGAGTTGCGTGTCGAAGGTCGATCCACCGAGTTTGATATGGTCGTTGTAGATATCGGAAATTGCAGTGGCGTCTAACACGACAGCCTTTCGGATTTTTGCTTCAATCATACTTTCCGAATGCTATCACTTGGTCGCGAATTGATTTTGTTTGGGTTAGTTTGTTGCCACAACCAACGTAAGCTCTCGCCTATCTGTGTTTCGTGGTGCTCCGTTGTAAGGCCATCGTGATCAAGTCCTTCCATGAGTACTTTTCTGACTGGTCCACTATATTTTTCCAGCATTTCATCTTGGAAATGGACCGGAACGAGGGTGTCGAACTCGGATTGCAGAACCACTGCAGGTAGGCTGACTTTCCCGGCTGTTTTCATCGTATCCATCGAATCACACAAATCTGCAATTACCGGATTGATCAGGCCAAAGTGCGGGTAGGACTTGGCTGCCCGTTTGATGACCTGTCTTAGTGGGGGTGGGTTTCGCAGTATTAGCCCAGTTCGCTTCGGGTTCGGTGTATGTGTGGCTGCGATGTGAAGCACTGAAACGCAGCCAAGGCTATTGCCACATAACCAAATTGACGTTTCCGGACCTGCATATTTTTCGGTGACCGTCGTCCAGAAAGCTGACGCTGCGCGAGCCATGGTTGAAAGGCTCGCATGTCCGCTGCTACCGCCGTATCCAGGAGGATTCCACGTCCAGACGGCGTTTGGTATTGAATCCAGCATCGCGGTTGGGAATGCGGTCGAGCGTTCGGCTCGTCCTGCAGTTCCCGGGAATTTCAGAACGAGCAGTTCAGGCTGCTTGGATTCATCGTGGCTCTGTTGAACAAAACACTCGATCGTGTCTGGTTCACATGGCAGTCTCATTCTTTTCAGATTCGGAGCGTGAATCGGGTGCTGCGATGGTCGCAGCACCATTCGATCAAGCAGGTGGCGCCGGAAAGAGCGAAGGGGTCGCCGCAGCATGGTAAAGTCTTACCTCAAGTTCAGGGCTGGCCTCAGTGGACACGCTGTCCCGGCAGAGCACCATCATCGACACTCAAGATAAATACGTCAGCACCGCCCGGGCCAGCAGCGGTGACCATCCCTTCACTGAGCCCAAATCGCATTTTCCTTGGCTTCAGATTCGCGACCATCACAACCAGTCGCCCAACAAGATTCTCTGGCTCATAGGCGGCTTTGATTCCCGCAAATACCTGCCGACGCTCTTCACCACCAAGGCTGAGCGTTAGCTTCAATAACTTGTTTGCTTCAGGGACGTGCTCAGCACTGACCACGCGGGCAACTCTAAGATCTACCTTGGCAAAGTCATCAATCGTGATTTCTTCGGAGAGCGGTTCATCTTTAAGCGGTTGATCACTGTCATCAAAGGTAGGTTGATTGCCTGTTGCTGCATCTTCTGCTGCTAGGTCTTTGCTTTCTTCAATCATTTTTTTCAATTCCTCAGGTTGTACTCGATCCATCATACGTTTGAATTTTGAAACAGGTATCCCGATCAAAGGCTCTTTACTTTGATTCCAGGATGTAATCTCCTCACCCAGCAATTCGCCACACTTCACTGCCAGCTCTGGCAGTACTGGGGCAAGATAGACGGCAAGTTGGCGAAAGAGATTCAACGCTACTGTGCATGTGTCTCGCAATTCGTCAGTTCGTTGCTCATCTTTTTTCATTTCCCACGGTTTGGCATGCTCGACATATGGATTTGCCGCGTCGGCTAGTTCCATGATCTTACGCATCGCTTTGGCGTACTCACCAGCCTCATAGGCCGCAGCGATCTCGTCACCCGCGGATGCCGCCGTAGCGAACAGACCGCCGTCATCGGGATAGGTGGCGGAGAGCCCCGTTTTGTTGGCAAACTTGCCAACGCGACTCGCCAAGTTGACGACTTTGCCGACCAGATCACTATTCACTTTCTCAGTGAATTCCTCGACCCCTAAATCCAAATCTTCGACACGTGAGGTCAACTTGGTGGCATAGAAATATCGTAGGCAGGATGGATTTGCATACTTCAGGTACGTCTCTGCAGCGATCAAGGTCCCGTCTCGCTTGGACATCTTCTTGCCGCCGACATTCAAGAAACCGTGAATGTGCACCTTGGTAGGCATATTATATTGAGCTGTTTTCAGCATGCCGGGCCAGAACAGCGTGTGGAAGTAGGTAATGTCTTTCCCGATGAAGTGGTGAATCTCGCAATCGGGATCTCGCCACCAGTCGGCTAACTGTTCACCATTGGAGTCACACCATTCTCGAGTGCTGGCGATGTAGCCAATTGGGGCGTCGAACCAGACGTACCAATAGTTACCAGGGAAATCTGGTATTTCAAATCCAAAGTACGGCGCTGGTCTGCTGATGTCCCAGTCTCGCAACTCTTCCGCCAGAAAATGTCCCTTCAAATAGTTTGCGACTTCACTCTGAAGGGCGCCGCTTGTTTCGACCCAGTCGTTCAGAAAAGAATGCAGTTTTTCTAATTGAACAAACAGGTGATTGGATTCACGGAGGATCGGTGTTGCACCGCTGAGCGTACTCTTTGGATCAAGCAGATCTGTAGGGTTGTAGGTTGCGCCGCAGGTGCAATTATCACCAGCCTGGTCCGTTAGACCACAGGTTGGACATGTGCCACGTACAAATCTATCTGCTAGAAACGTTTCTGCTTCTGGATCGAAGAGTTGTTCAATTGATCGCTGCGTAATCAGATCTGCATCACGCAGTGATTGCCAGAACTCAGCACAGACTTCACGGTTTGCATCGCTGTTGGTGCTGCCGTAGTGATCAAATTCGATTCCAAAGCCAGAGAAGTCACGTTGATGAGCCGAGCTCATATCGCCAATCAGGGCTTCTTCGCTTCGCCCTTCCTTGCGGGCGCGAATCATGATCGCGGTGCCGTGCGTATCATCAGCACAAATGTAGATGCAGCGGTTGCCACGCATCTTCTGAAACCGGACCCAAATGTCAGTCTGGATGTACTCGACCAAATGTCCGATGTGAATCGGTCCATTGGCGTAGGGCAGAGCACTGGTAACGAGGATTTTGCGTGTCATGAATGAATGCAACGGAGAAACAGGATGGGGCACCGGATTGTACTCGTCTGAGACACTTCATACGACGCCACGCGATGAACTGAAGTCATGAAAGAATCAGTTCCACTGAAAGGGCTCGGAAGCGGCATTGAAAAAAATCCTGAAATCCATGCTTTAATTGAAAAAAAGTGTCAAGTTTCAAGGTCCGATTGATGTTTGATCTTGCCTTCGAATAGGTTTGTCACCGACTATCCCAACAAGGGTCGTCTGCGGATTGTGTTCGACCCGGCAATGCTTTTTGAGTGGCAGGATGCCCGATCAAAAAGCAAAGTTCATGCATACTCTGTCCATGGAGGGGCGAACGCGATGAGACTGATTTTCGCACTATTGGCTGCCGGTTTTTTTGGGCTTTTCGCTACATCCCAGGCTGCTGTGGCCAGTGATGCGATTCTGCTGGATTTCTCGTCGGCTCACTGCCCCCCGTGCCAGGCAATGAAACCAACCCTTGCTCAACTTGCTAGCAAGGGTGTTGCCATTCGGCATGTTGACGTCGTCTCCGAACCACATTTGGCGGCTCGCTACGGCATTCGCAAGACACCAACTTACGTTGTCGTGTCCGGCGGCAAAGAAGTTGCCAGATTGTTGGGGCAGCAATCGATGGCTGCTCTGCAGGCAGCGCTTGCAAGCAATCCCTCGGGACCTCGGATTCCCACGCGAGCAACGGATTCTTCCTTTCAAAACATTGCGGCTCCAGCAACCCGTCTTGCTCCGCTGACAAGCGGAACACCAGCGACCAGTGTCAAGTCTACCTCTGCTATTAGCGAAGCGATGCCGACGGTGTCGCTTGCTCAAGCAATCGAGATTGCCCGCGCGGCAACGGTGCGTCTTCGGGTGCATGATGGGCGCGGATATGGTGCCGGTACTGGAACAGTCATTGATACCAACGGTGATCAAGCGCTAGTTTTAACATGTGGGCATCTGTTCCGCGAAAACAAGGGTGATGGAAAAATTGAAGTCGATCTTTACATCGGCGGGCAGACTCAGACTGTAATCGGTGAGTTGCTTGATTATGACGCTGACACGCATGATGTTGCACTTGTCGCAATCCGTCCTGGCTTTCAGATGCAAGCAGTCCAAATGATGCATCGAGAGGAACGGGTGCGTGCCGGCCAAACCGCATTCAGTTTTGGATGTGATCGGGGTGCTGATCCTTCCCGTCGTGACACCCGGATCACAGGCGTTGACAAGTACGATCAACACTTGGGGGTTTCCAATCTCGAGATTGCTGGTGCACCGATTGATGGCCGAAGTGGTGGTGGACTGTTTGACGAGGCTGGTCGATTGATTGGTGTTTGTAATGCTGCAGACTATGAGGGTGATGTTGGGATCTATGCTGGACCGGGCTCTGTGCAGTGGCAGCTTGATAGAGCAGGCTTGTCCACGATTTACACGCGTGCTCCGGCTCCACAGGCACGGTTGGCTTCGCTGACGCGAGAGAGTTCAAGTGTTGATTTTTCTTCCAGCATCCAGCCAAGCGGTGAAGCTACTGGCATTGCACAGGCCGGATCACTTTTCGCTGGTGCCGCGACCTCCAGCGATCAGGAAGTGATTGTGATTGTGCGAGATCGAAGTAATCCGATCGTTCCAACTCAGGTAATGACGCTCAGCCAGCCATCCGCGGGGCTGATGCAAATGATTCAACAGCACGCAAAGTAGAAGCTGAATCTCAGATTGGTGGCAAGCTCAACATCAGCGTATTACCTGTCTCTTATACACATCTCCGAGCCCACGAGACCGAGGCTGATCTC
>OJCR01000917.1_pt1 | contig 11944 bp, 9 predicted proteins | sample 1591611 | NCBI WGS metagenome assembly OJCR01 (sample SAMN05416815, study PRJEB24817) | seawater metagenome | isolation source: Sea water | place: Canada:Atlantic | collected 2013-07
GAGTCGTCGGCAGCGTCAGATGTGTATAAGAGACAGAAACCTGGCATCTTTTGCTCTGCTGAGCGTGATTCTAGCCGGTTTGAAGCTGGTTGTTTCGCAGGAAGCAAGCAGGTAGTTGGGTTCTGAACAATTCGCTTTTCCACAATTTCAACGTGGGGCTCTTTACCCCCACTCTGCGAAATTCCATCGGAAATCGATTTGCCAGTTTTTTTCTGGTTTTTCAAAATTCTCGTGCAAGATTCTACGGCGTCGGAACGTAACTCTCGCGAACCGATGCTGATTTCGCCCCTTTTCAAACTACCTATCGATCGAGAGAAAACATGGCCAAGAGATCCGAAGTGAGATGTATCCGTAATTTGAAGCGACAACGCGGACTCGAACGACTAGAGGACCGTCGCTTGATGATTGCATCCGCAATCCCCACTATCGACTTTTGCGACAATGTTCAAGTTTATGGACCTGTTCAAGTTGGGCAATTCTCGCCAACGCTCGAGCAGCACAGTGATACACAAGACGTTGCCGATCGTATCGCCCGCATCGTTGATGGACAGAATACGAGTGCATTTCCAGCGGTCGGTATGGTGGGGGATCTTAGTGGCGGATACGGTTCGGGCACTTTGATTAGCCCCTTTCATGTTCTCACTGCAGGTCACTGTGCTGTTGATGGGAACGGGAACGCCATGGCCGACGCAACAGGAACATTTGAGGTGGGTGGCCGTGTGTATCAAACAGAACGCGTTTATCTGCATCCTGATTATGACGACTGGACCTTGGCAAACGATATTGCCATCTTTCAATTAAGTGAACGAGTTGTTGGTATTTCACCCGAGATGATCAGCAGACAGGCACCTGTCGTCGGCCAAACGCTGACCTTGGTTGGATTCGGTGGTGGCGGTACGGGAGACACGGGGCACACAGGGGACTATGGGACTAAGCGGGTCGGAGAGACTGCCATTGACCGCATTACCGGAACTGAAATTCAGTGGACTTTCGACCCAGGTGAAAGTAATACAGCACCTGGTGATAGTGGAGGACCCGGGTTTGTGTCTGTCGATGGGCAGCGTTTACTCGCAGGTATCACCTCCTATGGAACGAGTAACAATGCAGGGTATGGAGATGAGAGCGGTGACACGCGGGTTGATGTGTTTACGGAATGGATCGATTCAATTGTGGGTGATGGTGGCGGCTCAGAAGATGATCACGGTGATGAGATTGCTACAGCGACCAAGTTGGAATTGGATAGCACTGGTTCTGTCGCCATCGATGCTGTGCTTGAAGAAATGGGTGACCGTGACATGTTTACCTTCGAGCTGCAGTCTCTAAGTGAAGTGGCGATTGCCCTGGAAAGTGCTGGTTCAGACGTTGATACCTACCTGCGACTGTACGACGCGAATGGAGATCTGCTGGCAAAAAATGATGATTTTGCAGGCACCTACAACAGCAGTTTAACCATGGAACTTGAGGCGGGGAAATATGCCTTCAGTGCGGCGGGCTACGCCGACAGTGAAACGGGGCAATACATTGCCACTGTTAATGCTGACGAAGTTACCAGCGACTCTGGTGGTGACACGGTGGTGGTTGACTTAAATGCCAGAGGTCGCGGAAGAGCCGAGACGATTTTGGTTGCCGATGAGCTGTCTTTCTTGAGTTTTGAAGCAGTCAATACGGGCCGGACAACGGTTCGAACAGTGGCTCTGACTGACGGTGTTGATACGGTGATGAGAGTGCTCGATTCCAACGGCAGTGTTGTCGGGACGAATGATGACTACGGTCGTGGCGTGAACAGCAGAGTAAACTTCACTGCGATTGCGGGTGAGGTCTACACGATCGAAGTCGCTGAGTACAATGGCGCCGAAGGCGACTTTCGCCTGATCGTCAATAACCGAGGCTCTTGATTCAGCCTCAACCTGATTCAGGACGTTACTATTCATTCGTATTGAGCGTTCTGATGCAGATTGAGGCCGTCATCGCAAATGGACAGCCCGCTATTCGGAAAAACTCGCGGGCTGTCTGGCTCTTGCCAGGCTTGCCCTTTGATTTGCATCAAGTCCGTAGGACGTCGTCAAACAGTGACGCAGCAACGCGTCCGCTCCACTTGTGCCCTCCCGCAAACCTGTCGAAATGAAGATTGTTAGGTTTTCCAGAGGCGCGATACATGCATCGCAGACGCTCACGAAAGCGTTCGTCCCAGTCAGGTACAATCAGACGGTCCTGGGAACCTGTTTCCCAGACCGTCGGACGCGGCGCAATCAGACCACCGATTTCGGAATAGTCACCGTATTGCAAGAGTCTGGGAATGACCTGTGATCCGCAACTGTGACGTTGCGACAGCCTCTCCTGCATCAGATTTAATGCGCCGCTGATTGCCGATACGCGGATCCGCTGGTCAACAGCACTGACGAGCATTGCCATTCTTCCTCCATATGAAAGACCAGCGCAACCGATGCTGTTCGACTTCAAGTTTTTTTCGCGTTCCAATAGGCTGATGGACCAACGCAGGTCGCGTAGGTTGGCCGTGATCGGCAGTTGACCGAGAGCCTGCATTCTCACAAAGGTGACAGCACAAGGATCTTGCCCGCCGTAACGTTCCAAATCAACTCGACGCCCGAACGGAATCATGCAGGGCGCTGCAACCAAGTAGCCACGACGCACAAACTGTAATCCGTAGTCATAATTCGACTTCTCGATGTACTTGGAAGCGTCTAGCTTCTCTCGACGGCCGACAACGGCGTCATGTCCCAGAGGACCATGTCCGTGAATGCACAGGACACCAGGAAGCGGTGCGGATGAATCAGTTTTGGGTTTCAATAAATAGATCGGCAATGATGGAATCCCGTCGGCACTGAGCAGAAGATCAAGACGCGTGTGATCTTCAAGTTCTATTCGGCCCAATTCGGTCACTGACCACTCCTCCGGAGGTGAAGAATCACCAAGAAGCTCCGTAAGTTTGCTGCGGAATGTTCGTTGCCATTTTGTAAAGTCGGACTTGCTAGTGCCTTGAAATTGCAGGGACAATTTTGCACGCTGCATCGCCGTGACAAGATCGCGTTGAACGGTTGTGTCCGTGTCATCTGCCAGCAGGTGTTTTGCGTTGAAAAGATGGCTGCTTCCAGCCAGCCAACAGACCTGTTGTAAAAATTGCCGCTTGCTGAAAGACATGTAAAGTTCCTTCCCTGTGATTTGAAGTTGTGTGCAATTGCAGTTCTTGCTCGCAATGCCAGTCGCTGAGATCCACAGAGTAAGATCATAGCTTCAGTTTTGCTTCGTGGCAGTTCATTCGTCGTCATGCCGTGCCTCGGTATCGATCGTGACACTTGGAAATCAAATGCATGGCCTGCAAGATCTCTTATGCTGCGGCATCAGACTGCTCAATCAGCATTGCACGACGCCGCGGAAAGTAGCCAATACGGCGATCGGTCATGATTTCATTTCCAATGATGCCATCTGATCCTGCAAGCGACAACGACATGCCAATCAATGTCGGTAACTCGCCCGTCTGCAATGAATAACTTATCTGATCTATTTCAAAGTGGATTTGGCTTAGTTTCGTTGTGAATGTGCCAAAGCCAGGTAAGAAATCCTCGACCTCGCGTGCTGCCTGAGGCACGTTCTCAGGGTGCTCTGACAGATAGCTGTAGGGAGCACCCGTGTCGAAAAACATTGTCTGGGATTGTCCCGAAAGTTTCGCCTCCAGCGTCGGCACTCCCATGATGTTCCCGATTTCGAGTGTGTGACCCATCATTCCGATCGCAGCAGAATCCAGCTCCGTTTCTGTCAGCAGCATTGTCGCCGACGTTATGTCCCATAGGATGTCGAACTCGTTGAGGATATCCGTTCCAAGCAGTCCATCGAACTCTACTTCTACAAGTTCTGTCAGCTTGGCAATCGTGAGTCCGCTGTAGGTTGATTGAACCTCGAAAACACGTTGATATCCATCCTGACTCAACGTAAGACTTTTGCTTGGTGAGATGCTTTTCGGTGCTCCGGTGTCGACAAGCCATTTGCTGTGGGGTGTGTGCATGAACAGGTGTGATTTTTCGTACGTAAGTTTCATCGTGATCATGTCGTTTTCTCTACCCGAGTGGTGTGTTGTGATGGAAGCAGCTGTTGGGATAGCCGGAATGACACCATTGTCGCGCACGCCCGAGCGGATACGCCCGCGTATGAGCGCCCGCAGGCGGGCGTGTTACGCACGCGTTGGCAAATAAAACGCGAATTTTTGAAAAGGTCTTGACTGGCTTTTCATCGCCGGGGTTTCTGGAAATGCGATATTTTTAATTTGGGTTCTTTCGTGAATCCGCCAGCTTGCCCAGTCTCAGGGGACTTCCAATCCAGGAATTCCTTCGCGATTTTTCTTGCAACTGCACCGACGAGGCTTAGCATTCACCGCCCAAGCCGAAGCAGTTGCTAGCAACTGCTTTTGGCTGCAGGTTGATCTCGTGAACGATGCTTTTTTAGGAGGATAATGGATGACAGGAATTCTCTACCGACGATACACGCAGCAAAGAAAGCCACAGTGTTGCCCCAAGTGCAGAAAGAGAACTCTTGCCGATATTCTCTACAAGGATCTCATTCGCGATCATATTTCGTTCAGAGAGCGCGAGCAGTTGTTCAGTGGCGAGTTTGTGATTGGTGGGCGTCGTATGGTGACCGGCACGCGTGCAAAGGAAGAGGGATACGCGAAATGGATGTGTCGAAGTTGTGGCTGTGAAGTCTATGCAGCAAATCGCACGGAGTGTCTCGTTTTAACGGCAGGTTGAATGCACGGGGCTGCATCCCCCCCAAAAGATGCACCGCATATGAATGCCAGGTGTCGCTTCGCTTGTGCCTTGGTTTTCTGCTGTGAAGTTTTGCTGTGAATTGTCCCGTTGCTGTCATGGACGTGACGAGGCAGACTATGCTGGACGAGGTGGCACAGGATTGTCGAGGCTGATGGGTGACTGTTGTCCCTGGGGTTCGCGACTAGTGTTCTTTGCCACCTGCTAATTCTTCCGATTTACCTATCCATCCAGGAATCTATCATATGCAACGCAAACGCAATCTGACGCGTCGAGGGTTTGTTCAAGGCACTGTCGCGACCGGGTTGGCGTCAGGCGGATTGTTGTCAGCCGATCGAGCTCTTGGTTTTCAGTCGGCTAACGATCGGCCTGTCTTTGCTACGATTGGCTTGCGTAATCAGGGTGTCACTATCACCAACAAGTCCACGAAGTTTGCTGATTTCGCTGCGTTAGCTGATGTGGACTCGAAGATTCTTGGCACGAACGTTGAAAAATTAGAAAAACGTCAGGGGAAGAAACCGGACTCCTACGGTGATTACCGCCGTGTTTTGGATCGCAAAGACATTGATGCGGTCATGATTGCTGCTCCGGATCACTGGCACACCAAGATTGCCATTGAGGCGATGTTGGCTGGCAAAGATGTCTATTGTGAAAAGCCGCTCACTTTGACAATTGCTGAAGGTAAATTGATCGAAGAAGTTGTTAAGAAAACAGGTCGTACGTTCCAGGTCGGAACCATGCAGCGGACTGAATCGGGGCAGCGATTCCTGCAGGCGATTGCATTGGTGAGAGCAGGACGCATTGGAAAGGTCAAAAAAGTGACCTGTGGCATTGGTGGGTTTGGTCCTTCACCAGTGATCCCGGAAGCACCCGTGCCAACGGAAATTGATTGGGATATGTGGCTTGGCCCTGCACCCAAAGTTGCGTATCGGGCTCTTCCTGAAATGCGCAAGGGTTACGGTGGTGGCGTACCTCTGTATAGCAATTGCCATTACGCATTCCGAAACTGGCATGCGTATTCCGGTGGTAAATTAACCGACTGGGGCGCGCACCACGTTGACATTGCTTGTTGGGCAATCTCGGCTCGGAATTCTGGTCCTGATTCGAAAGCATCGTATCAAGCGCGAGTTCGAAAGATCACTCCGTTGAATTACGAATTCGATGTCGAATACGACAAGAAGGGATACCCGCTCGTTGATGATAAATATGACATTGCGATTAAGTACAACATCAAGGCAGAGATGAATAATGGTGTCGAGCTATTAATTACCAATGAGGGTGATAACGGCATTTTGTTCGAGGGCACGAAGGGAAGGTTTTTTGTAAACCGAGGCAAGATCGTGGGTAAGCCCGTAGAGGATCTCGCGAGCAATCCACTTCCGGGCGGTGCAATTGAAGATGTTTATGGTGGGCCTGTGCCTGAGAATCACACGCTCAACTTCATTGAGGCGATCAATGCTCGAGAACAACCGATATCGGATGTGTGGACGCACAACCAAATGCTTGAAGTTTGTCATCTGTCGAACATCGCGATGCGTTTGGGAAGGCCACTTGATTGGAATCCCAGCAAGCGTGAAGTGATTGGTGACAAGCAGGCCAATTCCTTCTTGTCTCGTGAAAACCGCAAGGGATTCGAGATCAATATGTAGTGATCGAGATCAAGCTGTTGGCTTGATGGCTGCAAGTGCAGTGTCGCGTTCACGATGATGAGTGAACGTGACAAAGGGATGTTCGTTAGCCACTGCTTTCGATTTGTGTCGTAATTGGTCAGGTCTCAGGGAGACTGGATTGCGTCAGCACTAACCGGAAACTGCGGTGTGTGCACCTTACGTAACAGTGGACGTGCTTTCGTGCTTTTCGATCTGCATGGTTCGCAATGAATGTTTGGCAGATTGAATTTGATGCTTTGCTTTGAATCGGTGTCCTGACGCCTTTATAGCAGTTAGTGTTTTTTGAGTTGTGGCAGACTTTTGTCTTCAAAACATGCTCTTGTGACGACTTGATCAACTTGTTCCTGCGTCGCGAATCTGGCATTTTTGCCAAACACTGCGATGATTTGATTCATGGTGTCTCCATTGATCTCGTTCAGAAGAATGATTTCAGTTTTGATCAACTCGCGAAAAACTGCTGGCGATTCAGTAGATATGAATGCATCAAGTGTGTGTCTGAGCAGACTAAAGTCACATCTTTGTCGTTGCGAAGCCAAACTCAGTAATGCCACAGCGTCTGTTGCTTTGGGAATTGCTGGATGGTTGCGAGCCGAACTCAACGTTGTTGTGCAGCCCTGTTTAGTGGATTCATTCAGCAGAGACCTGAAGATACTGTTTAACTCAGGAGTCGAGACGTGTTTCGCTGAGGCAAGGCAGTGAGCAACTGCTTGTCGAACCTTTGGGGCCGGGGCTCAGAAGTGTCTGCGGATCAGTATTTCTATTTCTGTTATTTGTTTGTGGTGCCATCGGATTTGCGGCTCCCGATGATCTGGATGATTCTTGGTCGCAACCTCGCATCTGCGGTAGTTGTTTTTACAAGCAGCAGCGCGAGATGATGTTCATCCACCGTCACTAAGATGGTGTCGAGTGAGTTCACTTCTGCGACTGAGTGGCACGGCCAATGATGCTTGGTGTCACACGCCCATGGGCGAGCAGGGTTTGACCTTTATCTGGAATCTGTCAAAAAGGTCCACCAGCATTCGGGTATTTTTATTTGGAAGTTGGGCCTTGGTCTGGGTGCGAAGGCGGTTTCAGCTATCCAGTGTAAAGGTGAGTGTGATATCTGAGCTGTGATCCACCCAATGTCGCATGGCCTTGCGCGACTCGGTAAGAGATTCTGCGTGGGGAATCTTGCGGAACGCACCATTGATCCGATAGGCAAGATCAGAAACATCTCCCGACGCGTTTTCAAATAGGGGGAACAGCTCAGCAGCCGGTGTTGGAATGACCTCTTTTTGCGTGGTGTGTACGATCGCTCCGTGATGGATTCCCAAAAACAAGAGAACTGTCGCGGAGATCTGGCGTGGATTCATGATTCTCTCGCATGTGTTTGGAAATCCCATGGGGAAACCAAACGCGAGCTTGGCTTGACGAGGGCAGAGGAAGTTGGATTTCAAGAAAATTTCTTCCGTTTACGCAGGAAAAAAATGGCGATTTGCTGAAAGGTTCCGTTTGGTTACTTGTACCTGTGGTGAACCTTTTTTCGATTCACAGTGAAACACAGGATTTTAAGCATGGTGAAAAAAATTTCACGCCGCAATTCAGCGGTTACACGTGATTCCAAAGGTCGCCGGGGAAAACGACGAAAGACTCGATATACCCCCACTGTTGAAAGACTTGACCAGCGAGTGGTTTTTGCTTCTGTGTCATTTGACGCGGTGACAGGAGTCGTAATGTTGCAGGAAGATCCTGCGGGCGAGGTCAACCGCATCACCGTCAATGGGCCAGCAACCAACCTGACACTTCAGGATCAGGCAGGGATTGATATTGCACCCGAGGCCGAACAGTTTTTTACTCGTATTTCCCCAGGCAGGGTAAAACTCAATGAGTTTGTTCGCCGGGTCGTGTTGGACACTGGTGCGCAAAATGATGTGGTGCGGGCTGGTGGAGCACGTGTTGAGACTGAAATGTATCTTGGCGATGGCGACGACCGAGTCATCTCAGGCAGCCGAGTTACCGATACGATCTACGGACAAGGTGGGAATGATGTTATCCGCTCAAGTTCCGGCGATGATTACCTCTACGGTGGTGAAGGTGAGGACGAGCTTTGAGGGGCGGGCGGAGATGACGAGATTCATGGAGATGCCGGTAATGATTTGCTGCGTGGCGGCCGCGGAAACGACACCTTAGTGGGTGGTGTTGATAATGACATGCTGGTAGGAGATGCTGGTGAAGACAAGCTCTATGGCGGAGCTGGGCACGACAGTCTCAATGGCGGTGCTGGTAGCGACAGCATGTACGGTGAGGAGGGTTGCGACCTCTTCTTTGCCAAAGTGTTGGGACGCGATGTAGACAGTCACATCGATGGTGGGTCAGGTGAAGATATTATCTTCTTTCCGAGCCTTGAGGCGCCAGGTATTTCGAGTGACGTGGAGATCGTGGATGTTGAAACAGGGCTTGTTGATGCGTTTCAAATATGTCGTCGCCTCAGATATCGTGACCTGTTCACATGGGGTGGTCCGGGAAACAGTGGGCACGAAAAGTGGATAAATAGATGACTCAGCTAGGTTTCAGTAAGAAACGGTCAGCGATGGGTAGTCGTTGACAGTGAAACTGCGGTTTTCTGGCTTCACTTGATGCAGCAGCAAGCACCCACGCAGGGTGTTAGCTGTATGCTTCAACTTTTGGGAATCTGCTCTGCCACGAAATTCTGTGATGCAACTTGTTCGAAAGGTTATCGCTGTGGATACGACTTGTTCCCTGTTCGCACCACTAACCAGAGCAAGCGATCTCTCGCTTGTGGCATTGGTGACTCGTGATATCATCAGTAAGTCACGGTGTTTTGTCAGGTAAGCTGTTTTGCAATCGGTTTCGCTCGTCGGTGCAGATCGCTAGCACGGTGCAGATCGCTAGCACGGTGGCTGTGACGGCGAAATGAAATCAAGAGCATCAGTGCTCTACTAGTAATTGATTTGTGGTTTGTCCGAAGGTTTATTTACATTGCATTCACAATCAGCTGAGATTATTGAACCGACTCCGAAAGACCAACTGCGATGTTGGGATAACGAGGGTGCTGGTCGCTGTGCATTGTTTCACGCCATGTTGCTGACAGCATGCTTGATAATCGGATGCAATTCGCGTGATGACGTTAAAACTGAAAGTAGTACTGATCAGACGCCATCAACGGCGATACCAAGTGTTGATGTCATCGAATTTGAACGCACGCGGCGGTTGAAAGAGATTGAGACGTCATGGAACCAAGGGGACATTGCGGCAGCTTCTCAATTGGTAAAGCAACAACTGCTTCTTACCCCAGAGGATTCGCCAACGCTGCTGCTTGCCGGGAAGATTGCCGCTGCAGGACAGGATCAGGAAACCGCGATTGAGCTCATCATGAGTATTCCGCTGGAATCGGAGATTTCAGTTGAGGCAACAGAATTGTTGGTCAAGTGGTATTTGGAATCAAAACAATACGAGAATGCAGTCGCGCGACTGCAGGTGGTTGCGGAGCAGTCAAGGATTCCGCTCGAGTTTAAGGTTGCGTTTCGCCGTCAGCTATGGGCATTGTTGAATCGACTTGGGCGACGGCAGCAGGCGTCATTTGTCGCAGATCAATTGTGTCGATCGGGATATTTTGGCCGCGAAGTGCTCATCTCTCTCTTGCGAAGGGGAGACGCTTTTCCACTTGCTTTGGGTGATGATGCACCAACCCAGCATTTTTATCCCGGTCTGGGCTTGGCTCGATGGTTTTTTTCGCAAGAAGAGTTCGAACGTGCACTCGAAGTGCTGAGCAGTGAAGCCGCTCATGACGCCGCCACTCATGACGCCGCCGCCAATGCACTGCGAGGGCGTTTGCTTGCTGAATTGCAGCGGACGAATGAGTTTGTGCAATGGTGCCGCGACTGCGAACCTGAATCGCGGCAGTGCAGTGACTATTGGATCGCACTAGGGATCTTCTTTTTTGATCAACAGCAACTCAAGGCATCCGCAGACGCATTCTTGGAGGGTATTTATCTGGACCCTACAGATGATGATGGTTGCCACCGCCTTGCACGCGTTTTGGCGGCCTTGCAGCAAAATGAGCCAGCAGCTTTCGTGCGTGAGCATGCAATTCGAGTTGCGACTTTGAAAAATCTTGCAAAACAGTTGTCTGTCACACAACCGCAACCCGACCTGACTGCCGAACTACCAGCGCAGTTGTTAAGCATCGCGCGTCCTTTTGAGGCAATCGGCTGGGCGTTGAACAATCTTGGGCCGGGAAATGAAATCAAGCGTACCGCTTTGATGCAGCAGTTTTCGACTTTGCGGCAGAATCCCATGGTTTCACGAATGAGTAGTGAGTACGCAGTGATGGATCTGGAACGCAACGCTTATTCGCGAGCAGACGTGTTGAATCAATTGCCTGATTCGCAGATTGATGACAACGCTGCGCGAACCACGATTAAGTTGGCTGGTGTTGCTGATCAGCGCTCGCCAGATCCCACTTTTGTGAATGTGGCCGCTGATGTTGGGCTTGGTTTTAGATGGTACCCAAACGAAGATGGAAACCTTCAATCTCTCCCAATGCATGAAATGATGGGCGGCGGGATAGCGGTTTGTGACTTTGATTTGGATGGTAAGCCTGATGTTTACCTTGGTCAGGGGGCAGGCGAGCCACCCAATGCAAAGTGCTCAAGGTCAAATCAGATGTATCGGAATCTCGGATCCCGTTTCATCGTCGTGACTGAGCAAAGCGAAACTGCAGACTTTGGCTATGCCTCGGGGATTGCCGCTGGGGACGTGAATCAGGATGGCTTTCCTGATCTTTATGTTGGATGCCTGGGGCGTAATCGCCTGTTGATCAACAACGGAGATGGAACCTATGGCGATGCGACGGAAAAGCTGGGGAATGTATCACCACAGTTCACCAGTTCGGTTGCGATCGCCGATTTGACTGGTGATGGAATGCCGGAGCTTTTTGAATGTGTTTATGTAGAGATGGAAGATGGTTTCCGGCTGCCCGATCGAAACGCTGATGGTAATGAAATGCCACCTAATCCCAATGACTTTTACGCTGAATCGGATCGTTGGTACCTCAGTCGGGGTGATGGCGCGATGGAGTTGCAGGCTCTTGATCCACAATCCATTGAGCCGGGGACGGCGCTCGGTTTGGTTGTGACCGACATTGATGGTGATGGGGAGAACGATGTGTTTGTCGCCAATGATGCACGTCCGAATCATTTACTGATGCGGTTTGGAAGCGGTGCCGTTTCGAATGTCGCTGATCTGGTTGGTCTTGGATATGGTTTTCGTGGTTTCAGTAATTCCTGCATGGGCATTGCATCAGGCGACTTCAATCGGGATGGTCGATTTGACCTTCATGTCACCAACTTTTTGAATGAATCCAATAACCTTTTTCTTCAAGGTGATAGCGGCCTCTTTAGCGACTACGCAACTCGCTATCAGTTAAATCCTGTCTGTGAGCCCTACACAGGATTTGGAATCAAGACTGTCTCTTATACACATCTCCGAGCCCAC
>OJCR01000922.1_pt1 | contig 11828 bp, 7 predicted proteins | sample 1591611 | NCBI WGS metagenome assembly OJCR01 (sample SAMN05416815, study PRJEB24817) | seawater metagenome | isolation source: Sea water | place: Canada:Atlantic | collected 2013-07
TACACGTAAGGAGTCGTCGGCAGCGTCAGATGTGTATAAGAGACAGAGCCTGTTCTGCACCCAACGGAATACCCCAAGCACCAAAAGCCAAGAATGCAAAGCCTATTCCCAAAAGGATAAGTCCAATGGCAAATTTTATGGGTCCGCTAGGATTAAGCTTAGAGGCCCATATTTTGGAAAACAGCGGCGCCAGTAAAATAATATAAAGCGAATTTAAAACTGAAAACCAAGATGCGGGGATTTCAGTTGCTGTTTCTGAAAACTCACGCACAATCATCCAAATAACGATGCCCCAAATAATGGCAAAGCTTGCGCCTAAGAATAGATTAGACAGCATGAAATTGCTGAGCATTTTACTAAACAAGCCATAGAGCACTATGGTCAAAACAACCATTGGAACGAGGGTGATGATGGTATTTGCTACCTTAAAGATACTGGAAGCATCCCCAACCAATGTTCGTTGGGTAAAATCTTTTGCGAATATGGTCATGGAGCCGCCTGCTTGTTCAAATGCCCACCAAAAGAAAATCGTGAATATGGAAAAAATAACAATGACAATCAAGCGGTCTATTTCAACCTTAGAAAATCCTTTCTTTATTTTTTGGTCTTTGTTAGCTGGCTGTACTTCTGCAAGCTTTTTGGGGGTTATTCCAATATTTCCAAATATTTTTTGAGCATACCAAAACTGCAACATTCCAAAGAACATAAAAATACCAGCCAACCCAAAACCGAGGTGCCAGCCTACTTTTTCGCCTATATAACCACAGAGTAAGATTCCCAAGAAAGCACCGGCATTAATGCCCATATAGAAAATGGTATAACCGCCATCTTTGCGCTTGTCTCCATCTTTATACAATTGCCCTACAATGGAAGAAATATTGGGTTTAAAAAAACCATTACCAATGATTAACAATACCAAGCCAAGGTAGAAAAAGGAATCTGTAAAGGTTTCCAATGCCATGGAAGCATGTCCTAAAGTCATGATCAAAGCACCCAAAACAGTTGCATTGCGGTAGCCTAAAAATTTGTCAGCGAGAAATCCACCAAGGATGGGTGTAAGGTATACCAAGCCTGTGTATAGTCCATACAACTGCAAGGCATCTTCGTTGGACCATGCCCAACCGTCGTTCATGATGGATGATGTGAGGAACAACACCAAGATGGCGCGCATGCCGTAGTAGCTAAAGCGCTCCCACATCTCGGTGAAAAATAAAACAAATAACCCAATAGGGTGGTTTAAAATGGTCTTTTGGTTAAGGGCGGAACCGCCAAATTGTGCTTCCATAAAATGAGTTGATAGATAGCTAATATAGGATTTTTATATAAAGTTACACTTTCCCCAACAGTCGTATCTTTGCAATATGATAAAAGGCAAAGGGCAAGGTGCATTCGTTTCGGGGTTTTCCAAAAAAACCAAGGTTGAAAAACTAGATTGGATCAGCCAACAGTTTAACAATCCGGTCCAAGCACTAGAAGTGCTACAAAACTACAACCACAGCGACAAGGAACTGCAAACCCTTCATGATGAGTTTATAGAAAACGCCTTAACCAATTTTTATATGCCGCTTGGTGTGGCGCCCAATTTTAACATCAATGGCACCGTTCTGACCATCCCCATGGCAATTGAAGAAAGCTCCGTGGTTGCGGCGGCATCCAACGCCGCCAAATTTTGGAGTACCAAAGGCGGGTTTACAGCAACCATAATAGGCACCGAAAAAGTTGGACACGTCCACTTTATGTATCACGGTGACTCCCAAAAACTACACCAATTTTTTGAACAACACAATGCTGCTCTTTTAGCATCAACAGATGAAATTACGCATAATATGCGCAGGCGTGGTGGGGGTATTACGGCACTTAGCTTGGTAGACAAAAGCGATGCAATAGCAGATTATTACCAACTGGATGTGCGCTTTGAAACCCAAGATGCGATGGGCGCAAACTTTATCAATTCCTGTTTAGAACAACTGGCCACCCAACTGAAAGCATTGGCTGCAAAACACCCTGATTTTTCTGAGGAAGAAAAAGCCATTGAGGTAGTCATGAGCATCTTGTCAAACTATGTGCCCAACTGCATGGTTGAGGCGGCTGTTAGTTGTCCAGTAAATGAACTTTTACCAACTGTTGAGGATAGCAAACTCTTTGCCGAGAAGTTTGTGCAAGCCGTAAGGATTGCAGAAGTAGAACCCTTCCGAGCAGTGACCCACAACAAAGGCATCATGAATGGTATAGATGCTGTCGTAATGGCTAGTGGAAATGACTTTAGGGCAGTGGCCGCAGGCATACATGCCCATGCAGCGGCTAGTGGGCAATACCGCAGTCTTTCTAAGGCGGAAATCAAAGATGGTATTTTTAGATTTTCACTTAGTGTGCCATTGGCAGTAGGTACTGTTGGTGGATTGATCAAGCTTCACCCTTTGGTGCGTTGGTGTCATGAACTCATGGGAACACCCAATGCGCAAGAGCTGATGCAGATTGTTGCGGTAGCGGGATTGGCACAGAATTTTGCAGCAGTAAAAAGTCTAGTTACCACTGGAATCCAACAAGGGCATATGAAAATGCACCTCTTAAATATCCTAAATCAGCACCAAGCAACGGAATCAGAAAAAAAAGCGGCAATAGCACACTTTAAAGACAATACCGTTTCCCATCATAGGGTTGCTAACTTGCTGGCAAAACTCCGCAACGCATGAAGTTTTACGCCAAAGGAAAATTATTGCTGACAGCCGAATATGCCGTTTTGGGTGGGGCCAAGGCACTTGCACTTCCAACCAAATTAGGGCAATCACTCGAAATTACCGAAACTACATCTGGGATAATTACATGGAAAAGCGTTGATGTCAATGGACAGCTGTGGTATGAAAATAGCTTTGACATAAAAACTTTTGCGCCACAACAACAAAACGATGCTATTGGGCAGCGTTTACAGCAACACTTTCTAGCAATCAACGAAGTAAATCCAACGCTTTTGGTAGACGCCGATGGGCTGTTGTTTGTGAGTGCGCTCGAGTTTGATCGCAATTGGGGGTTGGGAAGTTCTTCAACCTTGGTTTCGTTATTGGCCCAGTGGTCTGAAGTGAATCCTTATGTACTACTTCAAAAGGTATTTGGTGGAAGTGGCTATGACATCGCTTGTGCAACGGCTGAAGGTGCCCTTTTGTATGAACGCACAAATGCGATTCATCCAACCGTTACTGCAGTTGATTTTAATCCCTCGTTTAAAGACCAGTTGTTTTTTGTGTATCTCAATCAAAAGCAAGACAGCCAGCAGGCAGTTGCCGCCTTTGACAGCGGTATGCTCACGCCACAAAAAATGAACATAATAAATGGGCTAACGCAATCTTTTTTAGTGAATCTAACATTAGTGGATTTTCAAGACTTGATGACGCAACACGAAGCAATTATTGCTAGTTTGATTAATACTACGCCCATTCAAAAACGTTTATTCAATGATTATCCTGGAATCATCAAGAGCTTAGGTGCGTGGGGTGGTGATTTTATTTTGGCTTGTGGAGCTGTGGACACACCAAATTATTTTGCTCAAAAAGGGTACAACACTTGTTTAACATACCAAACGCTGATAGACAACTAATTACGTGTTTTCAACTCAAGTGGTACATACAATATAACTTTTGTTCCACTTGCATTGCCATCGTCATCAAATAAATCTTTCATTTCAAAAGCGAGCTTTCGTTCGTTATAGTAATTGAAAATATTAATCCTATCTCGCATAATTTGTGTAGCATGCGATTTGTATTTGGCGTATCCTTCTTTTTGTTTAGCAGCTGCTTTGCGACCAATACCATTATCCGTTACAATAATGCGCAGCATCTCATTATCAAGATCTAATTTAATTTTTATTTCACCTGTGTCCTGTTTTGGTATAATACCATGCACAATGGCGTTTTCGACAATAGGCTGTAGCATCATACAAGGTAAATACACGGCGTCTTGAGCAATTTTTGGATCGACATTTATTTCCAAAATAATTTTTTCGTCGAGTCTATGATCCTGTAATTTTACATAATTTCTGATGTATTTTAATTCATCAGTTACTGTAATCTTATCCTCGCTACTCATATCAATGGTGTTGCGAATAAGCTTAGAAAAAGAAGATATGTAGGCATTAAACTCTTTTTCTCCGCCCAATACCATAGCACTTTGCATGCCATTCAATGCGTTAAAAATAAAATGTGGATTCATTTGAGCGCGATAAGCTTTACCCTCCAAATTTGATACCTCAAGATTTCTATCTCGACGCTCTTCTAAAAGCTTACTTTCAAGCGATAAAAAAGCATAAAACATCACCAAGGCCAAAATGATAAAAATAGAAATACACCACCAAGTAAGATAAAAAGGGGTCTTAATAAAGATATCATATTGCAAAACATTACTAGAAAATTGACCATCTCGTTCACCGCGAATGTGAAGCTCATGGTCGCCCCTACTTAAACCAACTAAATGAATTTCTGAACCTGTATTTTTCCATTGGCTCAAGGATGATTCACCTGTAACCCTATAAGCGTATTGAATACTGGGATCGTCATCAAGAGCGGCAAAAATATGATTGTAATTTCTAGATAAGTTTAAAATCGAGTTAGAGCTGTTTGCATTTATGTATGTGTGCTCTTTTGTATTAACATCTATATATTCTATTTGCTTTAACTTAATTTCGAAATTATCAGGTGTTTGGGCAATTACTTTACCGCTATTTAGGGAGATAATTAAAGAAAATAAAACACAAAAAAAGAAGTAAGCGCGAGTTTGGCACGGTTCGTGAGTAGGTAAAATGTAATGTCGTAACATTTTTTATTGGTTATTGTTTTGACGCCCGCACTTTTCTAAGTGCGGGTTTTTTTTTAGGGTGCCTAAATATAACATTTGTTTACGAATTTATCTATAATTTAGCCAAATGCATCCACTTTACGACTTTCTTATCCATAACAACTGGTCCAAAACATGGGCTTGGTGGGCTGATTTTACAGCCATTACCATAATACTCCTTTTCATTTCTTGGATTTTACGCATTATTGCTCGTTTTATTATAGTCAATGCCTCTCATAAAATATCAGGCGCAACAAAAACCACTATTGACGATGCGTTAATCGAACACAAGCTACCCAAAAACGTTTCCCGTTTTGTGCCTTACTTCTTTCTCCATGCGGTAATTCCGTTCTGGAGCAACGGCAATGACAAAATTGATTCATGGATTACAGCAATAGTAGACGTTTATGCGGTATTGGTTGCCATACTTATCACAAGAAGTCTTTTAAGGACTTTTAGACAACAATTACAAAAGCAGAAACAATTTAAAGACAAGCCCATTGATAGCTATATCCAGGTCGTCATGATTTTTTTGTGGGGTATCGGGATACTGCTTGCGCTTTCCATACTGTCGGGCAAAGAACTCGTGTATTTCTTTACAGGTTTGGGGGCTATTTCAGCAGTTATCCTGTTGGTGTTCAAGGATACCATTTTGGGCTTTGTTGCCAGTATTCAGATCAGTGCAAATGATCTGGTTCGTATAGGCGATTGGATTACCATGGCGTCTTATGGGGCAGATGGAGACGTTATTGAAATCAACCTTTCTACCATTAAAGTGCGGAATTTTGACAACACCATAACCACGGTTCCTACCTATAAACTATTATCAAGTTCCATCAAAAACTGGCGAGGGATGAGTGAATCAGATGGGCGTCGCATCAAACGCCCCTTGTTTATAAGAGCTTCCTCTGTTCGCTTCTTAAACGAAAAAGAGTTAGAAAGCGTTTCTGAACTAGACCGATTTAAAACCTTTGTTGAAAACAAAAAAAATGAGATTGAAGCCTACAACAAAGCGACAAAAACAAATACTTCAATTCCACTAAACGGAAGAAACCTGACCAATTTGGGCTTATTCAGGTCCTATATTCAAACGTATTTATCTCAGCACCCCAACATCAATCAAAAGCTCACGGTGATGTGTCGCCAGTTGGCGCCTACCCCTCATGGAATACCACTTGAAGTCTATGCCTTTACATCTGATAAAGTATGGAAAAACCACGAGGAAATATCGGCTGATATTTTTGACCATATTCTGGCATCAGCCTCCTTTTTTCAGCTTAAGTTATTTGAGTTTGAACAGCAAGCAGCTGTTTTGTAGCTTTCTCAAGACCGTCTAAAAAACAAAAAAGCCCTCCAATACAGGAAAGCTTCTCATGGGTTCTCCTACGAACCTCTTGCAAACAACTGTTTGCAAGCAACACAACGCGTTTAAATATTTAAAGCTTTTAAGCTTTGCGGTCTGGACGGGACTCGAACCCGCGACCCCATGCGTGACAGGCATGTATTCTAACCAGCTGAACTACCAGACCTTTTGCGTTAGGTGCGTGCAAATATACACGCATTTTCGGATACACAAAAGCAAAAATAATATTGACTATAACTGTTGGTCAATTGCAGTGGCATAAACAGCCTTTGGAGATACACCAACCTTGCGGTCAACGAGCTCACCATTTTTAAATAAAAGTACCGTTGGAATGTTCCGCACCCCAAATTTGGCAGCAAACTCTTGGTTGTTGTCAACGTCTACTTTTCCAACAACGGCTTTGCCCTCATACTCTTTGCTGAGCTCATCAATAATGGGGCCTACCATGCGGCAAGGTCCACACCACTCTGCCCAGAAATCAACCAATACAGGTTGACTGGATTTTAAAACAACTTCTTCAAAGGTTGCATCTGTAATTTCTAGTGCCATAACATAATTATTTTTGGATATTCAAATGTACATTGTTTTTTTACAAATCAGCACAATAATGCATCAGTAGTCACTATTGAGATATTTGTTTAATCAATAGTTAATTCAATTTATAAGCAACGGGGTATGCGTCCAAAGCTTCTAACAATTCACCGCCAACATGCACTTTGAGTTTACGGCTCATGGTATGTAGCTTAATTTCTTCATCTGTTTCATAGAATGTCATGTCTACTTTGTGATCTCCCTTATGTTTTTTAAAGAGCTCATCTAAAAAGGAAGCCAACTTTTCATCTGCGTGGGCTATATCCAGTTTAAGCGTTATTTTGTGTGTACTGGTGGTTAAGGTGTCTTGAAGCAACTGAAAAGCATTGAACTGCATTCTGGCAGCGCCTCTTTTCCCCGTTTCACGGTTCAACCATCCTTCTCTTACAGAAGCCTTGACGTGGATAAAGTTATCCTCCACCAAAAAATGTCGATACTTGAGGTACTCCTCTCCAAATATTTTAAATTGATAAGACTCCTCAAAATCTTCTAAAATAAACATGGCCCAACCTTTTCCATTCTTGGACACGCGATGGTCTACTTCTCCAACCATGCCGCCAAAGCTTAGCTCTTTGTTGACCAAAGCATCCATGTCATTGAATACCCCAAGTCTGGCATTACAAAAATGTTTCATGGCAGGAGCAAAATCATCAAGTGGGTGGGCTGATATATATATGCCTACTACTTCTTTTTCTTGCTTTAACTCCTTTAGGGCGGTCCAAGGCTCACAAATAGGGAGTTCTGGAGTGGCGATGGTCACTGCGGCATCGGCACCAAATAAACTCACCTGTGAAGATTGCTCGTTTTCTTGGTGTTGAGCCCCATACTTAAGTGCCTTTTCAACAAAAGCTACCCCGTCTCCGTTGTGGTGAAAATATTGCGATCGGTGTGCGTCAGACAAGGAGTCTAGCCCACCTGCAAGTATCAAACTTTCAAACGATTTTTTATTGGCTGCTCGAAGATCTATGCGCTGTGTCAAATCAAAAATAGATTCGTAGGGCTTCTCTTGACGATGCGCCACTATGGTCTCAACTGCGGCTCGGCCAACGCCCTTAACAGCACCCATACCAAAGCGAATGGCTCCTTTGTCGTTTACCGTAAACTTGTAGAATGATTCATTGACATCGGGTCCAAGAACCAGTATACCCATCCTGCGACACTCTTCCATAAAGAAGCTGACCTGCTTAATATCGTTCATGTTGTTGGACAGTACCGCCGCCATATATTCTGCTGGATAGTTTGCCTTTAGGTAAGCCGTTTGATAGGCGATCCAAGCGTAACAAGTGGAGTGTGATTTGTTAAAGGCATAGGAAGCAAACGCTTCCCAGTCTTTCCAAATCTTTTCAAGTACTTCTCTTGGGTGACCCCGTTCTTCTCCACCATTTAGAAACTTGGGTTTTAACTGCTCCAGTAAAGCAAAAATCTTTTTACCCATTGCCTTACGCAACACGTCGGCTTCACCTTTGGTGAACCCTGCCAATGCTTGAGACAATTGCATCACTTGCTCTTGATACACGGTAATGCCATAGGTTTGTTTGAGGTACTGCTCCATGGCTGGCAAATCGTAAGCGATTTCCTCCTGACCATTCTTTCTACGAACAAAACTAGGGATGTATTCTAGTGGCCCTGGGCGGTATAGCGCATTCATGGCAATTAGATCTTCAAATACATTCGGCTTTAAATCGCGAAGGTATTTTTGCATTCCCGCACTTTCATACTGAAAAACCCCAACGGTTTCACCGCGTTGAAACAACGCATAAGTGGGTGCGTCATCAAGTGGGAATTCATCTGGATTAAGCTCAATATTGCGTTGATATTTGACAATTTTTACTGTGTCTTTTATAAGCGTAAGTGTCTTCAGCCCTAAAAAGTCCATTTTCAGTAGCCCTGCATCCTCCACAACTGAGTTGTCAAACTGGGTAACATATAAGTCAGAGTCCTTTGCGGTAGCAATAGGAACAAACTCTGTAATATCATCGGGTGTAATGATCACACCACATGCGTGTGTTCCAGTGTTGCGCAAAGAACCCTCGAGAATCTGGGCCTGCTTAAGCGTCTCAGCCTCTAAATCACTTCCCTCAGCTATGGATTTCAATTGAGCAACACGAGCAAACTCATCCGAGCGCAAGGCTTCTTTTAGTGCCTTGTCTTCAAGATTAAAAATTTTCTTCAACTTCATGTTTGGAACTAGCTTGGCCACCCGATCTGCATCGCCCAACGACAAGTCCAACACCCGTGCGGTATCCCGAATAGACGATTTGGCTGCCATGGTACCATAGGTGATGATTTGCGCCACTTGGTTTGACCCGTACTTTTCAATTACATAATCAATGACTTTTGATCTTCCTTCGTCGTCAAAATCAATATCAATATCAGGCAAGCTTACACGGTCGGGATTTAGGAAACGCTCAAAAAGCAAGTCGTACTCAATGGGGTCTATATTCGTAATCTTTAGGCAGTAGGCCACCACAGAGCCTGCGGCAGATCCACGTCCTGGTCCAACCGATACATCCATTTCTCTTGCAGCAGCAATAAAATCTTGTACAATTAAAAAGTAGCCGGGATATCCCGTGTTTTCAATAACGCTCAATTCAAAATCAATACGTTCTGTAAGTTCATCGTTTAAGGCTTCATACCGGGCCTTAGCACCTTCATAGGTAATGTGGCGCAGGTAGGCATTTTCGCCCCGCTTCCCCCCGTCGGTATCGTCTTCAGCAGATTGAAATGCACCAGGAATATCAAATTTTGGAAGCAATACTTCTCGAGCCAAATCAAAGGCGGTTATTTTATCCAGTATTTCGGCAATGCTTTCCAATGCTTGTGGCACATCGGCAAACAATTCTTGCATTTGTGCTGGCGTCTTGAAATAATATTCTTGGTTTGGAAGACCATATCTATAACCACGGCCACGGCCAATAGGCGTCGCCTGTTTTTCTCCGTCCTTAACACACAACAATATATCATGTGCATTGGCTTCTTCTTGCTTTAGATAAAACACAGAGTTAGTAGCGACAAGTTTTACATTATGCCTTTGTGAAAACTGAATAAGCACAGGGTTGATGCGGTTTTCATCCTCCTGTTGGTGCCGCATGATTTCAATGTAGAGATCGTCATGAAACTGTTCTTTCCACCACAACAGCGCCTCCTCTGCCTGCTTTTCGCCTACGTTGAGTAATTTAGAAGGCACTTCGCCGTAAACATTCCCGGTCAGCACAATGAGGTTGTCTTTGTATTGCTGTATTAATTTTCTATCAACTCGAGGCACATAATAGAAGCCTTTGGTGTACGCCAGGGAAGATAGCTTGGATAGGTTTTGGTAACCTGCTTTGTTTTTGGCAAGAAAAACCATCTGATAACCATTATCCCTTCGACTGCGGTCTAAGTGGTCTTCACACACGTTGAGTGTGATACCTACTATGGGTTTAAGCGGCGGCCTATCGTCATCTTCAGCGCGCTTGGCATTGACTTGTTTGACAGATTTTACAAAATGGAATGCGCCCATCAAATTACCCAAGTCTGTTAATGCCACGGCTGGCATCCCCATTTGGTCTGCTGTTTCCGCTAGTTCTTTTACCCTTATGGTAGACTGCAAGACCGTAAATTGCGAAAGGGTGTGCAAGTGTGCAAAAGGAGTGCTTAGCGCTGTTTTGGCTAAGACAGCTGGCGTAGAAACAGGCGCTTGCTTCTCTTGAATTAGTTTTGCTGATGCTGCCTTAAGATCGGTGTGTGACAAACCTATTAACGGCACGGCTTCTTCAAAAGTTTCATTTAGCCGTGACACAAGTAGTTCACCATCTGTGATTTGGTTTGCAGGAAATTTATTTCGACGCAGCAACTCGAAAAACGCACGGGCTGTAGCCTCTACATCTGCAGTGGCATTGTGCGCTTGGTCAAAGCTGTCATCAAATAACTGTTTGTAGAGTTCTGAAAGGGTTGGCAGTTTAAATCTTCCTCCTCTGCCACCAGGTATTTGACATAGCGTAGCAGTGTGCTCTGTACAAGTGTCTAAAATGGGGGTTGTGGTAACAGAAGTATCCAAACCAAGGCGGTCTAGCTCTGCGCCAATGATATTGACGTCAAACTTTACATTATGACCAATGATGTATTTTGATTTGGCCAATGCAGTGTTAAAGTCAGCTAAAATTGCATTTATAGCACTGCCTTCTTTAGTCGATAGCGCTGTGCTAATTCCATGTATTTGTTCTGACTCAAAAGGAATATCAAAACCTTCAGGGGAAACAATAAAATCCTTGTGTTCTACACAGTTGCCAAAGTCATCGTGAAGTTGCCATGCAATCTGAACACATCGTGGCCAATTTTCATGATCTGAAATAGGCGCATCCCAGCGTTTTGGCAAGCCAGTGGTTTCGGTATCAAAAACTAAAAACATGGTAACGGATTAGCCAACTAATTTAGTGAAGTTAGTATGTAAAATATACGCAAGTGAATATGAAGTTATTAACGTTTGGTAAAATCAAAAAATAGTGTAGATTTGCCACGCATTAATAACCAGGGTTTTGCACCCAAAAATTTAATTTGATATGTCAGTAAAAATTCGTCTTCAAAGACACGGTAAAAAAGGAAAGCCCTTCTATTGGGTAGTTGCAGCAGATGCACGTTCTAAAAGAGATGGTCGCTACCTAGAAAAAATAGGTACTTACAATCCCAATACCAACCCAGCAACATTAAAAATCGACGTTGACAGCGCTGTTAATTGGCTTCAAAACGGAGCACAACCAACGGACACAGCTCGTAACTTACTATCTGAAGTAGGTGCTATGTTGAAAAATCACCTAGTTAATGGTGTTCACAAAGGTGCGCTTAAAGAAGAAGACGTTGAAACAAAATTTGAAGCGTGGTTGGCTGATAAAGCATCACGCAACACTGTTAATATTGAAAAACTTTCCAAAGCTAAAGCCGACGAAAAAGCTAAAATTTTAGCTGCTGAAAAAGAAGTTAGCGAAAAACGAAAGGCTGATGCCGAAACTGCAATAGCAGAGGAAGAAGCTGCGGCTGCAGCAGCTGAAGCTGAAGCTGCTTCTGAGAAAGC
>OJCR01000923.1_pt1 | contig 11821 bp, 8 predicted proteins | sample 1591611 | NCBI WGS metagenome assembly OJCR01 (sample SAMN05416815, study PRJEB24817) | seawater metagenome | isolation source: Sea water | place: Canada:Atlantic | collected 2013-07
CGAGATCAGCCTCGGTCTCGTGGGCTCGGAGATGTGTATAAGAGACAGGGACTCGGATCTACTCGATGCCACGCTGATGCCTGCGCTCCATCAGCTTTCAGAGAGCAAGGAAGCTCGCATCACGGCCTTAGTGCGAGGGCTAGATGAGATGCCATTCGAAGCACAACAGCGGTTAGCTGGCCTACTGGACACGTTCTCGGGCCGGATGAGGCTGCTTGCGAGTTGTGGATCGCAGTTACTGGAATTAAATGCGCCCACTGATGACCTGATCAGCGAAAGTTTGTCGTTGGACGAAGATCGCGCACGAGGACTTTGCTCACAGTTGATCGATGTCATCAGCTCGCTGACGATCGTGAATCGGCCACTTGCTCTGAGAGTCGAGGATATTCCGTTGATTGCCACCGCAATGCTGGACACACGACATGCTGCCGGTGAAGGTCCCGCTGAAAGAATCAATCGAGCAGCCCTCGATGCTCTGGTGGTCTACCCATGGCCTCACAACTACGAGGAACTGGAAAATTCCATTCGGCATGCGATCCGAACCGCCACCGGAAATGTGATTGCCTGCGAACACCTCCCGCTAGCGATTAGGTCCTACAGGCCCGGCGCGATCTTGAAACGCACCAAGCACACCAAACTTTCACTCGATGACGCTATCCAGCGGTATGAACTTCGACTGATCACCGAAACCCTCGAAAATGCTGACGGCAACCGCGCAGAAGCAGCACGACGCCTCGGTATTAGCAGAGCACGCTTGATTCGAAGGCTCGAAGATCAATCACCCAATCCACAGCAAAACAAGGAATCCCGCTGAATGAATTGGTCTTTGGTTGATCCGGGCGTTATTCGACCGTGGCTAATCTGTGAAATGGGTACTCGTTGGCTGACTGCCGTCCGAAGATTTGGACCAGAAATGATTCCAGAAGCATTGGTCCCAAAGGTGGAATCTGCCAGTCGAGACGAAATTCTCGCCAGCCTGAATCTCTTGGAACCTGCCGTGGTCTTATGGGAAACCAGCCGTGACACGCTCGCGGCAAGCTGCGATTCACTCGCCCGCACCGCTGCGATCAATCCTCGAGTACTGCAAATCATCGCATGTCATCAGTTGACGCACCGAGAGCAATTGTGCCTGACCCCGTTTCCTGTCGCAGCGATGGTCCACCAGCCGGAAGAGCTGCCCCGTTTGACCCCGATGATTCACCTCCACTTCGCAAGGTGGACCCAGTTCATAGACTAAGATGAGTAATCGCCAGATCGGGTGCCCCAAAATGCATTCGCCAGTCCGTCGGTGCAGCAGCGTTCTGAGTGTTAAATCGTGCGTGAGGCCGCTTCCGGCTATTACATTGATTTTCCAGGGAATGCGGCTGCCTCCGGACTCTTGATCTTGCCCCTATTCCCAGCAATCGAAACTCTCCCACAACGTCACAAACCAAACATGACCAACCTGACCCCCGAAATCGTCCGGAATGCTATTTCCGATCACCCTGACCCCGAGACAGGGCGTGGTTTGGATTCCATGGGTCAAATCAAGGACATCGTTGTCGACCAGAACCACGCAGCACTCACGGTTGGACTGACAAGCCACAGTGCACCGATGGCTGATGAACTTTCAGATGCTTTGGAATCAAAGATCGTGGCAGCCGCACCCGGTAGCAAAGTCACGATCACCTACGTGGATCATCCGCGGCCCCCTGCTCGGATAGGTCAAATCGCTTTGAAAGCAAAGAGTGTCATCGTTGTTGGCAGTGGCAAAGGTGGCGTTGGTAAAAGCACAGTTGCAGCCTCTCTGGCATTAACCCTCCGTCGCTATGGTGCCAAAGTTGGATTGATGGACGCCGATGTGTATGGTCCTAGTATCCCCCAGCTGCTCGGGCTCTCCGGACGTCCCGCAGTCACGGCCCAGAAACGAATTGAACCCGTCAAACTCGGTGATGACCTCCCTGTCATGTCGATGGGCTTCCTCGTTGAACCAGATCAAGCCGTCATTTGGCGGGGACCCATGCTGCACGGGTCAATCAATCAGTTTCTCGGTGATACCGAGTGGGGCGATCTCGATTATCTGGTTATCGATATGCCGCCGGGAACAGGTGATGTGGCGCTGACCTTGTCACAAGCACTTCCTCTAGCAGGCGCCGTTATCGTTTGCACCCCACAGGAAGTTGCCTTACTTGATGCAATCAAGGCAGTCAGCATGTTTCGGAAAGTAGAAATTCCGATCCTTGGCATGGTCGAAAACATGAGTGGCTTCCAATGCCCCGATTGCGGCAAGACCTATGATATTTTTGGCAAAGGTGGTGCCCGACAGAAAGCAGAGGAACTCAACATTCCTTTCCTCGGAGGACTTCCAATTGATATCACACTTCGTAAAGCAGGTGACGAAGGCAAACTAGCTGATGTGATTCAATCGGACGATGCATCACGGGCACCATTTGATGCGATCTGCAAAGCAGTCGTCCGTGAACTGGCTATGCGGGCGGCCAACCAGCCAACCAAAGTCAGCTTGCCCACACTCTGAGCAACGATACGTACCGGCGTGATCAATCAACCCACGGTCAGACTGGTTTTTGCATGATGCCAAGCCAGATGATAAAGATGTAAAACAAGTTACCTGATTGCTAGCAAATGAATGACCGAAAAGCCGGTCGCCTAGTGAGTAAACCAATCTGCTAGTTCTCAACGCAGTGAGTTCGTGGCTCAAGCAGAGATCGTTTCCGCAACCAATATCAGGTTGATTGTCTGTTTGCTGATCGACCCTTGCTAGCAATTGTCCAATGACGAGCACTCCAGCAAGTTGACGTGCGGCAGGTCTTCAGTGAGGTGGCTGGCTAGCATCTGTAACTAATGCCGGCAAAAGCGGCACTGGATGAGCATGAACAGAGATCACCAGCGAGACTGGGGATGGGCCGCATGCTAAATTTCACTAGTATTCGAACTTAATTTACGTTCAGCGCATGAAAAAAGCCGTATCGGGGCGTAGCCCTGACACAGCTTTTTTTGTTTGTAACGGTTCAGCCGAAACTGAACTGTAATGCAACCTAGCGACGCTTTTTAGCGGCTTTTTTCTTAGTAGAACGCTTCTTAGTAGCCTTCTTGGTTGCTTTTTTCTTGGTGGCTTTCTTCTTAGTAGCCTTTTTCTTAGTTGCTTTTTTAGCAGCTTTTTTAGCAGCTTTTTTCTTAGTTGCTTTTTTCTTAGTTGCTTTCTTCTTAGCAACTTTCTTAGTGGCAACTTTCTTTTTAGTCGAACGCTTTGCAGCCTTCTTCTTAGTTGCTTTCTTTTTAGTAGCTGCTTTCTTCTTTGCTTTCTTCTTGGCCACGTTCTTCCTCCGCTGAGAAAGGAAACGTTGGCGAGTCCTCGAGACTTTTAAAGCAACGCTCTAGAAGTCACCGGCCACGGCTCACCAACCGTCATGTGTGGTTGAATCTCAGAGCCTTGATGTCCAACATCGTTCCGGCTCATCCTTCCAACCGTTTAGAAACTGGGCGTAACTTTACGCGCTTCTACAAATTCCGCAACATCTTTTTTTAAAAAAAGTGGTTGCGTGACAAAAAAAAATTGTTACGTGAATGCACTCTTTCCAATTGATTGAGCGATTTAGTGCGCAGACGAACGTGCAAAACAGACGCTAGTAACGAAAAAAATGCGCACAACTCACTTTTCAAACATGATTCAATAACCCATCCGATTGCTTTGTTGAATCGCTTGAAAATTTGTCCATCCAAGCATCAAAAAAAGTATCCCTAAATACGTTTGACCATTTGAGAACCCATAAAAACCAACCGCTCCTGCAATAATCACACTGACCCAAAGCGCTTGAAGGATGTTACCACCGCTCAACTGCACGACTGATCTCATCACTTGACCACCATCCAACGGCATCACCGGTAAGAGATTCAACAACGCCCATAAGATGCTCGGATAAATATAGAAAGTGATCAGGATCAAGAGTCCTGGGCTATCGATGGCGTTGCCTTCGACAAGTGATGGAATCAACTTGAACACCTGAGGCATTATCTCAAAAACAAACAATCGATAGCCAGCCAATTTCACAGCAACAACGATCAAGACACCAGAACCAAGCTGTGCTAGCGGACCGGCCAGTGAAATCCAGATATTTTGTTCAGGCGACAACCCGCCAAACGAGTGATCGGTTGTCCGCGACCTTCCGGGGATCGCCATCCCACCAAAATGATAAAGAACGATCGACGATTCGATTCCATACCTGCGAAATGCAAGAGAGTGCCCTAACTCATGGATGATAATGGACACCAGCAAACAAGCCGACCACACAAGCAACATCGGCAGCAATCCGAGGCTGTCAGCGCCAAGGACTTGATCCATTAATCGCGCCAGACCGTATCCAAACACAAACGCTGCGATCCAAAATGTCCAAGACACTCTGATCGGAATCCCCAACAGATTGAATCGCAAATCGTAAGGCGACTGAGCTGGTTCTTGCAGAAACATGATGTAGTAGCCAAATCGGAGGGCAACAAGAAGAAACGTGAATCAAAAAGAGGCAGTCTAACTATTTCCTAGTTTCAGATCGGCATGTCGCACATCGATCATTTTGGCACTTTGCTCCACTCGTCGGGGAACCAGGCACCCCCCGGGTGATAAAGCATCTTTTTCAGCCGTCAAGCTGAACGGATTTGATTGAGGATCACGCCTACTTGAGGTTCGCGATCAGAAACGCCCACAGGTCTGCGTACTCATCAATTCTCTTGCTGATGGGTGTCCCTGCTCCATGACCTGCCCGTGTTTCGATTCTGATCAGAGTAGGACGATCACAACCTTGCGCTGCCTGCAAGGCAGCCGCAAATTTGAAACTGTGCCCTGGAACTACTCGATCATCGCGTTCGGCCGTCGTTACCAGCGTTGCAGGATAACACGTGCCGCTTTTCAGGTTATGAAGTGGCGAATAGGACAGCAGGTTATCAATTTGATCTGCTTCATCACTGCTTCCGTATTCGGTGGCCCATGCCCAACCGATGGTGAACTTGTGATAGCGCAACATATCCATGACACCTACCGCTGGCAGACATGCACCAAACAGGTCTGGACGTTGTGCCATAACCGCCCCGACCAACAAGCCCCCGTTGCTGCGTCCCTGTAATGCCAACCGATTGGGTTGGGTATAACCTTTGGCAACAAGATGTTCTGCGGAAGCGATGCAGTCATTAAACACATTCTGCTTCTTGAGTCGCATCCCGTCTTCGTGCCATTGGCGTCCATACTCTCCCCCACCGCGTAGGTTGGCTACGGCATAGATACCTCCACTTTCGACCCAGCCGACTGTAGCAGGTGAAAATGATGGCGTAATCGAAATATTGAACCCACCATAGCCATACAACAAAGTCCGGTTGGTACCGTCCAGTGTGGAATCTTTTCGCCGGGTCACAATGATGGGCACCGTCGTACCATCTTTGCTCTTACAAAAAAGCTGTTCAGTCACAAACTCGTCAACATTGAAGTCAACATCGGGTCGCCGCCACAAAGTGATTTTTCCATCTGGCAAACTTACCCGATAAATCGACGCAGGAGTGACGTAGTTGGTAAACGAGAAAAAGGTTTCCTCCGCGTCGCGTTTTCCCCCAAAACCGCTGACGGTTCCTACACCTGGCAACTCGATTTCACCTAGCAGTAACCCATCCATATCATGACGAGTCACCTTGCCGCGAGCATCTTTTAGCCAACTGGCGTAAAAGACCGATCCAAACAGATTCGCTCCTTCCAGAACATCTTCAGTCTGGGGAATCACTTCTCGCCATTCGCTTCTGTCCGGTTGTTTCGCAGACACAGCAATCAACCGACGTTTCGGTGCTTCATGATCGGTCATGAAGAACAACGTTTCACCATCTGCTGCGATCCATTCATATTCAGCATCAAAACCTGTAATCAAGGGTTCCACTTTGGAATCCGTCTGCTGCAAATCTTTGATGAATATCTGAGACTTTGGTTCGCTGCCTTTCCAGTTCTGAATGATCAGATATCGGCCATCATCTGTAACAGCAGGTGAAAAACCCCATTTGGGATGATCTGGGCGTTCCAGAATCAGCTGATCTTTGCTTTGTGGGTCTCCAATCTTGTGAAAGAACATCCGTTGATTTTCATTGGTACCAGTTAGCTCTTGTCCTTCCTGTGGTTCTGCATATCGCCCGTAAAAGAACCCACTGCCGTCGGGCATCCATGCAATGCTGCTGAATTTGACCCACTGGACCAGATCGTCAAGATCTTTGCCAGATGCAACATCGCGGACCTTCCAGGTCCGCCAATCACTACCACCATCGGCCAATCCATAAGCAAGCAATTTCCCATCTTTGCTGGCGACTGCACCCGCCAATGCTACCGTGCCATCCTTGCTCAAGGTGTTGGGGTTCAACAAGACTTGGCGTGGAGCTTCCAAAGATGTTGCTTTGTAGTACACACTTTGGTTTTGAAGCCCATCATTGTGGGTGTAAAAGTAGGTTCTACCGCGGTAACTGGGCATTCCAAATCGCTCATAGTTCCACAATTTTTTTAGCCGTTGTTGCATCACCTTCCGTTCTGGAATTGATTGCAAATACTCTTGCGTGATTTTATTTTCCGCTGCAATCCACTCCGCAGTCTGCTCACTTTCGGTATCTTCCAACCAGCGATAGGGGTCAGCAACCTTTCTACCGTGATAATCATCTACGACGTCGAGTGCCTTGGTTTCTGGATAATTCATTTTATTTGTGCCGGCATTGCTCGGTTTTTCCTGAGCTTGCAAAGCTTCGGAAGTTAGGGTGTAGAAAACAGAAAGTGACACCAGGCAACAGAAACGGTGTAAATTCACTCGAAAAATCCTTGTCAGAATAAACTTTGAATCTTGGACGCGGTGATCATAACCGCATGCCCCACAAGATAACCGAGTTGGGGAGAGATGGACGCATTGTCTGGGGCACAAACTTTCTGTTCGCTGACGAATCCACGTTTGGGTGATTCGCCGCTATCCAAGATTAATCAGCAACCCGTCTTGTTGATCTCGTTGGCGACAATTTCCGGCGTCCTGCTAGATTCGTGCTGCCCTTTGAGTCACTCACAAGCGGGCCGCACTATTTCGGGGTGCGGCTGGTGTATTGCTATTTTTCTGTGTTTAGCGCTGCTCATACGGGCGAAAGCATCAGTGCGTCGGACAGTTGCTGTACTTGTGTTTGTGGCATTGGGTGGTTTTCTGCACAACAACCAAATCTCTTTGCATCACAGTTGCACACTCTGGAAATATTTATGTGTTAACGAACAGCCCACCGTCATCCGCGGGATCGTCGATCGCCCCTCTACGTTGCGCAATCGAAAATCACAATACAACACCGGCAGGCACCATCGCTCACCCTGGCAAACGCAACTGGAAGTCAAACTCACTGAATTACGAGTAGGCCAATATTTTCAAGCTTGTGATGGCCGAGTGTTGATTGTCATTGAGGGACAGTGTCGCGATTTGTTGCCTGGTGATGTGATCGAAGCCTACGGAAACCTCTGCCGTTTCGATGCACCCAGCAATCCAGGGCAAAGGGACCTTCGTCCTATTTATCAGTATCGTAACTTGCAGGCGAATTTCAAAGTCGCTGATCCCAGTCAGATAGTCACGATACCCGGAACAATGACTTGGCGAAGATTGCTGCATCGTTGGATTGCCGGCTTCGCTGCAATGGGACGTGATGAACTATTGCAACACACTTCCAAGTCTGCCGGTCCACTTGCGGTTGCAATGGTGCTTGGACAACGTGGCTACATCGATCATGCCACAAGTGATTTACTACTGGTGACTGGCACAGCTCATCTTTTATCAGTCAGCGGCATGCACTTAGCGATTCTGGTCGTATTGGCGAACTGTATCGCTACGCTGGCACGGTCGCCGATGAGGCTAAGGATCGTTTGCATCCTTTCATTTTGCCTGTTTTACACATCATTGACGGGAGGCCGACCACCTGTAATTCGAGCTGCCGTTCTCGTGGGAATATTTCTGCTGTCAGTTTGGTTACGACGCATGAACCAACCCATCAACACGTTGTCCGTAGCAGCCTTGGTTTTGACTCTGATCAATCCGGGAAATGTATTGAATGTCGGTGTACAACTCTCTTTCTTGGCAGTGATCACGCTGATCCTGTGCGCCCAAAAAGCGACTGCCAAGGCTGTTTGCCACGAAGGTGATCGTCAGGACAGGCTACTTGATGATCTGATCGACAGTGGTAAAAGTCGCTTGCTGGTGTCTGCAAGACAACTGGCGAGAAAAACTTGGCAACTGCTTTGGTTCAGTTGCTGTGTCACCACAGTCTGTATGCCATTGGTTTGGTACCACTTTCATGTTGTCTCACCGATCAGCGTTATCGTAAATCTGCTTTTGGCACCATGCCTGTTGGTTGCTTTGGCTTCTGGTCTCTTGGTGATCGTAACTGGAATACTAAATGACTCACTTGCGATCGTTCCGGGTTGGATTTGCAGCAAGATACTGGAATGGATGCAATGGCTGATGTCTTTAGCTGCCGAGGTTCCACTAGGGCATGTCTGGCTACCTGCACCACCTGGTTACTGGGTCATTACATTTTACATATTGCTGACCACAACTTTGTTCATTCCGCGGGATAACAAGTGGCACTATCGAGTTCGACGTATCTGGATTGGAGTATGGATTTCGGCGGCCTATTTATTAGCAATCAGCGGGCGGAACATCGCTGAAGGTACCTTGGAAGCGACCTTTCTGGATGTGGGACACGGCACTTGCGTTGTTCTACGGCTGCCATCAAACGAAGTCTGGATGTACGACTGTGGTCGACTCGGAAATGAATCTTACAGTAGTGCCGGGATCGACCGCGCCCTCTGGTCGATGGGCATCACTGAACTTGACGGCATCATTCTTTCTCATGCTGATTCTGATCACTTCAATGCTCTTCCCGGGATACTGAAACGATTTAAAGTGCATTGTGTGGTCACACCACCGGGAATGCTTAAGGAGTCAGAATCGGCGTTGCTTCCGGTGAACGAGTCCATCCAGTATTACCAGATTGATGTTCACGAAGCCCATCACAATCGTGGTCAGTATGGATTGGCAAGATTCGAGCGCTCAGGATTAAAATTTCCGCAAATGGTTCAGGTTCTCCATCCACCCATCAAACGAGTGCCCGGTAGCGATAATGCTAATAGTCTGGTGTTGCATCTCTGGTGGCGCGGCAGAAGCATGATTCTTCCGGGCGATCTTGAACCTCCTGGCACTGCAATGCTTGTCAACCTACCCCGCCCAAGGGCGGGCGGCGTATTGATGGCGCCACACCATGGCAGTTTACGAATGGACGCAGCCTCTGTTTTAGAATGGGCGCGGCCCAAAGAAACCATTGTCAGCGGTGGCCAGCGAGCCAGAAAACCCGAGGTGCATGAAATGCTTTCAGTGCATGGGTCGGCTGTTCATGTCACAGCCATCGTCGGTGCGATTCGTGTCGAGATTGGTAAACACGGTGAGGTTCGTGTCAAAGAGTGGAATTGTGCGGGTTGGTAGGGCAATAATACGGCAGCAAAGTGGCCGGAAAGGCAAACCTGCGCGGTGACAACGATTGCAGACGGTGTACGATTGATGGTTATCTACACTATCCCATATCTTTCCTCTATCCCACCAATCGTTACATGCTCGCCTTTCTTAGCGAGATTTCGATCACCTGCGTCTTTACCAGCTACTTCGTGGTACTGGTGCTCGAGTTGTTGCGCCTGTTCGGTCGCATCCCCGGACGGGGTTTGTTTGTTATCGGCATGATGTCCGTGGGTTTGTTCACGCACGTCTGTTATTTGCTACTACGGGCAACCACGTTGGAAGGCGTCGAGGGGGCAGGTCAGGAAGTGGGCCTGTTGGCAACATGGTCAGATTGGTCGCTACTGGTGTCGCTTGGGCTGTCGATTGCTTTTTTTGTACTGCACCTCAGACGCCCTGACACGATCATCAGTTTCTTTTTCCTTCCGGCTATGATGGCCTTGTTGGGACTGGCAATCATTTTAGGCGACCGACCTCCCTTCAGTCGCACCGAAGCGGTCGAGGTTTGGCGTTCCGTCCATGCGATTGCGATGATGGCGGGTTCCATCGCCGTGCTCATCGGATTTTTGGCCGGCATCATGTATCTGGTGCAATCGCGAAGATTAAAACTGAAGCGAGCAGGATCATCGTTCCGTCTACCAACCCTCGAGTCGCTCGGCAGGTTAAACCGACGATGTCTGGTTGGAAGCACTATCGCAGTCGGCATTGGGCTAATCGCCGGTGTTGTGATGAACCTGAATCGTTGGGGGAACGTTGGCTGGACTGACCGAGGAGTCTTACTCAGCACGCTGCTTTTAGTCTGGCTTCTAGGTGCAACGGGTGTTGAATACTTCTACGCTCCAGCAAGTCGAGGACGAAAAGCGGTTTACCTCACATTAGCGAGCGGAGGCTTTCTTGTTCTGGCAATGATCGGTGTCCTCACCACTTCGCATGGGCAATCTGAGCAAGACTCATCTTCCACGGAAGAAGTTGGCTTGTCACCTTCGGCACAAATCGAATGGTTCACTTCGACGGAGGACATTCGATGAAATTGCAAATGATTGGTTGCAGTCATCATGACGCCGCTGTTGAATTCCGGGAAAAGATCTCTTTCACTAGCGACCAAGTCAGTAAGGCGTTGAATGCCTTTCGCCAACGTTTTCCTACCTCGGAAATCGTTTTGATCAGTACATGTAACCGCGTCGAACTTTACACAACCGCGGGCGACAACAGCGAACTTGATCGGAATGGTGTTGCTGAGTTTTTGGCTGATCAGCACAAATTGAATGCCGATGAAGTTGTTGATCAGATGATTTATCGCGCTGGATCAGAAGCGGTGGAACATCTTTTTACAGTCGCTGCCAGTCTGGATAGCATGGTCGTCGGGGAAGCGCAAATCCTCTCCCAGGTCAAACAGGCTTATGACATTGCCTGCAATTCCGGATCCGCCGGGCCTCTGACACACTCGGTGTTTCAGGCGGCAAATCGAGCTGCCAAACGTGTCCAACAGGAAACATCAATTCACCGCCGACGGGTGAGTGTGCCCAGCGTGGCAGTCGGCGAGGTTGCGACCGAAGTCTTCGATACACTTCACAACAAGCGGGTGGTGCTGTGCGGTGCCGGTGAAATGGGTGGGGAAACCCTTCGATACCTGAAGCAGGCAGGCGCCAGTGATATCTGTATCATTAACCGGAGCCGTGATCGTGCCGTTGCACTTGCCAACACTTTCAGTGCTGAATCTGCATTGTGGGATGATCTTCAGGAACAAGTCGTGGGTGCTGATCTGTTAATCGGCACAACATCAGCAACGGAACCAATCTTAGACAAAGCGACTTTTCTGCCGCTGCACGGCAAACGCAAGAACCGGCTGTTGCTGATCTTGGACTTGGCGGTCCCCCGAGATTTTGAACCGTCGATAGGTGAATTATCGAATGTTTATCTGTATGGCATCGATGATTTGCAATCCGCTTGCGACCGCAATCGGCGGGAACGGCAGAAAGAGTGGCCAAAGGCAAAGCAGGTGATTTCAGAAGAAACGCAGCGACTGATGCAGGCGTTCCATCACAAAGCAACTGGACCGGTCATTCAGCGTCTTCGCGAACATGCACAAGATCTCAAGAACGACGAACTGGAGCGATTGATCAACAAGCTTCATTTGGAAGACCTCGATCCATCAGCACAAAAAGAGATTGAAAAGTCGTTTGATCGTCTTATCAATAAATTGTTACACCCCCCTCTCGCATCCTTGCGCGACGACGCAGCAGAGCTGTCTCTTATACACATCTGACGCTGCCGACGACTCCTTA
>OJCR01000925.1_pt1 | contig 11778 bp, 9 predicted proteins | sample 1591611 | NCBI WGS metagenome assembly OJCR01 (sample SAMN05416815, study PRJEB24817) | seawater metagenome | isolation source: Sea water | place: Canada:Atlantic | collected 2013-07
TCTACACGTAAGGAGTCGTCGGCAGCGTCAGATGTGTATAAGAGACAGTCTCTAACCAGCGTAACAATCCCCAACAGCGTGACATCGATTGGGCATGGTGCCTTCGGTAACAATTCTCTAACCAGCGTAACAATCCCCAACAGCGTGACATCGATTGGGGATAATGCCTTCGCTAACAATTATCTCACCAGCGTACAATTTCTCGGTGACCGGCCGCTTTTCCGTACTTCTTCCAGTACTTTTTCAAACAATAGCTCATTATCAGTGATCACTTATGCTGAGGGGGCATCGGGTTGGCCCGGCGCACACATAAGCGGTGTGATGCCGATGATAGATTCGGATGGCGACGGAGCTCCGGATGTGCTTGATGCATTTCCATTAGACCCCACTGAACGCGCACCTTGGTTCAAAGAACCGCTGACTCCGTTCAAAATTCGTTGGCCAGAAAGCTCCATTGTACAGTTGGTGTTGGTACAGCCCGGAGATGTCCAAGGAGCTTATCCGTTTTACCAATGGTATAAAAATGGTGAGCCGATAGGTGGACCCTCCAGTGCCCATCCGCTTAACTTGGGGCCAGCAAGGTCGTCTCTTGACGGAATCTATAGTTTCAAAGTCTTTAACGACTTGGGGGAAGTTTGGAGCCCAGAATACTCTTTTCGGTCAATTTCGCCCATAACCCCTGCTAATCAAACACTGCTGGGAGACGTACTTTCTGACGGGGTCCAAGTGGGAGATGCTGCAGTCCACTTGAGCGCAAACAGTGAAATGACGGTGGGGATCAGTGTCCCCAGTGAGTCTATTACGCTCCTTGTTCAGCCCAGTTTCTTAACTGGTTTTCAAAGTTTCGACGTCACTCTTTACCTAGACGAAGATGGCTTACCATTGAATGAATTTGAAGAAGGAGCTAGAATGGTGCGCGTTTACGGCGGCTTCGATGGACCGACCTTTGATGCCGTCTTAATTTCGGAAGCATTTACAGCCGATATCACTGCCAATGTCGTCGCCGAGGAAAATGACGCAGCAGGGTATTTCGTGGGTCAACTATTGGGGACAAATTCTGGGCAGTGGCATTTGTTTTTCGGAACCACCCCTGAGGCGTTCGGCATTCTCTCGGAAACCGATTCCATCGAAGGCGGGTTGGGAACCGTTCCCACGAATGATCGGAACTCGTTCATGATACGCATGCACAATTCGGATGTCGTGCAAGGGTCGATAGATTACTCGACTCGCTCCATTAACGGAGCTGTAGAAGATGGCACGACAACGAATGAGAGGGCGCACTTGATGGGGCTTCAAAAAGGCGCGATGCGAACGGATCGCGTGACCAATCTATCACGGCGTGGTGAAGCCGGATCCTCATCCGAAGGACCCTTGATTGCTGGATTCGTTATCGCTGGAGCAGATCGTAAGGAACTACTGATCCGTGCAGCGGGGCCCACACTGGAAGACTTCGGTGTCCTAACAGCCTCGGGTGATCCAAGAATGGCGTTATATTCAGCCCAGACCCAGATCGCCGCTGATGACGACTGGGGTAGTTCCGTATACCCGGAGGGAATCGCTGCTGCTGCTGGCCGAGTGGGTGCATTTACCTTCCCCGAAGATAGCCTTGATAGCGCGATGCTGTCTAATCTTCTACCAGGTGCTTACACCACCCACGTTAACTCGAAAGGCACTTCTGGCACGGTGCTATTCGAAGTCTACGATGCCTCCGCCGATCCGGGAACAGAACAGACACGGTTAAGTAATTTATCTACTCGAGGGCATGTTGAAGGAGATGAGGGGATCCTTATCTGCGGCTTCGTTATTGGGGGCAATCACCCCAAACGAGTATTGATTAGAGCTGCGGGATTCACGTTGGCGGGGTATGGCGTAGAGGACTTCCTTACGGACCCTCTGCTGTCTTTATTTGAAGGCGAAAGACTGGTTACCAGCAACGACAACTGGGAAAATTTTGGCACGGGAATCATCTCTTCTGCTGGTGAGGTTGTTGGTGCGTTCCCCTTTGAAGCCGGAAGTAACGAAAGTGCTATTCTCGTGACGCTGCCGCCAGGCGTCTACACAGCTCACGTTGCAGGTGTGGATGGAGCGACCGGCGAGTCTCTTGTGGAAATCTACGAGGTAGACTGATATGGTCGGGTTACCCAAACTGAGCCATTGAGAAAGTTAGTCTGCCTTCCGAGCTTCCAACGCCTCCCATATCTCTTTGCTGCGTTTCTGGGCGGCGGAAATGTCTTCTTTGGACATTTTTGCGGTTAAGGTTTCTTTCCGACGTTTAGCGTTTTCGTCACCGATCTAATCGCTAAAATTTTACGATCAATTGAGCCGTAAAAATACCGTGATTGTGGACTGGCGGGATATAAAGAATCCGCACATTGACCGGATGGTCGAAATTCGTCTGCAAATATGGGACTAGGTAGGGGAACAGATATAGACCTGACTTGTCCTGAAGATTTCTTTCATGGATCAACCCGACGTTGACTCCCCAATCCAGTTTCTCAAAGAGCCGTCTTTGAAAAGAGGCACCAAATACGTAGCCCAGTTCTGATAACGAGTCCTTGTAGATATCGGCTTCGATGGAAACGACCACTTTGTTCAAGAATTGTGTATCCGAAATTAACTCACCGATATTATAGGTTAAACCGATCCCATAGTTGAATTCGTTCAATTCGGAACCGTTTTCGCCCAAGTGGTCTGATTTTCCATTAAAGTGTAGTTGAAAATATTCACTCTTTAGAGCATTATATCTTACAAGTTCCGTTCCGAGAAGTTGTTGAGTGCTCAAGGTCATCATACCCAGAATGGTGAACAGGATTTTATTAAGAAAACTCATAGAGAATGGTATTATGTTCAAGATATTGGTTTGGATTGTAGAGTGGTCGGGTCACCCAAACTGGTCTCCCTAAACAGTTAATTTAGATGAGTATTGTATCGGTTCAGGGAGTAGAGTAATGCAATGGAAAAGAACAAACAGGTCAGCAAGAATGCGTTAGCTACGTTATCCCTATTCCAGGCAGAGCTGAGATCACTATGCCTGACGGCACTCTGGCCGTCATACCCTAGGTATCACTCGGACATTATCGTTAGGATTTGAAGGGGACGGTGCGTGGCACAGGAACTCCTCTTGATTCCATCTGCGCCATTCAGGTTAGGAGATTCGTTTTTGTCATGGACTGAAACTTAAACGATCTGACGCCGAAGGGGAAGAACTGATCATAAACCGAATCGCACCCAGATCATCGCTAAGTTCAACGATAGGAATGAACTAGACTAGAGAAACGGAATTAGTGGACCAATTGGGTTACCCCGACCAACTTATTTCGTTGATTTTTAACGATTTACATAGAATTTACCTTGACAGGTTCTTCGAAAAACTGTATAATATTTTAAGTGCCGCAGAGAAAGAAAAGAGATGTTATCCGAATGACTCATTGGATCCTAGTTGGTATCCAACGTATCAAGATAATCAGATAAATCATTAATCGTTTCTGATCTGTTCCAACGTCAGCCCAATCCCTTTTGTTAGGTCCTTCTCGACTAATGCTAAGGTTGTCGCTGCAACATCATCCGGAAAGTATTTTTTATTAGGATAGATCTGAAAATATCTCTTGCTCTCATCGAAGGTCGCCAAGTGCAGATAACTATCTCGTAGAATTTCGGTAGAACGATGATGACCCACCTCAAAACACTCGTATTGGTTCTTTCACCGCGTGTGACGCCTTCTGGTAGTATTTTTCAATGCCTCTAAGGATTCTCCACTCGCCATTTTGAAACTCCACCCACGCGCACCGTAATTTCTGTTGAAAGGGTTGATCAAACTTGAGTCGGTTTCGTTTGAGGAATTCCAACCACTCAGAATTCTTATTTTTGAAGTTCGGGAAATCTTCTTGGTTGCGGTAAGTGAATAGAACGACCCGTTTCACCTGTTGCGAAATAATCTGACGTAATTGTCGTCGGTCATCTTTGGTGATTTGTCCCCAGTCCATTTTTGTCGCCACCTGAGACAGATCTTTCAATTCGCCGAGGGTTTTTCGGTTAACCTGAAGATTTCGTATCTGGACTTCAACATCCCGTCTTTCCTCGGAAATATTCTTCAAACGGGCATCAAGTGATCGTTCTTCTTTTTTCCACTGGTTTCTGAGGTGTTGAAGTTCAGGATCACTCATGTTTTTGATTACCAACGAATGGGATTTTTGAATTTTTGTTTCCTCCTGTGCCAACCGAGAATCGCGGTTTTGGATCTGATCCATCGTCGTCTTCAACTTTTTGTTAGACCCAAGTTCCCTGATATCAACTTCGGTGACATATCGGAGGAAGTTCATTTCCAATTCTTGAACTGGATAGGTAGAAGTGCATGTGCACTGGGTCGTTCGTTCCGTAGCTCCTTTACACTGGTATCTCCGATCGTTGTTACCCTTGAATTTGATCAACATCTTTTCACCGCATCTACCACACCGAACGCGACCAGTTTCAAAGAGTGATACAAACCCCTCTCTGCCAGGTGAAAAGGAAGTCTCTTTTTTCTGTTGTGCTCTCTTGAATATTTCCTCCTCAACGATTGAAGGAAAAACTTTCTTTTGGCGCGCCTCCTCAACTACCACTCGTTTTTTAGAGCCTTCTTCATCTCTCTCAATATTGTAGAAATCCCTAATTCCAATGACTGCCGGATCATGAAGAATCTTCGTCACATAGGTTCGTTGCCAAATGTGGTCTGGCCTCCGTTGTTTGAACGATATCGGAGGGATTTTCCCATCAACGAGATAATCTCTTATTCTCCGGTGCGAAAATCCCTTTTCCACATAGAGATGAAAAATCAAACGAACGATCTTTGTCTTTTCCTCATCAACGGAGATTTCCAAAGTATCTTTATCTTGAATAATCCAGGCGGGTAATCGCCCAAGTTTCACATTCTTTCCTTCGGAGATTTTTTTCCTTTTGATCTCCCATGTTTTCTTCAAACGATCAGATTTCTTAGCACTTTCTGCATAAGACCCAATAAGTGTGAACACCATTTGCAGGAGTTGGATTCCTGACGCGTCTCTTGCTGATTTTTCTGAATATCTTTGCTCAGGATACAGAGTTTGAATTTCAACGCCCGACTTTAGGATGTCCCTAACCAGAGGAATTGCGTCCATCGGATTTTGTCGCGTTAGACGATCCCACTGTTCGATGACCAGAACACTGCCTTTTGGGATTTCACCAATTTGAACCAAATGTAGAAAACGTCCGAGATCACCTTTCCGAACATTAGATCCGTCAAATCCTGAAATTCCTTCATCGGTAAAATCGTCTTCCGAGATTACCAGATTTGGATGATGATCAACCCAATCCTTGGTCATCTTTGTCTGCCGTGCGATAGAGGATCCCCGAGCCTGACTTGAGGACGAGAACCTCTTATAGGAGAAAACCAGCGTCTTTTTCACTGGGTCTGAAGTTGAGGTAAAAGTATCTTACAGTAAAGGTTAGAATGAATATTTCTTCAAAATATTATGGCCGCCAGCGACGGCGACTTCGATCGCACGGCGAACGGCGGCCTGACCTTTTACCTCGCTAAAATCACCGGCCGATCGCGAGTTGATTTCCGTGGGGATCGGTTGAGCTAGTGGCAGAGAAATTTGACCAGATAGAAAACGGAAGGCTTGGTCCAGCGAGTCTACGCAGTGGACTTCGAGATTCGGCAATAACGCGGCTTGTTCCGCTGACTCTGGGGGCAAGAGCACGCCTTTCTTACCCAGTGATCGCGCTAATTGCGCAATCGCCAAGGCGCCTCGAACGGGTCGGGTTACACCGGATAAACCGAGCTCACCCGCAATCAGATAATCATCGAATCGATCGCTGTTAAGATTGTTTGTCGCCGCTAATAACCCGAGCGCGATGGGGAGATCGTAGATCGGGCCTTCTTTGCGCAGGTGTCCGGGAGCGAGATTTATGGTGGTGCGGGTTTGCGGTGGTTTGAAGCCGCTATTGGCCAACGCCGAAGAAACCCGATCCTTGGATTCCTTTACGGCCGCATCGGGCAGGCCGACTAGCACCATGTCGGGTTCGCCGGTCTCTCCAGCATTAACCTCAATCTGCACCAACTCCGCGTCGATGCCGCGAAGGGTAGCCGAATTGACGGTGGCGAGCATGCCGATAGCTCAGGAGTCTATGGACTCGGGGGCAAGCGTGGCGATGCGTTGATTTATCTTTTCGATATTCCGCTCCACCGCATCGATGTAGGGATTGGGCCCGTGAGGATAAGGTTGGGCGAGGAATTGATGCACTTGGCGAAAATCAGACTCAAATTTCGGTAAAACAAAATGGCGCCAAAATCCCGATGTTTTGCGGATCAGATCGGAAGCGGAACTAAATAAGCGGTTCTCGACCGGGGTGCCGACGTAGTCATCGGACTCTTTTAGTTCTTCATAGAGAATCTCCAACTCTTCGGGATAGTCGTCTGCCGCCATTTGGCCCAAGTAGTCGGCGGTGGTCACACACATGCCGATCAACTCGTCGGTATCGCAAACGAAGGGTAGGCTATTGATGTTTGACCGTGCCCCCGTGCATCGAATCGCATTCACGACCATATCGATTTCGGCCAGGTTTACGCCAAGTTTGGGCAGGACAGATGCTGCGACGGCTGCACTCCGTAGCACGTGAGTGTAGGTGAATTTCGCGCCGGTGCCGGGGCCATCTGCTGCCGTTTGGATATAACCGGAATCGTGCATCAAGACTGCCGCCATCCCGATCATGCATTGCCGCCAGGTGAAACTCGGAGTCGCCTGCGCGCGGTGTCTTCCCGCCAAAATTTCGGCCATACATAAACTGGCCTGCAAGGTGTGTTGGTAATCGTGATATTTCAGATCGACGGGTCTGAAATCACCGACTTCGCCACGAAACATTTCTCCGGCCAGCGCGTAGACATCCTCAAAAAGTTTGATATCCCCGTTCGGGTCGATGTCCCAAAGGTGCTCACGTATCCTGGCCGACACCGCGTCAGCGTCTCTGGTATCGACATCAGGAAAAGTAGGCATAAAAAATCGTAACTGCTCTCGCGGTCAGGCAAAAATGTAAATAATTTGTGACAGCTGGCGGTAAGATTTTTCTAGGGTAAAAACCCGATATAACTCGAATATTAATGATAATTGGACTCACGGGTGGCATGGGCTGTGGCAAAAGCACAGCGGCGGAAATGTTCGAGCGGGCAGGGTTTCGCCGGATCGACTCCGATGCACTTGTGCGTGAAGAGATCCTCACGGAGGCAGAGGTGATTAATCAGGCGCGTGAGCGTTGGGGGGATGAAGTTCTGAACGGGGATGGGGCTATTGATCGAAAGGTGTTGGCCACCAAAGTGTTCAGCGATGATATTGAGCTTAGTATACTCGAGAGCTGGGTACATCCGCGGCTGTATTCCCGGTGGCGTGAGATGCTCGATCAAGACTCAGAAGCGAACTGGATTATCGAAGTGCCGCTGTTGTTTGAGCAGAAGCTTGAAAATTGGTTTGATTTCATCGTGTGCGTCGCCTCAAGTGCCGAAGTTCAGCTAGCCCGGCTGAGTAAGCGCGGAATCTCCCATGCGCTTGCCGGGCAACGAATTTCGAAGCAATTGCCTTTGGCTCGTAAACTCGATCAGGCCGATTTGGTGCTCTGGAATGATGGTTCGCTCTCATTTCTCCAGCAACAGATCGACCAAGTTCTCGCCAAATTGGTCACTCCGACCAACGAAGCCTGAGCCGTTCGAGCCACCTTTCCTGAGTTAATTGACTAGGACCCATCCCAATTTCCCAACACATGGAAGACCAAGAAAAAACCGAGGGCGAAGAAGCTCCCGCCAAAATCACGCCCAAGAAAAAGACGGTAAAGCGGGCTCGCACGCGGACCACCAAGAAGGCGCCTAAAGCCGCCGAGTCTGCCGAGTCACCGGAGAAGGCCTCGAAACCGAGCCCCGAGCCGGTCGCGAAAAAACCGGAACCGGCTCCTGCGGAGAAGGCAGAGCCCGCCCCGCAGGCCGAACTCAATCTCGCCGCGCCGAAAAACACCGATGCCGATATCCCGGCCTACGAGTCCGACGCTCCCGCGCCCTCTGAGGGCAACCGAGATCGCAGCTGGAACGGGAATGGCAACGGCAACGGACATGGTGGAGGTAATCCTCGCGCCAAAAAGGGCCGCGGCAAGAAACCTGGAAAATGGAAGAAACGTGACTCCAGGGACCGTCCCCCTCCGCAGCCATTACCGCCTGGAATGGAAGAGGTAAAAATTGGCGAATTACCGGATGGGGCGTTGTTCGAAGATATTGCGGCTTTGGACGAAGAAGCAGCCGCTTCCCACAAGTCGTCTCTCGATCCGATCCGCCTCCACGATCTCTATCCGTTGGCTATCGCTGAACTCGGGGCCACGGGAGAGGCTCTCGGCGCGACCATCGAAGGGGTGCCGTCACGGCGTGCCTGGTTGGAAGCCATTTTTAGAGTAGCAGCCGAGAAGAGTCTTCCGCTCACCGACCATGGTTGGTTGGACATGACGGATGATGGCTACGGCTTCGTAGTGCACCCTCACGTTGCCTACCGACTTTATCCGGAAAACAGTTACGTGCCGGCTTCGTTGGTGAAACGCTTCGGCCTGAAGCGCGGGCACGAGGTGAGGGTTACGGTTCGTGCTCCGAAAGCGGGCGAACGTTGCCCGGCGGTTATTGGCGTGGACTCGGTGATGGATTGTGAACCTGAGACGATTGGTGCAATCAAACCATTTGAAGAACTCGAGCCGTATTATCCCTTGCAGCGCATTCTAATGGAAGCGCCGGTGCACACGGATATTTCCATGCGGGCAGTCGACTTACTGTCTCCGATCGGTTTCGGCCAACGCGGACTCATCGTCGCACCACCTCGCACCGGTAAGACCGTTTTGATGCAAAACATGGCCAATTCGATTTCGAACAATTACCCCGAATCGAAATTGATCATGCTCCTGATTGATGAACGTCCGGAGGAAGTCACCGATTTCAAACGTCACACCAAGGGTGAGGTCGTTTCGTCGACCTTCGACGAGGCTCCCACCAACCATATTCATGCGGCAGAGATGGTGATCGAGAAGGCTCGGCGTCTGGTCGAGTTGGGAGAACACGTGGTGATCCTGCTCGATTCGATCACGCGATTGGCGCGGGCTTACAATGCTCTGGCCGGGAATTCCGGAAAGATCATGTCGGGTGGTATCGAGGCGACTGCTTTACAGAAGCCGAAACGCTTCTTCGGCTCGGCTCGAAATATCGAGGGCGCAGGATCGCTGACGATTCTGGGCACAGCTCTGATCGATACCAACAGCCGGATGGATGAAGTGATCTTCGAGGAATTTAAGGGCACCGGTAATATGGAGCTCCATCTTGATCGAGGACTTTCGGATAAGCGTATCTTCCCCGCGATTAACATCGATCGCTCCGGCACTCGGAAGGAAGAGCTCATTTATCATCCCGACGAAATGCTGAAAGTTTATGGCCTCCGTCGGGCCATGCAGGGCATCCCACCGGTTGAAGCGATGGAGATGTTTATTAAGCGTCTTAAAAAGACCAAAACCAACGTCGAGTTCTTGATGAGCCTGAATAGTTAGGTTCAAGCTGCATTCTATGCCTCCTGTCGCCGAATTCGTCATTGAACTCGCTAGTCGGGAAGGGCGAATCACTCCGACGCAGATTGCGGAGGCGGAGGGACAGCGTGCTGCTTCCGCCGACGAGTTTGGTGAGCTCCCATCTCTCGCGGATACGATGGTGCGATTGGGGATGGTCAGCGAAGCGGAGTTGAGCGAGTTACTGGCGAATGAGTTTGGGTTGCCGTTTTTGCGACTGACCGATCTTCGGGTAGCTGGGGAGGTGCTGGGTATGATCAATCGGGATCAGGCCTTACATTATTTGGTCATGCCTTTGCAGAGCGGGGCGGAAAGTTTACGAGTCGCCGTGGCGGACCCCCTTGATCTGAGCTCGGTGGACGAGTTGGGCCATGTCTTAGGGCGGGCAATTGAAACATCGGTTGCACCGAAGTCGGAGATTCTTACTGCGATTGAGCGCCACTATGGAGGTGAGCTAGAAGAGATTGTGGTGGCGACCGAATCGGAAGATGCGCCGGACAATGGAGCAGAGGCGGCAGAGGACGAGCCGGTGATTCGCCAGCTTAATGTGATTATGGCCGAGGCCGTGCGACAGCGGGCATCCGATATTCACTTGGAGCCGTTGGAACGACGATTTCGCGTGCGCTACCGGATCGATGGCAAATTGCTCGAAGTGGAGGGACCAGCAAAGCGCTTTCAACTTCCGCTGATCTCTCGGGTGAAAATCATGGCGGGAATGTCGATCGCGGAGAAGCGCTTACCGCAAGATGGCCGCATTCAAATTCGGATCGAGAATCGGCCCATCGATTTGCGTGTTTCCAGTGTGCCCACTGCTCACGGGGAAAGTATCGTCATGCGGCTTTTGGATGCGGCAGGCCTGAAGCCGGGATTGGCTGATCTAGGATTATCAAATGAGGACGTAGCCGTATTGCGTCCTCTGACTCGTTTGGCTGACGGGATGGTCTTGGTCACCGGGCCCACTGGCTCGGGCAAGACCACGACCCTTTATTCCTGCCTCCAGGAGATCAATCGACCGGATCGGAAGATTATCACGGTGGAAGATCCGGTGGAGTATCAGCTTTCGGGTATCAATCAGGTTCCGGTTCGGACGGAGGTGGGGTTAACTTTTGCGGCGGCATTGCGGGCTATGCTGCGACAGGCACCCAATGTTGTGATGGTTGGGGAAATTCGTGACCGAGAAACAGCGGACATTGCGATCAACGCATCCCTTACTGGGCATCTGGTTTTTTCTACGCTTCACACCAACGATGCTCCGGGCGCGGTGGTTCGGTTGACGGACCTAGGGGTGAAGTCATTTATGGTCTCGAGTTCTCTGCGAGCGGTCGTTGCCCAGCGCTTAGTGCGAAAAATTTGTGAAAAGTGCCATCAATGTTCACCGCCTGACGCGTCTGAACGCAAACTGCTTGAACAGGCAGGAATGAATCCGAAGCAAGGTGAATATTGCCGGGGATCAGGTTGTAAGCACTGTCATGGGACGGGGTATCACGGTCGGGTGGCCTTGTTTGAATTATTCGTGGTAAACAGCGAAATAGAGCGCATGATTCACGCCAATGTTAGTTTGTTTGAGTTGCGAAAATATGCCCGTGCTAAAGGAATGCGCAGTCTGCGCGACGACGGTTTGCATAAAGCCTCCATTGGTATCACAACTCTTGCTGAAGTCTTAGCCGCCACGGTCGAAGAAACTTAACCTCTATCTTTTCTCCTAAAACTTACCTCCCGATATCATGAGCTAGGAAATGAACGACTTGTTGGAACTGGTGGTCGATCAGAACGCCTCCGATTTGCACTGCCAAGTGGGCCTACCGCCTACTTTACGGATGAGTGGAAGCATGGTCCCGATCGAGGGCCCTGACCTCACCCCCGCAATGACCGAAGCATAGCGTCAGGGATCAAGGGCCGCGATACCGAGCGAAACCAAATCGAATTCACGGCTATGTTTGAGGCACACCACCACGCGGTTCTTGAGTTTTTGCGAGATCGCGAGCTGGTTACGCCTGATCAATTTGAGGAGGCTGCGGCCGATTCGACTGGTCGTTCATTGAGTGACATTGTATTAGACCACGGTTGGGTGGAGCGCGCCGCCTTCCTCGCGGAGGTGGCTGAACATCTCGGCTACGATTATGTCGCCGAACCACCGTCTAGCCTGCCGGGTGAAGCGGTGGGTGATTTCCCCGGTAATTTAGCCCGCAC
>OJCR01000927.1_pt1 | contig 11771 bp, 10 predicted proteins | sample 1591611 | NCBI WGS metagenome assembly OJCR01 (sample SAMN05416815, study PRJEB24817) | seawater metagenome | isolation source: Sea water | place: Canada:Atlantic | collected 2013-07
TCTACACGTAAGGAGTCGTCGGCAGCGTCAGATGTGTATAAGAGACAGCCCTTTTTTTGTGCTTGTACAGCCAATGATCCGGATGCTCCCCTAAAAACATTCGCTGCTTGGCATTTACAAAACCGCTAAACTGCAAGCTCACCATACCGATATCCTGCCTTTGCGGAGCCTCACTCATGCATCGCTCACTCTATTCAGCGATCTCTTTCCTCATCACGTTACCCCTGTCATTCCAAACCGGAAACGCTTCCGCAGAAAATCTGAAGTTCAAAAAAACAGTGATTGATCCTGATCTCGGAAAAGTTTGTTATGCAGTCACCGCCGCTGATGTAGATGGAGACCATCGTCTTGATGTTGTCGCGATCAGCGAACGCGAAGCAATGTGGTACCGGAATCCGGACTGGAAAAAACATGTGATGATCAGTGATGCTGTTACAAAAGATAATGTCTGCATTGCCGCCGGCGACATTGACCGAGACGGTAAAGTTGACTTTGCAATGGGAGCAGGATGGCCCAAAAATGGCGGCGATATTTTTTGGATCCGGCGAGGTAAATCGCTACAGGCACCATGGACAGTCCATCCAATTGGCGCCGAAGCATGGACACACCGAATGCGATTTTCGGATGTACTGGGAACAGGGAAAGATCAATTAGTAGTCACGCCCCTCAATGGAGATGGCAGTAGCGGCATTCGTTTGCTTGCGTATCCGATTCCGGATCAACCGGCTGATCAAAACTGGACCCCAAAGATCATGACGCGGTCGCTGAATCGAGCTCACAATCACTGGCACATCGATAATTCAAAAACGGACAAACCCGATCACACAATCGTCGCCAGCCAAGAAGGCTTAAGCCTCGTACAGCGTAACCCAGATGGCAGTTTTTCTCTTACTGGAATCTCCAAAGGAGCAACAGGTGACCGACCACCACAAAGCGGGTCCGGGGAAGTCAAGAAGGGAAAAATTGGTGCAAAGATTTTGCTGGCGACCATCGAACCCATGCACGGAAACCAAGTCGTCGTCTACCTCGGGGAAGCATTAAATAATGAAATGCAAAGAATTGTGCTCGACGATTCATTCGCCCAAGGACACGCAATCTGGTGTGCCGACTTCGACGGTGATGGGAAAGACGAAGTGGTCGCAGCTCACCGGGAAGCAAAAGCCGACGGGACTCCGCCTGGAATCTATTTGTATCAATCAACAGACGGCAGCGGTGAGCACTGGAAACGCACCCAACTGGATTCCCCGATGGCCTGCGAGGACCTATGGTGCGATGATTTTGACGGGGACGGAAAAGTCGATATTCTGGCAGGGGGCCGGTCAACACATGACGTCAATCTCTATCTCAATCAAACGCCCCAGTGAACTGAAGCCAACCTCTTCGACTGCTGTTCAGCACCACCACTAAATCAAGTCAGCTAGTGATGGAAATCAGCAACCTTTGGTCCGCAAGAAAACCCGATTGAAGAGCGACTTCACCGAAATAAGACGAGGACTTCCAAGCTTTGTTGGTTTGGCACTCCCGTCCATGACTGGTGATCGATTCAAACATCGCAAGTTGACAGACCCGACAATTCTGTTTTTAAAACCGACCCAATCTTTATTGAGATGGCTTTTATTTCTGATGCGTTTCCCAACCAACACGAGAGCACCTTTACCAATTGCAACACACCGACTCATTCATTCGTCTGATTACTTTACGGGATACTAGGGATTGCAATGCTTGAATTTCACCCGCGGTTCATATGACTGAAGATGACCTGAATAACGTGGTGACCAGACGCAGATCAGGCAAATCCACTGGCCATCAAGTGGAGAGTTTTACCTTCACTACAGCAATTTCCTATGCAGCCTCGATCAGTCAAACCGGACTGCATCGTTTCCGATTGAGTCTGGTGTCTGAAATGACTGGTCTACAGCATCACGCTGAGCTGAAGGATTCACAGGCCGAGACCCTAACTGATTGTGAGTACGGGGCACGCGAACGCACGGACTTGTCGAATAGCTCTTTGCAATGGGTTTTTTCACTTCGTAGGAAACGGATTCAACCCACACCACCTGCTGATTGTGATTCCGTGGCGGTCGAAGGTACACAAAAAACAACACTCAGCGACCGCTTCGCGACAGAGCCCAACAACCATTCGAGAATCTGTCGAAACGCGAGTACAAGATCATGAAATTACTGATCACTGGGTTGACCTTGAAGTCGATTCAAGGAGAGCTGGGCATCTCAGTACAGTTAGCTTCCAAACATTGGATTCGAAACTTCGAAAAACTTGACGTTCAAAAGCAATTCGCGCTCTTCAAATTGCTGATGCGGATGAACTGAACACGGCCACTGAAAAGTTACAGTGCTGGCTGAACCGTCTGCTTCTACATCCGCGCCAAAATATGATCAACTTCTGCACGCTGCGGTGGCATGAAGTGGTTGAATGGTTCGGCCATGTGGTCGCTGCAGATACCATTAATCGATAAAGCACACTTCGTTGCTTTGATGAAGCGACTGGCGTATTTGCCCACTGTGTAGATCTGCTGCAGTCTGTCGACACGCTGGGTCAATAATTCAATTTCCTGATGGTTCTGTTCAACGGCCGCCTGATACAGATCGACAAACAGTTGCGGATAAATATTGGCGCCACCGTTGACTCCACCGTCACCGCCCATCCCAATCGCTTGGGCGGTCAGGTGTTCTGGTCCAATGAACATCGACCAATCAGGGCGAAGTTCTTTTAGGGCCAGCATCTGCTGAAAGTATTTCATATCGCCGCTGCTGTCTTTGACACCAACAATCTGGTCATGCTGGGTCAACGTTCTTAGAGTATCGATTTCGAACCAGACCTTGGTCAGACTTGGCATGTTGTACAACATCAGTGGTAACGAAATTTCTTCCACGATGTCGGCGATGTACTGAATCAACTCAGTCTGACCAGCAGGAAAATAGTAAGGCGTCGAAAGAACAACTGCATCAATTCCTGCTTCCTTGGCAAAATCAGCAAGTCTCAGAGACTCAACCAACGATGTATCGGTGATGCCCACAAACACAGGAACCCTTTGAGCAACGATTTCGCCGACAAGCTGAATGAATTCACGGCGCAAACGATAGCTCAGACTAGGGGCTTCACCAGTGGTTCCCAGAATGAAGATTCCATTAACTCCGCCGTCGATCACATGCTCGAGCAGTCGTTGCGTGCCGGCGTGATCCAATTTGTCCCGATCCGCGAGAGGCGTCACTAAAGGCGGCACAATCCCACGATACAACGGTTCTGATGATTGGCGATTTGACATGCTTTTTAAACGGTCATCCAAGCAGCTTTGTAATTCAGACCCAAATTAAGAATTCGCTGCAGAAGTGCTTCGTACGCAATACCTACCGACTCAGCTGATTCTGCGAGGTCTTCCCCAAATTCTATATTAGGATTCGCATTAGCTTCAATGACATAGATTTCTCCCTGCTCTGTCATCCGCAGATCCATCCGACCGTATCCACTCATGCTCAGCGCCCTGTAGACTCGTTTGCAAAGTTTGGAGATACGATCCTGTGTCGCCACGTCCAGATCCTTTGCTGCGTGCGTCGTGATCTGGTGTTTTTCTTGATACTTTCGATCCCACTTAACGCGACTGGTTGCGATCCGTGCAAGATCTTCTGGCATACTGCCGAAGTTCATCTCCCACGCAGGAAAAGTCCGCAATCGCGTATTCCCAAGCACACCGACGTACAATTCCCTTCCTTCGATGTATTGTTCCGCGATTGCATCGTCATTTGTTTTCTCATGAATGAACTTGACCCTCTCTGCCAAGGCTTCATCAGTGTGCACAATTGAGGCTTGCGCAATTCCATACGAGGCGTCTTCCACGGTCGATTTCACGAACAATGGAAACGAAAGTTTCTTTGGACGGTGAACGGTCCGACCGACGGGAAAGACAGTGAACCGTGGTGTTGGAATACGATGATAAGTCAGCACCTTCTTTGACAACGCCTTGTCCTTGGTCAACAACAAACCCCGAGGATTGCAACCCGTGTAGGGCTGCTGCATGAGCTCGAGATAGCTGATCACCGCGAAGTCGTAAGTCACTACTCCATGAAATTCTTCCAGCATCATAAACGTGAGATCTGGTTGAAAATCATGCAACGCTTTTCGAATCGGTGCCAGATCATCGTATACCCCCAGCGGAAGCACTTCGTGCCCCAATCGGCGCAGCGTCTCGCAAACATCGAACTCTGCTTTCCATGGGTCCATCTCTGAATCCGAAACCCCCTCAAGACTTCGAGGTGGTACATGGCCGTCACGCACAAGCACCAAAACTCGCAGTTTGCTCATCGCTTGGCCCAGGGTTCGTGACGATTGACTAAAGTTGTATCGCAGTGAGATGACAGCATGCAGTCCAGCAATAATCTCGGCAAAAAACACGCCGACTGAACTTCACAACTGGAACAGTAAAACTCAAATTGCAAAGCGGTGCCTTCCCTCATGTATGAAGCTTGTGGTTCGCACTGCCACCAAAATCATTGCATCACGCTTTGCTTCCTCGGGTGTTGTTCCCAAACGCAATTTGAGTTCGCGACATCGTTGAATCATTTCCTGCACCACTTGATCAATGGTGTACGTATACTCGCCGGTCCACCGTGCAACGGCACGACGCAATTCACCGCGCACGCGAACCAGAAAGGCTGCCGCCGTTGGTTTACGCCGGTCCGCTGGATCGCTCGAAAAGAGTTTGCGTAAATCGTTGTCATAGATGCTTGGGAAATCGAGTCCGTAACGCTCTCGTTTGCGCTCGTAATGTGAGCGGAGAGTTTTTCGGATCTTCGAGATAGGTTCCGCCTTGGCTCGTGATTTGACATTAGCATTTTTGCCGTCGATCGACTTCATGAAGTCATCGACCATATTCAGCTTATGTATTGCCGGCCAATTTCGATAGCGAGTCCGCCACCGCGATCCCGGACGAAGCCAAACAGCAAATGTTTCTGCGAAATCTTCCAACGGATGTGCCTGAGCGTACCACATCTCGAGATGCTGCACGAAGTTACGACTGGACGGCTTTGGATGATAATAGTCTGGGTAAGGCTGAGAAGATTTACCAAATGCGTTCCGGTAGCGGGTACGACGTCGAAGACGGTAGGCTGTGTCAATCGCGTGACCTGCCTCGTGCCTCAGAATCTTCATGCACCAAGCTTTGGTACCTCCCTCTACTTCAAGCAACTGCTTCCGCTCCAAACGGATCAATCTTGGGTGGGCCAAATAAAATGGAATCGCAATGCCTGGAATACCATCTGGTGAAAACCATTCATCACTCAACCAACAATGGGGCGAAAACCTGAGTCCGCGATGTGCTAATTCCTGATTAAGCTGTTGGATCCGGTCTTCCAACGGAGTACCACGGATGTCGAGCTTCAGATCGCAGATCCGCGTCTCGAGCAGTTCTTCGTCGGTCATCGAGTTCAGATCTGGATTTTTCGTCGACATGATGCGATTGAAAAACTAAAAACCGGGGAATTACAGCCAAAGTGGTCGCGACAGTTTATTCAACAAACAACCAATGTCTTTACACAAAAACCGCGAACTGAGCAAAAGCATTTCAACGGAGCCCCAGGATCTCATCGCCGATGAAGACATACCCATGCCCTCCTTCGCAAGATTGACCGGCCCGGGAAGGAGTGCCATTGCAGTCCTGATGTTGCATGGAAAAGGCTCTAAGACGGTCATTCAACGCTGTTTCCAGCCCGCAAATCCCGCCCCCTTCAAGACAGGCCAGATCCGCTATGGCCTCTGGACCGGAACTCAACCCGAAGCCGCCAAGAAATCGGAAACGTCGGCTGAATCCAACGAACAGCCTGCTGAATCCGTGGTTATCACCCCTGGATCAAACCATGTTTTTGAAATCCACTGCCATGGTGGGCCCGCCGCTGTCGCTCGAATCGAGATCGACCTACGAGCCTGTGGTGCGGTCGCGGCGTCAGATGTCAATGACTGGAATCCATCTGATCAGTCGTTACTGATCCGTGAAGCTGAGACCACCTTGGCGGAATGCACCACCACCAGAACCGCCGCAATTGCAATGGACCAAGTACGAGGAACGTTGCTCGACTGGGCTAGTGACTGGCGAACATCGCTGACCACAGTCAATCTTGCAGTATTTCGGGTCGAGCTAAAGTCTCTTCTCAACGCAGCACCCTGCACAGCAAGACTGTCAGAGCCATTTCGCGTCGTTCTGACTGGCCCACCCAATGTGGGCAAAAGCAGCCTGCTGAACGCGTTGGTTGGATTTGACCGCAGTATCACGCTCGATATGGCTGGTACCACCCGAGACGTCCTGCATGCGAACACGGTCATTGCAGGACTTCCCGTCCGCATTAGCGACACTGCTGGAATCCGTGACCACGCGGCAGTGGAAACAATCGAACGAGAAGGCATACGAAAAGCGCAGCTCGCAGTTGGCGAAGCCGACCTGCTGCTGCTCATCTGCGAACCGCTCCCCGCAGGTGGTCACAGCAAAACACCACCACATCCGCCGGAAATACCACACCTGCGTGTACTAAATAAAGTCGACCAGCAACCAAAGTCTTCCCACGCCACCGACGATCTAGCCGACCCATTTGATGCCAATACAAATGCTTTAAGCGGTGAGGGCCTGGCAGAATTGATGGTTACAATTGGTGCTCGGCTTGGTCAACATCTGCCTGACGCTGGCAAACCGGCGCTGCTCAACGAGCGGCAATGGGAAATCATGAAACAAAGCTCGCTCGCGGATTCTCCAAAACAGATCACTGAGCTTCTGGATCAATTGCTCGGTCACAACCATGGGTAAACAACAACATGATTCGAAGACTCGTACTATCCGCAACTTTTCTGGGATTAATTTTCATGCCGCTTCTTACAAGTTCCGGAGACGAAAAACTGAATTGGGCAATCGTGATCCATGGTGGTGCAGGTAGTGATCCACAAAACTGGAACGACGCCAAAACCAAAATTCGAGAGGACGGGCTTCATCGTGCCCTGACAGCGGGTCGTGATGCATTGGCCAAAGGCGGTAACGCACTGGACACCGTGGAATTGGTTATCCGTATTCTTGAAGACGACGCCGCATTCAATGCTGGCCGCGGTGCCGTTCTCACCAAGGAAGGAAAGGTCGAATTAGATGCATCGATTATGGATGGCAAAACTCGGGCATGCGGTGCTGTCGCAAGCCTGACTGCCACCAGAAATCCCATTAATCTGGCTCGGCGGGTGATGACTGAAACACCCCATGTGCTGCTAGCTGGTCAAGGTGCTGATCAATTCGCTGAACAACAAAACGTGCCTCTTGTAGAACCTGATTACTTCCTGAGCAAAGCAAGATTCCCCGAAAGTGAGCCACACTTTGGTACGGTCGGTTGCGTCGTTTTAGATTCTGATGGAAATCTAGCTGCGGGAACCAGCACCGGAGGCACTTCTAAAAAACTGCCAGGCCGAGTGGGCGACTCACCAATCATCGGAGCTGGAACTTATGCTGCGAATGATACCTGTGCTGTTTCAGGAACTGGGGTCGGTGAAGAATACATCCGCAACTCGGTTGCCTATGACGTTGCGGCACGAATGCGTTATGCCAATCAGAGCATCGAAGATGCTGTCACCACAATCATGCACCGCACATTGAAATCTGGCATGGGTGGAATCATCGCGCTTTCCAAGGAAGGAAAAATCGTGATGCAGCACAACACCCCCGGCATGAGTTGTGGTGCAGCTGACAGCTCAGGAAGATTTGACACTCACTTGGTCCTCAAAAACGGTGGATGCCCGCCAAGCATCGAAAATGCAGAAGCTGGCACCACATCCACCGCCAACACAGAAATCTCGAAGTTGCTTCTGCAGCAGGTCAAAGACTGGAATCAGGGCGACATCGATGCATTCATGAAGCCGTACTGGAACAGTGAACAATTGACTTTTTCCTCCGGTGGAAAAGTCACGCGTGGTTATGAAAAAACACTGAACGGCTACAAAGATCGTTATCCTGATACCAAAACGATGGGAACACTCACGTTCGAGAAACTCGAGTTCCAACCACTTGGTCAAGATGCAATGCAAGTACTCGGTATCTGGAAACTTGCCAGGGACAACGAACCTCTCGAAGGTCGTTTTACATTGGTCCTTCGACGATTCCCTGAGGGCTGGAAAATAATTCACGACCACACCTCGAAAACACCCGACGAACTGGTGCAACCGTGACCGATGGACAGCGCACTGTTAGACATTACAAACGAGGTTGGGTGTCTTCGATCTACCTCGTTGTAATTACCAGTATTCTTGCAGGCATCTATACTCAAACCGAGCTACACGCGCAAAACTCTGCACCACCCACGCGTCAGGCAGTAACCAATGCTCTGCATCATGCCGTCAGATTTTTCCGAAATCATGCTTCTGCCAACGGTGGTTATGTCTTCCAACTCAGCGCCGACCTCAGCAAGCGGGAAGGGGAGGGCAAGGTGTCATCAGCAACCGCTTGGATCGAACCGCCCGGAACCCCAGCGGTTGGCCTTGCATTCTTGCAAGCGTACCGACGGTGCAAAGATCCGATCCTGCTTGAAGCCGCAAAAGAAACTGCTGAGGCCCTGCGACAAGGGCAGTTGGAATCTGGAGGATGGGACAATCGCATCGAATTCGCAACTCGTGAACGAGCGAAATACGCGTATCGCACCGGCATGAAAACAAACCACAAGGACAAACTTCGAAACACGACCACCTTTGATGACAACAAATCCCAATCAGCCATTAGGTTCCTGATGGAACTCGATGACGAATTGAATCACACCCTTCAACCAACGCACGAGGCAGCCATCTACGCGTTGGACTCAGTCCTCAAATCTCAATATCCCAATGGAGCGTGGCCGCAACGCTTCACTGAATCCCCCAATCCTTCGCTGTACCCAGTGATCAAGGCGTCTGTTCCCGAACAGTGGTCAAGGGAATATCCGGGGAAGAAATATAGTGATTTCTACACCCTGAATGACAACACGATCTGCGATTTAATCGAGCTGTTACTTGATGCGGCAGACATCTATCAACGGCCTGATTATCGAGATTCTGCATGTCGGGGTGGTGACTTCCTAATTCTCGCCCAGCTACCAGAACCGCAGCCAGGTTGGGCACAACAATATGACAAAGACATGCATCCCGCCTGGGCAAGAAAGTTTGAACCCCCGGCCATCACGGGTGGAGAATCGCAGCGTGTGATGCGGACACTGATGCGTTTGTATCGTCGCACCGCAAGACACATTAAAAATGCTGAACGTTTTTTAAAACCTCTGGATTCAGCAATCCCCTATTATCGACGCTCGGAACTTGAAAGTGGGCAACTGGCTCGCTTTTATGAATTGCACACCAATCAACCGCTGTTCTTCACCAAAGAATACAAGCTGACGCATTCCTCCGAGGACATGCCCACCCACTATGCATTTCTCATCAGCTCGAAATTGGATTCCATCGAGAGAGAATTCAACACAATTCGCACAGCTTCTGCACCAAAGACACCGCAATCAGCAAGCACACTCCTGCCCAAACGAACAGACGCTCTGGACTCCAAAGTAACGATCATCCTGAACAGCCTTGATAGCCGCGGTGCGTGGGTCGAAACGGGCCGTATGCGATACCATGGCTCTGATGATACAACGACACAGGTGATTCGCAGTGACACCTTCGTCACCAATCTGATGAGCCTTGCAACATGGCTGGGTGTTGAATAAGTCTTGTGCGCTGCCTACCAATCACCTCACCTGTCTCTTGACTGAAGGTTCCTGCTGACACCATGGCTGATTCTTCATCACACGCCCATGAGCCCCCCGAAATCCCTGAACCGGAACAGCGTCTACCGGTGGTGTTGGTGGCAACGCCGCACCCGGCAATTCTGCATCCCGACAAGTTGTTGGAGAACTGTGGTTTGCGGACGCAACGTAGAAGCGGTCCGGGTGGGCAGCATAGAAATAAAACCAGCAGTGGCGCTTTCCTGCACTACCCCCCCACCAACACCACGGCCGAGGCGACCGAAAGAAGAAGCCAAGCAGACAATCGAAAGATCGCGCTGGAACGGCTGCGATTTCGCTTAGCCGTTGAAGTCCGCAGCCCGTCACCCATGGATGGGCACAAAGTCTCTGTTGATGAAATGGAACTGAGAAAACGATTCCAGGGAAAACCCCTTAAAATCAGCGATCGCAACAGTGACAAGCCAGCCGTATTGGCGCTGCTTCTAAATGACCTGCACGTGTGTGGTGGCCAACCCAGTGCCGTTGGACCTGCTTGGCACACATCCACCAGCGGCATTGTCCGGCTAATCAAATCGCATCCCACCGCGTTCACATTCCTGAATCGAATCAGGCAACACCATAATCGCCTTCCACTACGATAATTCACCCGCCTATGTTTTTTCGCAAGCGGAAGAAGCTGGATGACATTTCAGCTAAACTGTAAGATCAAAGCTGAAATCGCGATTGCGGAAAATTGACAAGTTACTCGCCTGTCCCCAGCTCGAAGATTTCCCACCTGAACGAAACTGCTTCTGGCTGAGAAAACGCCACTAAATCCACACGAGGTCCTCCTTGATTCTCTCGATCCTGAATTTTTCGCTTCGGGCACTGCTGCCAGTCTATCTTTGCCTAACACCTTTGGTGAGTTTCTCAGCCGAGATTTTCGTCGAGGCAGAAAGTTTTCAGCAACGTGGAGGCTGGAAACTTGACACTCAGTTCATTCAGCAGATGGGGTCTCCTTACTTACTGGCTCACGGACTGGGACGCCCAGTCGACGATGCCATCACGACGATCGATGTCTCTGAAGCGGGAAATTACCGTCTTTGGGTTCGAACCAAGGACTGGGTCGCTCGGTGGAACGCCGACGTATCACCCGGCAAGTTTCAGGTTGTCATCAATGAAAAGCCAGTCAAGACAACATTCGGGACACAAGGCGCACAATGGACATGGCACGATGGTGGTATCGTTGCCCTGAAAAAAGGATCAACAAAGCTACGACTCAAGGATCTGACCGGCTTTGATGGACGCTGTGATTGCATTTATCTGTCCACCAGCACTGACCAACCGCCTCCGCCGGCAGACACAGTTCTTTCAAAATGGCGACGTAAACAACTTGGGCTTCCTGCAAATCCTGAAAATCGTGGCCCCTACGACTTGGTAGTGATCGGCGGAGGATACGCGGGCATGGGTAGCGCCCTGTCTGCTGCCCGCATGGGATGTCGCGTTGCTCTGGTTCAGGACAGACCTGTTCTGGGCGGAAACGGATCCAGTGAGGTGCGCGTCTGGGCCAAAGGCAATATACGCCGAGGCAAGTTTCCAAGAATTGGCGAGATCATTGAGGAGATCGCCGATAAAGCAAAGAAATCTCCCGGGACTTACGAAGAATTCGGCGATGAGCTGAAGGAAAAAGTAATTCGCAATGAACCCAACATTGACCTTTTACTAAATCATCACGCTCACCGAGTCGACATGGATGGGAATCGCATTGCCGCAGTCCATGCTTTGGATACACGCACAGGAGGTGAAGTCAAAATCATTGGTGACTACTTTGCCGACTGCACCGGCCATGGTTGGATTGGCACTTGGGCAAAGGCTGATCTCGACATGTCGCCTGATGGGCGAATGGGCATGAGCAACATGTGGGCATGGGGCGAGCAAGGCACTGCCGCAACGTTCCCCGATACCCCTTGGGCTCTCGACCTTGAGATGGCCGATTTCCCCTATCCACGGGACTATCACGGCTGTCTCTTATACACATCTGACGCTGCCGACGACTC
>OJCR01000929.1_pt1 | contig 11755 bp, 7 predicted proteins | sample 1591611 | NCBI WGS metagenome assembly OJCR01 (sample SAMN05416815, study PRJEB24817) | seawater metagenome | isolation source: Sea water | place: Canada:Atlantic | collected 2013-07
GTTCGGTTGAGTATCTTATTCCTTTCATTGTCTGGATCCTTTTTATTGGTCCAGATTAACTTTTCAAGTGGATCAGTTCTCGTAACCTCGACTAGGACGGCAACAAAAGCTGAATAAGGGAACACATTGAGACTGGTAAGGGAAATTACTGTGAAAAAGGCATCGTGAAGGATAAACCCTTTGATGAGGGGCAGCTGTCTCATGGCACCAACCTTAGTTTGACTTGGCGGGGAAAAATGCTTAATGTGACTGGGAACGCTATAATTTTTTGGAATGATGCTATACCTCGCTGTTTATTTGTCACTTTGTGTGCTAGTTGCTTATGCTGGCCGGAAGAAAAAGTTTGGTTACACTTGTTACCTTACTTGCTCAGTACTTTTTACTCCGTTTATAGGTTTGTTACTAGTAATCGGCTCTGATTCCAAATAACAAGTTCTCGACTTTTTGGAATTTGGCATAATTTGATGGATTTATTACGGTTACTGGCATCAGAAGCAGAGGATCGTGGTTTCCGATTGTTTTGTGCTGCTTCCATCGCGGGGATTGTCAACAGCCTCCTTGTAGCGATCATTATAAACGCCTCAAAGACAGCAGGTTCGAATAACGGAAATTTCCAGTTACTTCTATTCTTCCTGATTACATTCATAGCCTTGTTCTATTCTCGAAAATATTTCCTTGTTGAAACAGGAAACATAACGGAGAGGTTGATGAACAGTATTCGGCTGCGCCTGGTCGACAAGATTAGATCCACAAGCCTTCCTTTCATTGAAAACACCGGAAAGTCTGAGCTTTACACGGCGATAACCCACAGCACATTTGCACTGACAACCTCATCAACTGCGTTGATAAGTGCATTATCAGCGGCAATCATGCTGGTATTTGCAGCTGGCTTTATAGCTATTCTTTCATTCACTGCATTCAAGATTTCATTGGCATTTATTGGGGTAGGGGTTGTTTACTTTTTATGGATCAGTAAAAAAGTAGAGAAAAAATTAGCTGAATCAACACGGAAGGAAAATGAATTTCAAGGATTGCTCGATCATGTTTTTGGCGGATTTAAAGAATTAAAGATGAGCCGGAAACGAAGCAATGATTTGTTCGAGAACTTCATCACAAATATTTCGAAGGAAGCCCGGGATTTGAAGATCGAGACGAATAATCATTTAGCAGTGATGAATATTTTTGGGGTAAGCTTTTCTTACGGTCTCATTGCTGTGATTGTTTTTTTACTCCCAATATTCAGTTCAGCTGAAACCAAAAATATTCCGCAGATATCGTCCGCGGTTTTATTCATTCTAGGTCCTATATCAGAAGTGGTTGCCGCAGTCACACACTATCTAAAATGCAATGAGGCGATAGATAACATCAAGAAAGTTGAAAAACTTCTGGATGCGGCAAAAATGGAAAATACAAACGTGAGTGCAAATTCAGGTGTAAATTTGTCGAATTTCAAAAGTTTAGATGCTTCTGGTATTTCCTACACGTATACCAACAAACTGGTGGAAAAAAAGGGGTTTTCGATTGGCCCTTTAAATTTTAGGTTAAATTCAAGGGAAATCATCTTTATAGTTGGAGGCAATGGATCCGGAAAGTCGACGTTGTTGAAACTGTTAACGGGTTTGTATATTCCCAATACTGGAGAAATACGATACAATAACAAACTGGTTAACGAAGCTCAATTGCAAAAATATAGGCACCTTTTTAGTACTATATTCACAGATTTCCATTTATTCGACAGGATGTATGGGATGAGAAAGAAGAATAAAGGTAAGTTAGAAAAATGGTTAACAGAGCTGCGTATTGATGATAAAACAGGTTACGAAGAAGACAGGTTTACCAATACGAACTTATCAACCGGGCAACGGAAGCGATTAGCGTTGGCAGTTTCACTTGTGGAAAGGAAACCAATTCTTGTTTTTGATGAAGTTGCTGCGGACCAGGATCCAGAATTCCGAAATCACTTTTATACAACGCTACTTCCTCAACTACGAGATCTGGGTCATTCAATAATAGCAGTTACACATGATGAGCATTACTTCCATACTGCTGATAAAATATTAAAAATGCACGATGGACATTGGACCAATTACAAACCTCGAACATAAACCCACATCCAATGGAACCTAAAAAAGATCAAAAAACTGCGAAAGGCTGGATTGCAAAGAATACCGCCTACATTTGGTTATGGTTATTCTTAACTGCTTTTATGCTTGTTTGGCTATATCCAAGGATCATTTACACCATAGATGCAGGGCATGCTGGGGTTAAATGGAAAAGGTTCTTCGCTGGAACCGAAATTGATAGAGTTTATCTAGAAGGTATCCAATGGGCTTGGCCTTGGGATGATTTGACGATATATGATATCAGAGTAAGTCAAATCGAAAATGAATTCTCTGTAATCAGTAAAAACGGTTTAACTATCAAAATTGTTTTGTCGATCAGGTTCAGGCCTGAACTAGAAACACTTCCTGAATTACACCGGCAGGTTGGGCTGGAATATCCTCAAAAGATCATTATACCTGAAACTCAGTCACTGGTACGAAGTGTTTTTGGGCAATTTAGCCCGGATGAAATATACCGAACAAAACGAGGCATAATACAAACAGCCTTAAGCGAGGCTGTGGCAGAAATTGGTGAAAGATTTATCATTGTAGATGATTTACTTATCAAATCCATACAACTTCCAGACTCTGTCAAATTAGCCATAGAAGAAAAATTAACGGAAGAACAAAGATATTTGGCAATGGAGTACCGCCTACAAAAAGAAGAACAAGAAGCAGCACGAATAATTATTCAGGGGCTAGGAATTAATGCATATAACATGATTATTGCGGAATCTCTTACCCCTGACCTACTGCAGTATCGTGGAATTGAGGCGACGGTTAAATTATCCGAATCAAACAACTCAAAAATAGTGGTCATTGGGCGATCAGAAGACGGTCTTCCAATTATCCTCGATACGACTAGCCCCTCCATCAACAAAGTTAACAATGAATCTGAGAAGACCAATTCTAAGACTAATTCCATTACGAAAGGTCTGACAAGCCAAATGCCCGAATTGGGCTTCCAGACAACCAGTAATCTGGTGAAAGAAAAAATAAAAAGTATTTTGGCAATACCAGAATTAAAGAACTTAAGCCAAACAAACAGATTGTCAGTGCCTGCAATTAGTTACGATGCTACTACCAGGTAATTTAATTCGTAACCATAGTGTGAAACGGATATTGTTAAGTTTCTTTTTATCAAACAACATCCTTGCCGTCGAACTCGAATGAAAAAATTACTTCACCAGCAAATACTTATTTGATGGCATAAACTATGCCGACAATACTTTGGTCTCTGAAAATTATTTGCACAACGAATTCAAAAGGCTTGCCCCGTGGTTTTGCTTGATCCAATACAAAGGATCTGGGTTTAATGGACGTTTGAAAGTGGAGAAGGTAGTCGGATTCAGTTCCTTTTCGCGCTTGAATTAGGGATCAAGCATCTTGTTTTTGCAGGCCTGTAAAACCTTCTCTCTACCTGCTAGATGCTACTTTAAACCTACAATTTGTTGAGCGTTTCATCAGTAAATTCCGATAAGCGCCCGCGTGTTGAATTTATACGAAACAATTAATTTTGACAAAAAGATTGAATGATCGGTAGGTTCTCGATGTTCACCTTCAAAAAAAGAGCCTTAACTTTTTAAGCTCATATGCTTTCATCTGTACTAAGGACCAAAAGAGGTTTTCAGCTCCATGATAGGGAAGGACACACCGAAACTGATGCCTAGTTTTGCAGCAAAGATACGAATCCAAGAAGTCTTCTCTGCGGTTGTTGAATTGATGGGGAAGAAACACGCCGTGACGACTTTCAGCGTGGATTGGAATTCGCACACCTCTCTATCCAAGCGTCATCGTCTGGAGCCTGTCCAACAGTGTTTCCTCTCCCAACATATCGAGAACCATTTGGAAATGCCACGTGATGTGGCATGGGGATTTGTTGATGAAGGTAAATTCCGCAAGCTCGATATCCACATCGCATGCAGGCATCTTTTACAAGCCATCACCAGTATCGCCTGCGGCAAAAGAAAAACACAAGGGGACACGGATTTCATCGCGCAGCAAACCATGAATTTCAATATGTTGAAGCTACTGCAAGACTCATATCCGTTACCCTTTGCGATCTAAGAACTCAATTTCAATGAAAATAAATCAACTCCCTTTGTATGGCATCGCATTCCTTTGTATTTCCGGCTTGTCATTAAGCGCCGCAGACCTGAAGGATATCTCCATGCCGCCGCATGCGTTCCGGCTGCCCGATGGCTACACTCTTGAAATGGTTGCCGCCCCTCCGCTGGTTCAGCGTCCGGTCCACATGTGCTTTGATGAAGGAGGTACGCTTTACGTCACGGACAGTTCAGGGGACAGTCGCAAGGCGCCGGCTCAGCTCAAGACACCAAGCCATCGGATCCTGCGCCTCGTCGACCGCGATAGAGATGGAGTCTTTGATCATTCTTCCGTTTTTGCCGACGAAGTACCATTTCCTGAGGGCATCCTCGTTCATAAGGGAGCCGTCTATGTCGGAGCGCCGCCGCACATCTGGAAATTCACTGACACAGATGGTGACGATGTGGCAGATGAGCGGGTATCCTGGTTTAATGGTGGTTCCATCGGGGCTTGTGGTAACGATTTGCACGGTCCTTATCTGGGGCCTGACGGGTATTTTTACTGGTGCAAGGGAGGCTTTCAGGAGCAGTCCCTGCAACTCGGAAAAGGACAGCGGCACACAGGAAGAGCATCCCACATCTTTCGCGCCAAACCCGATGGCAGTGAGCTTGAGGTGGTCATTACCGGAGGGATGAACAATCCGGTAGGGTTGGCTTTCAGTGAGACGGGTGAGCGTTTTCTCAGTGGTACTTTTTTTGATCTTTCCCAACCCGGTCGAAGAGACGGAATCCTGCATGCTGTCTATGGTGGAACGTATGGAAGGGAAAACGATCGGGTCCTTGCCAGACATCCACAAACCGGAGGATTGCTGCCGATCATTGCGCAAACGGGACCTTCAGCTCCTTCCGGTATTGTCATGCCCCGAAGCGATGCACTTGGGTTCGATGGCGATTTGCTTTGCGCTGACTTTAATCTGAGGCGGATTTCACGATACAGACTGAGTCCATCGGGATCTTCCTTCTCAGCCGAGATGGATATACTGATGGAGAGTGATCAAAACGATTTTCACCCCACCGATGTCATTGAAGATGCCGACGGCAGCCTGCTTGTTGCCAACACGGGCAGTTGGTATCACATTTGCTGTCCTACCTCCAAATTATCCAAACCGCAGATTCTGGGGGCGGTTTATCGGATTCAAAAAATGAATCATACTGCCATCGAAGATCCCAGAGGGTTCAAATTGGATTGGAAGAATCCTGATGTCGATTTCCTGTCCGACACTCGATCGGCCGTAGTTAACCGTGCGATCGATGCGCTGGCGATTGAAGCAAACGTCAAGGTTCTGCGTTCGGCCGATGCCCGACTACCAGCGACCTGGGCATTAAACCGTATCTCTGGGCCTGCGGCACGTGAAGCCATTCGAGAGCGAATCGGCGATGATAGCGTTAAAGTGCGTTCGGCAGCCATTCAAAGCGCCGGACTATGGCGTGATCGGGAGGCAGTGAACGAGCTGATTGACACCCTTTCTGTTGATGACTCCCTATTGCGCCGACTTGCTGCGATGGCGCTGGGCAGGATCGGTGACACGCGTGCCGTGGACCCCCTGTTAAAACTGGGAGCGAATGAGCAGGACCTTTTTCTGAAGCACGCCATCACTTATGCTCTGTTTGAAATCGGGGATATTGAGAGCGTTCCGAATGATCACTTATTGGGGAAACAGCTTCGGCACATGCAGAAAGTAACCCAGCAAAATCCAACTGTACATCCCATGCCTGAAATTCGGTGGGTAGACCCTGTCGATCCGGATCCGGCCAAATGGGCGCGGCAGCAAGATCGCCTTGTGGAGTTCGGAAAATACCTGCCCAAAGGAAATCCTATCCGTGGAGAACAACTTTTTCACGACACGACTCGAACACTCTGCATGACGTGTCACACCATGGGAGAAAAGGGTATAAGCTTTGGTCCCGATCTGACTGGTATTGGCTCGATACGCAGTGAGCAGGATCTACTGGAGTCCATCTTGTTTCCCAGTGCCTCCATCGCTCGGTATTACGAAAGGGTGACGATTGAAAAAGCAGAGGGCCACTTGACTGGACTGATTTTGCGGGACACGGCTGATCACATCGAATTGGCCTCAGCACCGGGAGTCAAGAAGTCGATTCCAATTCGGGACATAAAGGCGGCGCAGTATTCGAATATCTCACTGATGCCTGAAGTCTTTGAAGCCTTGTTGAAGCCGGATGAGATCGCTGATCTAGTCGCTTATCTGAAATCGGAAACCTTGCCCGGACCATTGGTGTCCAATAACAGGCAAACCCATGATGCGAGTGCTGAGATTCCCTTGCACAGGCCATTGAACTTGCCCGGGCTGCATGCTTACGCTCAGAAAAGCGTTGAGGCAGGAGAGGCGATCGAATTCAGAGTGAGCAGTACGGTCCCATATGACTTGTCTGTTGTGGCGTTAGGGGCAGATCCAGAAAGTCGAGAAGAGGACCCCATACTGGAAACGATGCGTGAGGAGAATCCAAAATCACAGCCTATTCATCCCGGATCATATGTGCACGTGTCAAAAGGATTGCCTGTCGAAAGGCGTCTGACTGCGCTTACCCTTGAAGGGTGGTTCCGTCCCTTCAGTGTTGAAGGCTGGCAAGGCCTGATTACCCAGCACGATTATCCAGATCATTGTGGGGTTGGTTTATTTATCAACAATGGTCGGATCGCTTTCATCACGGGCAATGGGGGAAGCCATGATCCAGCTTCCCTTCATCAAACGGATTCAGGTCTGATCAAGGCTCAGGATTGGCATCACATCGTTGCCACTTGGGATGGGAAGAATAAACGTATTTACGTGGATGGTAGGCTGGCGGGTGAGTTTCCATCCGCAGGTGTGATTCGGCCAGGGGCAACGGCGCTTCGATTGGGTGCCTATGGCAGTGACGGTGTCGCTGATCACTTTTACAATGGTGACCTCGCGATGTGCGTGATTTATCAGCGAGCTCTGAATAAGGATGACATTGTAAAGCGATTTTCTGATCATGGCCAGACTGCTCCCAAAGATGAATCGGCGCTGGGATGCTGGCCTTTCGTGGAGGAGCGCGGCAGCAGAGTCGCTGATGTGAGTAACGACGGACGTCATGGGCAGATCATCAATAAAGGAACTTGGATGATTGGTGGACCGAGCTTTGATGCCGGAGCGATCGGCCGGCACGATACAAGTTATGATCCATCCAAAGACCCGAATCGTGGCCATGGGTTGCGGCTGGCTTCAGACGAACTTTACAATGCTCGTTGGGAAGTTTCACATCGATTCGGAATACCTGCTGACGCCAAATCCGGTGTCTACGCAGGCCGCTTTGATTTTGAAATGGACGGCAAGTCAATGCGTTACTTTACCACCTTTGTCGTAAGGCGTCCTGAATCACGGTCCAAGGCGCCCTTATTGGTGCTCGTCTCCTCGAATACCTGGCTGGCGTATAATTCGGCTCCCTTCCCGGTCAATCACGGACCCGAAAAGATCATGATGGGCACTGAAGGTCTTGCCAGCAGCCATCCTGATGCGGCTACCTACAGCTGTTACCGGGATCATCGTGCCGGTCAGCCAACATACAAGATAGGCCTCAAGCTGCCCTGGCCGGCCGCAGGTCCAAATAAAACCTATATCAATCAATCTTACAGTCATTTGCTTCGGGGAGAGCGCTTCCTGCACCTTTGGTTGGACCAGCATGATTATGAATACGATGTGATTACCGATCGTGATCTCGATTCAAATCCTGAGATTCTGAAAGACTATCAGGTGGTGTGTCTCAATGGACACAGTGAATACTGGTCCGATCGCGCTTACGATGGGCTCGATAACTACCTCAAGGCAGGAGGTGCAGCCATGGTCATGTCCGGGAATACCATGTTCTGGCGAGTCAGTTTTGACGACTCTGGTGAAGTAATGGAGGTTCGGAAATTCGGTACTGGTATTGGCGGTCGTCAGGCGGCGCAGGTGGGGGAGCTATACCATAGTCATGACTTCAAACGAGGCAGCTTGATGCGCTTCTGCGGTTATCCTGTCTGGAAAGTGATTGGGCTCACCTGCATAGGATGGGGGACAGCTTTTAAACCTTATACGGTGGATCAGCCTGATCATTTTCTCTTCAATCATCCTCATGCCACCGGATTGAAGAAAGGAGATACTTTTGGGTTTATCAGTGACAATGTCGGAGCGGTCGGGCATGAGTTTGATGTACGGCTTTCGACACTGCAGCGAGCTACGAATGACCCGGTCATGGAAGGACTTGTCGAACCCGATGGGATAATAACGGTCGCTCGCAGCCACCATGAGCGCCAAATCCTCGACTTCAATGCGGAAGGTCACAAGCCTCGAGTGGGTGATGAGGATACGATTGCAGAGATGATCTACTGGGAACGCCCCGAGGGCGGGCGTGTATTCCACACCGGTTCGATTGCAACCGCCTGGGGCGTTTTTCATGACGAAAGTCTGGGCAAGCTGGTCAGGAACGTCCTGCATCACTTCGGAGTGAAGGGAAAGGGTGATTAGGAACTTTCATCGCCCACGGGGTTGCCTGCTGCTCCAGGTCAGGGCTTGCCCCTGGTTCCAGCAAGACTGACGGGCCTCCTGTATTTGTATCTATTGGTTCTCCATGATGAAATGTCCCCTCTGGCCGCGGGCATTTTTCTCAAATCTGAAGAGACGGTAAATGAGAGTCTACATGGAAGGTGTATTCATGGCTTGAACAGGAAATCCATGCGATTTCGAAGGATGTAGAATCATCTCTCTCGACCGGACAGAAGATCGCGAGTTTGTGCGCCAACCATTGAAAACGTTCATACTCTACTTCGATGAATGATCAAAAAAATGTCAGCACCTTACAGTGTGATGCGTTCCTTGTCTTAACAATTTCATATGATGAACTTCCGAGTGCGTGGAAAAACGTCATGATTGCATGTAAGTAGATGTAATGAGGTAGGTGCGTCCTTGACGCCGCTTAGGTCTGAAGCATGCAAGTGTCTTCATGTGGTTACGGTCAAGCCGAGCTCGATTGAGTGCGGCTTGTTCGGTATTGAACATTTTTTAATGGCTACCTACAGTTTAAAAGTATTTAAAACATCATGACGAAGAACAAGGGTATACTCATTGGATTCACAGTTGTTGCTATTCTGGTTCTGTTATGGTCGGTTTTCGGGAATGAACCGTTCGATAATCAGTCTACCTTTAAGAATGAAACCGAAGCTCGGGTCTACTTAAGGTCACAAGTCGCCAGTGGACAAATGTCTGAGGTGGAAGCGCAGCTCAGACTAGCGGAAATCATAGCCGGGCAAAACAAGGCCCAGAGAAAAGAGAACAAGAAAAAAAGAGCCTCAGGGAAGAAGAAAATGTTTGAGTCTCTCAATGAAGCGGTTGAACGAGGTGAAATGACGAAAGAAGAAGCCATGGAGAAATTCAAGAACCGAAAGACGGCTGAGAAGGATTCGGGAAAAGCGCCTTCCCAAAAAAAGCAATGAATGACTGGCTGACATGAGAGTGATGAATGCATTGATTTCAAAACCCTTGAGTGCCTCCCATGGCAAGAAAGAGATAGAAGCCGGTATACCAAACTCGGGTTTTACCCTGATTGAACTTCTGGTGGTCATCGCCATCATCGGGATCCTGGCAGGTATGTTATTGCCAGCCCTTTCCAAGGCCAAGGATCGGGCCAAGCGGACTCACTGCCTGAATAACGTGCGTCAGCTGCAACTGGGCGTCTCCATGTATGCAGATGACCATGACGGCTACCTGCCCCCCCGGGATTACGACGCAGGTGAGGTGTGGATGGATCGTCTGGAGTCCTATTATGGGACTCGAGGTGTGCTGAAGTGTCCGGTGGATAGGGGCAAACGTGAAAACGATTATCTGATGAACGGTTTTGTTGATTTCTTTGCTGTGGAATCATTTCGAGGCGATTGGAATGCTTTTTTCGGGGCTTACAAGTCGGGTGGCTTCACTGGAATGAAACTGGGCGCGATACCAGAACCTTCCGAAACGATTGTACTCGGGGAAAGGAAAGCTGAATCAGAAGATGATGCCTACATGGATATCTGGCCACCTGAGTATGGTAGCGACCATTTGACCGAGGTGGCTCATGGCAAGCATCGCTCGGCAGGCAATGAGCAGGGTGGTGGCTCCAATTACGGTTTCGTTGATGGCAGTGTGCGCTTTCTCAAATTCGGAGAAGCCTTCAGTCCTCAAAACCTGTGGGCGGTGACGGACGAATTCCGAAATGCTTCGCTGCCTGAACTCTGATAAAATGTGAGGAGAGGTCCTGGTGCACGAAAGAAAGCGCATGGCTGAAATGACAGAATAATTTCACACAAACCGTGAAGGTCACCCTGCGACCTCCACCCTTGTATGCACTCAACCGTAGGTGCAAAAAACGAAATTCAACTATTCGCTTTACGATGATCGCCTATCAATATTTATCTATGGGTCTCAATGCGTTAGCGCGGGCACACCATATGAAATCGATGGCGGGCCATCTCGGCGCGGCAGTGATTGCCGGATATTTTGTTGGTGAGCAACGCCCCAATCTCGATTCGAAGGTTTACAAGGGTATCGAGGATGATCTCGAGAGAATCATGCGCGGCGAGTCGGTTTTCGGGAAAAGAATGTATAAGAACTCGAAGCTTGCTGACCGTGAATTGTTTGAGCCCTTTCCCAAGCAGAAACCCGATGAAACACTCATTGACGGAGTTGCCGAATCACTCGAGAAGAACATCGGAAGTCCCCGAGAGTCGGGGCACAATGTGATCTTTGCCTCACTCGCGATTCGCGCGCTCAAGGAACATCCCGAATTCGCAACGCCGGTGGTGGTCGATGGAATCCGGAAGTTGATCTCCCTCTTCGATAACTCACATCCCGGGAGTGGATATTACGGTAAGAAAAGGGGGCGGATTTACGGAAACAAGATCAAGCTTCCCAACGATGATGGAACACCAATCTACACGGATATAGAGGGAATGACCATTGCGGTATTGGACGAAGTGATCAACCAGAAACCCGATATCAACCGCACAGGTTATGGAAGCCTCGTCCACGTCGTCAATCACGCCGCGGCGATTGCTGATCTCTCCGTTTATGGCTATTCGGAACTGGTGCCACGTGCCGTAAGGGCCCATCGTGCCCACCTGCGCCTTTGGCGTAATCTACCGAATGTCGCAGACGAGAGAGGGCACATGAAGGTTTCTAAGTTCACGCCTCACACAGCAGCTTATTGGACATCCGGAAAAATACCTTATGATCGCGCACTCCTCACGCATCGAGTGAAAACCATGTTCGGCTTTGATGAGCTCGCCGCAGCGGTTGACGAGAAGGCGAAGGAGAAGGCAGCTTACAACAAGCTGCGCTTCATGATGTGATTCGTTTGGATGGCTGGTCGATGTCCACTAGCGTATCCTGAATGATATCATTGCATGAATGCAGAGACCATGAGCATTCAAGGGTCTTAAAAATGTCATTGATCGGCTGATAAATGTTTCTATGCTCAAGAACATGAAACCCGCACTTATACTTCTGGCCATGGTCTTAATAGCCAATAGCAACTGGGCCGATTGGCAGGCGTTCA
>OJCR01000930.1_pt1 | contig 11742 bp, 9 predicted proteins | sample 1591611 | NCBI WGS metagenome assembly OJCR01 (sample SAMN05416815, study PRJEB24817) | seawater metagenome | isolation source: Sea water | place: Canada:Atlantic | collected 2013-07
TACACGTAAGGAGTCGTCGGCAGCGTCAGATGTGTATAAGAGACAGATATTAACGAGTGCGAAGTGAGCAGAACGCGGGCAAATCTGATTTGGACGTTATGCATCTCTTGCCTCTTCAAGTAGTTTGATCCACGGGCCCACGTAGTGTCCGTTGTCGTGAAATGTTCTTCCACTCACCAAATTCCCATCTATGACACAGGCTTCGTTGACATATGTCCCGCCACAAACCTCCAGATCGAATTTGCACTTCGGAACGGTTGCCATGCGACGGCCCCGAACACAGTCGGCGTAGGCTGGAATCTCGACACCGTGGCAAACACTGGCCACTGGTTTATTGGTCTCGAAGAAATGCTTTGTAGCTCGGACCAAATCCTTGTCATAACGGATGTATTCTGGCGCTCGACCGCCACTGAACAGGATACCTGCGTACTCTTCGGGATGAATTTGTGAGAAGGCAACATCAGCCTGGATCGTATAACCCTCCCACTCTTTGGTAATCGTCCATCCAGGCTTAATCTCATGCATGACCATTTGATAGAGACGCTGTTCCGGTGCTGCTACCACTGGTGTGAATCCTGCTTCCTGTAAACGGTAGTAGGGGTACATTGTGTCAAGTGTTTCGGTAGCATCGCCTACGATGATCAGGACTTTGTCAGACATCAATCTCTCAGTTTGGGGCATGGTGGTTGTGTGGAAAGTGTGATTTCGCCGGAATGTAACGGAGGCAACACAAGACGGATGAAGATGAGAAATCGATTGTTTCGTGTTCTTCCGCACGACAATCTAGAAAAGTACGCCTGCGTAGCCAACCACTCTGGAATTGTCACCGGTAGCTTCCGCGGATGTTGAATATGCGATTTTTTGGTAGTTGCATGTGTACTGCATATACTGCAGAGTGAGCAGGACGAATGCGGCGGGAATTTGTCCGCACATACTGATGTCCTCTTGTTTGCAAATATTCAAAAGCCCTTCGGGGTCCAAAGCAGCAAGTTTTTCCAAGGCAAGCTGATCCCGTCTGCGGTTCTCAACGTCGTCAGCGAAGTGATTCATGTCGCTGCTGATGACAATCAGGGGGGGGGTGGCAAGGCTCTTTAACAGGGTTGCAAGTGATCGTGCTGCTGCTTGCAAATCCTCGTATGCTGCTCCGCTCATTGCGATAGCAGTGACACGTGAATTGGGAGCGAGTCGGTGTAAGAACGGCAATTGAACTTCGGTCCCGTGTTCGCTGCGATGTGCAGAAGCGTCCAGTTTCATGCCTGGCACATTGTCGGCGAGCAAGGTGGCGAATGCCAAGTTCCCTCGTAAACTGGTGGAATCGGATAGGACCCATGTTTCATGCGGCGCGACTGCCCAGTCGACACCATCAGAGGTGTGCTTTGGACCAATGATGAGAATGTCGTCGGGTAGATCAATCCTTCGCCATACGTCGGCAGCGATGTGTCCGGAATAACGCAGTCCGGCGTGTGGCACCATGGCGGCGCTAACTTGTTGTGGATGAACGGGAGATTTCTGCTGATTTGTAAGATCATCCAAGATTTGATTGATCAACTGTTCGCGTTCGGAATCTCGCTTTGGGTAGAAACTGCCAGCTACTGCAGGTGCACGTTCGGGGGCTTGGGTAACTGCAGAAGGGCTCGAGGAAATCGCAAAGCGACTGTGGGTCGAGTCGCATTTCGCCGAATAAATCATTGTGCTTTTTCTTCTGAATCGTTCAGCAGTGAGGGTTCCCGTGACGAGGTCGTCAATGCGTTGTCCTGTGTCAAAAGCAAGGGACCAGCGTTTGCTGTCCAGTGTAAGTATGGCACGTTTCTCTGGATCAACTTCCCGAGTATCGAATTCCCCGGCGGTGCCATGATGAATTAGCTGTGAAAGAATTGCCAAGGTGATTGTTTTTTGACCAGCTTCTTCCATGCCTTGGAAATGCTTTGCTGCTACCTCGGTCAGTCGGAATAAGGTCGACTGCAGCGGTATGCCCTCTTTGATATTCAGTTGCATTAAACTGAATGCTCGATGTTTGTCGTCGGACACCAGCAGGGCGACACCAGCAATGGTCATGTCGTCGACATCTGTTGCGTAGTAGAAGGGAGTTGCGCCGCGTTGTATCGCGGTAAGATTGGATGCTATCCAATTGGAAAGCTTTTGCAGGGCTTCGTGGCTCACCGCGGGCAACTCAGGCTCAGGTTCCATGCACATGAAGGCTGCTGAGTAATCGACTCCATCAAAGATCTCGATCAACGCATCTTCGCGCTGCCAAGTTTCTTGGGAAAGGCCAGCTTTGGTGCAAACGGCTTCCATGAATTGCCGAGCATTCCAGTCGCGTTCTTTGGCCACTACCGGCAGTAACAGTCCAGCATGACCTTGATGACGGATGCGAAGCCCATGCTGCCCAATTTTAATGGCATTGATTCGATCCTCCCCAATCACGCCGATATCGCGTGGAATTCCAAGAACGGATACCGAAAGCGTTAGGTGTGGTAATTCGATTGCAGTCACCGGAGCCATTCTTGGGTCGTGCAATGCGGTTTGTGTTGCAGAATCAGAAAGAGCTTTGGCCATGGAAATAGATGCACCGAGCATCCCGCAGCAACCACGGAGAGTGTTGCCTCTCTTGAGGGTGACAAAGATTCCAGAGACTTTTCGATCCGCAAGTTGACCGAGTTCCCGTTGTACATCCACTGTCTGATTCTTGACTGCTGCTGTGACGAGTTGGCATGCAGCATGATGGATCGAGTTTAGCTCATGAGGCTCTAATGCCTGGATCGTTGTGGCCTTATTCATATCTGCTGTCTTCCATTCTGTGGGTGTTGGCCGACCAGTGGAAGCGTGATCCATGTCGATTGTCGCATTGGGTTCAATGGAGATTGATTGTCTTCGCCGACCCCACTTGCCTGGTTTAGCCTCAAAGCGACCAGGTATAAGGCAGTCACAGTTGCGACAGCGGTTGTCGTCAAGGTTGTAGGCTGTCAGTTGATGCCAGTCACGTTGAATCAAAGGTGTCCGGCAGGCGGGGCAATAGGTGCTTTGTCGCGCGACGTCATGCACATTGCCGACGTAGACATAATTCAGGCCGGCTTGCTGTGCGGTTTCGTAAGCGTTTGACAGGGTTTCGTGGGAGGTTGCGGGGATATCTCGCATTTGAAAGTCGGGATGAAATGCGGTGAAGTGAATTGGCACATTGCAACCGACTTCTGTAAGAATCCAGTCGATCATTCGTTTCAAGTCATCCGGATGATCATTCGCCCCCGGGATCATCAGGTTGGTCAATTCGACCCAGCAGTCAGTTTCGTGCACCGCGTAGCGAATGGTATCAAGAATGGGTTGCAGATGAGCTCCAGTAAGCTTGCGATAGAACTCCTCGGTAAATCCTTTGAGGTCGATGTTGGCCGCATCGATGAGTGAGAAAAAATCGGGTCTTGCTGTATCTGTCAGATAACCTGCTGTGACGGCTATCGTATTGAGACCAAGTTCATGGCAGGCTTTGGCAGTGTCCAGAGCGTATTCAGCCCAAATGATTGGCTCGTTGTAGGTGAACGCGACACTACGGCACCCCCGGTCCAATCCGGCTAGAGCGATATCCAATGGCGCCGCTATGTTGCTGATGCGAGAGACCTCGCGGCTTTTTGAGATGTCCCAGTTTTGGCAGAATTTGCAGCCAAGATTGCATCCGGCGGTGCCGAAGCTAAGGACAGGTGTGCCGGGCAGGAAATGGTTCAGCGGTTTTTTTTCGATGGGATCGATGCAAAAACCAGTACTTCGGCCGTAGGTGTCGAGCACCATTTCGCCATTCTTGTTTTGTCGCACAAAGCAGAATCCACGATCACCGGGTTTTAAACGGCAGGCACGTGGACAGAGTTGGCACAGGATTCGGCCATCAGGTTGCTTGGCCCACCAACGCGCGGTGAAATCACCCTTTGGGGCTTCATCGGCAACGATTGGAAGATGAGAATTGACCATTCAGGATAGTTTAGCGATCTAAACAGACCGATGATCTGAGCATCCCATCTTTTCCGCGGCACCACCTTCGATAGACTTGGGGCTGAACGTACCAGCAATGTCATTTCCAAGAACGGTAAACAACCAATGACGACCAAGCTAGCCAAGACACCACTCGATGCATGGCATCGCGCTAATGGTGGGAAGATGGTACCGTTTGCTGGCTACGAGATGCCCGTGCAGTACGAGTCGATCGTTTCAGAGCATCAGGCTTGCAGAAATGCGGCAGCTTTGTTTGATGTGTCCCACATGGGGCGTCTTCGTTTTGACGGAGATGGGAGCGAGCATTTTCTCGATCATATCCTTACCCGCAAAGTCTCGGATTTACCACTTGGTGGCGTGCGCTACGGATTGATTTGCAAGGAAGACGGTGGGATATTGGACGACGTTCTTGTCTCCAACCTCGAAACGCCATCGCAACGTCGCTTTCATCTCATGGTTGTGAATGCGTCGAACCGCGACAAAATAATCAAGTGGCTGACGCCAATTCTGGACGATTTTCCGACCGTAACAATGTCAGATCGAACAGAGTTGACAGCCATGATTGCAGTGCAGGGGCCGGCGGCCATGGAAGCATGCAAGCGTTTGTTTTCCTTCGATCCGTTGCGTTTGAAGTACTATCGTGCCGTCATTACCGACCAATTTGCCAAGCCGGCAATCGTGAGCCGAACGGGCTACACCGGTGAAGATGGGTTGGAGTTGATTGTCAGGGCGGAAGAAGCAAATCGAATCTGGGAAAACCTGTTGCTCGCCGGTCGCAATCATGGTTTCATCGCTGCGGGCTTAGGAGCCCGTGATACGTTACGTCTGGAAGCTGCGATGCCGCTCTACGGGCATGAGTTAAACGAGTCAACTGATCCGCTGTCAGCAGGATTGAAATTCGCTTGTAACCTCAAAGACAGATCGTTTATCGGTAGCGAGGCTTTAGTCAAAATTGCTGAGGCGGGGCCGTCAACCGTTCGGATTGGATTGAAACCGGATGGAAAGCGGCCCGCTCGTGAAGGGTGCCCAGTGCTTGATAGCAAGGGCCAAAGAATCGGAGAAGTCACTAGCGGTGGGCCGTCACCGACACTGGGATATCCGATCGCAATGGCTTACGTTGATAGAGCCCGTGCAGACGATAGCGAATTCAAAATCGATATTCGAGGCAAGCTTGTTGATGCGAAGCCAACCAAGCTGCCTTTCTACAAACGCCCCAAGTCATGACCCTCATAGAAGGACTCCTTTGATGTCACGTGATGAATCCAAATTGCTTTATGCCGAATCGCACGAGTGGGTTGATTTGGCGGAAGAAAACGGGAAAACAGTTGGAACCATCGGGCTGTCTGGGTTCGCGCTGGAACAGTTGAACGACCTCGTTTATATGGAACTGCCAGAGCTCGGACGAGAGCTTACCGCGGGTGAGGAGTTCGGTGAAGTTGAGTCCGTCAAGGCAGTAAGTCCGCTTTACAGTCCCGTCAGCGGTAAGGTCATCGCAGTGCACGACGATCTGCCAGAGAGTCTGGAAAAACTGAATGACGATCCCTACGATTTTGGGTGGATCTTAAAAGTTGAGGTCAGCCAGGCCAATTCTGTCGACGCTCTGTTGGATCATGCTGCCTACCAAAAGCAGTGTGCTGAAGCTGGATGATGAACACGCGAACAGGTGCTGGCATTTTGGGTGACCCACGTATCGGGCGATTGATTTCGATCAGCACGGCGGGGTCGGCAACGAACATGGCCGTCGATCAGGCGATCCTGAATGCTGTCTCCCAAAGCGGAATTCCGGTTTTGAGGTTTTACCAGTGGGTCGAGCCTACTTTGTCATTGGGTTACTTTCAGGGGCTTGCCTCACGGTCTGACCACTGCCAGAGTGATCAAATCCGTTGCGTCAGGCGAACTACAGGTGGCGGTGCCATCGTTCATGACCGCGAATTGACTTACAGCATTTCGATGCCGGTACCCGCTGGGCAGGCCGGTCCTCGTTCTGCTCTGTATCAGCAGACGCATGCGGCAATCGCAAGTGCATTGGCCTGTTTTGGCGTCCATGCCGTTCCTTTTCGCCTCACGGGGACTGGGGCGCGTTCGGAGAGCGACAACTCGCATTTTCTTTGTTTTCAAAGACGCACGCCAGAAGATCTAATCGTCAGCGGCTACAAGGTTCTTGGTAGCGCTCAACGGAAAAGCCGCACTGCAGTGCTGCAGCATGGCAGTCTTCTCATGCATGCCAGTGAGTACGCTCCACAACTGCCTGGCGTCAGTGATTTGCTCTCTGTGCCGATAACCGCTGACGATTTGATACCGGGAATCGTGGCTAATTTGTCCGAATGTCTTGGCGTCGATTGGCAAGCGGGGCATCTTTCCGAACAGGAAAAACTTGATGCGGAGCAAATTTCCTGCGAACGCTTTTCCCAGTCAGGTTGGACCGCTCGGCGTTAGGTGTCTCTTCACCCCATCAGGTGGGGGTTCAGCAACGGCGGCAAATACTGGGCGGAATAAGCAGCGACAAAAAACCGATTCAGCATGATTTTTAGACGATAACAGATTGTACAACTGTTACACTTTCAAATAGGTATCCAGGCTCTGAAGGATTCAGTAGGTGGCAAATTCTTGCCGTGCTGTTTTCGTACGTGTAGCTACTCGTGCTGTGCCCGGTTTCAGGAATATGTCGGTTTAGTTTGAGGATTGGTAAGCTAATCACGAGTTACCCCTCTTTGGGGCTATTTGACTCAGGCAGTCCCAACTGACGAACAATCGGGAGCAATTGATGCAGGTAATGCTAAAGGTCCTTAGTGGAAGTCACGAGGGACGTGAACTCAATGTGTCAGGCGAGAAATTTCTCATCGGGCGAAGTGAGTCATGCCAATTAAGACCTAAGAGTGAATCGGTTAGCCGAAAACACTGCATCATTGTCCTGAAAGACAATCGAGTTTTGATTCAGGATCTTAAGAGTCGTAATGGAACATATGTCAACGACAAGCGACTGCCCACGGATAAGGCAAAGGTTCTAGCTGGAGGCGATCAACTGCGTGTCGGCAAATTGAACTTTGAAGTCGTGATCGAGCACGGATTGCAGGCTCCGAAGAAGCCGGAAGTCGCGGACATGAGCGACGCAGCTGCACGAACGGTTGAGGCTGGTTCACACGACAGTCGGTTCGAGGAAGTTGATGTCGATTCGTGGCTTAATGAGGCTGATCAAATTGATCGAGTTCGTAAACTCTCTGATCCAGAGACGCGTCAGTTCCAAGTCAAATCCGGTGTCATTACCGAAGGTGAAGCGGTTTCTGAGTCAGAAGAAAGTGAAAGTGAAGATGACGGTGTTGGCGCTGGCGGTGACAGCACCGACTTATCAGTAAGTGAGGCGACCGATCCCGACAGCAAAAAGAAACGTGACAAAAAGAAGCCAGGGAAACTTCCCAAAGGCTTTCAAAAGTCAATCACGGATAATTCCCGTGATGCTGCAGATACCGCTTTGAAACGCTTCTTCAGCGGTCGCTAGGTTTCTTGATGATGACTGCGATAAGCATTTTCCGGCCAGCAGTGATTGCTCTGAAGGCTGTAGTCTGCGAACCGCGGTCAACGCTAGCTAGATAAAGACTTATTTAAGTTTCGAATGAGTTTGAGCGGATGATGCACGATTCCAACGCACTACTGGTCCAGCAATTTCTTGAGAATGATGAGGCCGCGTTTTCAAAGCTTGTGCGTAGGCACTATCCGCTCGTGTTTCGGGTCTGTCTGAAAATCCTGAGGCATCGTCAGGATGCAGAGGATGTAACTCAGGAAACGTTTTCTCGCTTTGCGAAGCATGTTGACCAGTGGGATGTTCGCCGACCACTTGAGCCATGGTTGGTGACCATTGCCGGGAATCGCAGCAAGACGTTTCTGGCAAGGCGTCGTGGGCATCAGTCACTATCGAGCACGTTGGAACCGGTCACTGATGAGGTGCATGCTGTCAGGAGGGCAGATGGGCTTCGTGAAGAGTTGGCATTGGCGTTGTCGACGGTGCCCGCACAGCAGAAGTTGGCGTTTGATTTGTTCCATGAGCACGGGATGAGTTACGTACAGATTTCCGCTGAATTGGATTGCCCTGTCGGAACGGTAAAAACATGGGTCCATCGAGCTCGCTTCAGTGTGATTCGCATTCTCCGGCAGCGTGGAGTGCTTGCTGCAACGCAGCCGCCCAGCGCTGAGGAAACGAAAGATTCTCGTCGGGTCAATGCTCCTGATTTCATGGTTCACCAAATGCAGAAATCAAGGAGGTCCGGCGATGCGATGTGAGGATTTTCACGAACGAATGCATGATCGTTTAGATCAACGGTTACCGCTCAAGTCTGACCGAGACTTATCTCATCATGCGGCTAATTGTCAGGATTGTCGGTCGGAAATGCAGATCTGGATCGAAATTGCTCCTCTCGTGAAGTCAGATTCCAGAGGCTCCACAGTATCAACTGGAGTCAGTCTTGGTTCTGCGGCGAAGGGATACCGTGCGATTCCACCAATGCTCACGGCCACACTTGCGGTTGCGATTTTGATCGCAGTCGTCGGAATTTCTCCCACGGAATCGACTTCCAAGCCGATAATAGTAGAGAAATCGGCGTCTTTGGACACACTGGCACAGGCGACAGGGGAGTTGGATCCCGTTGTTTGGTGGCGAAGTGTGCAGGATCGGGATTGGGTAGAGGAGACAATGCCCACTGTACGGTCTGTTAGGAAAGGTGTTGCCCCGCTGGGGCGAACCCTGGTACGCGCTGTGACGATTTTGACGATCGGCGGTGAAGGCCGGACCTCCTGACCACAAGGTTTTTATGTTCAAGTTACCTCTCGCTCGCTGGGTTACTTGTGCCTTCGTGGCATGCGTTTTGCCGAATTCAGTGGTTTCCGCTGAACAGTTATTCCGGCTCCGGAATAATATGGTTTTGCGGGGCTCCATGGCGAAAATCGCTACGCTGAAGGATGGCTTTGGTGCTGCGTCTGCCGGAGAAACCCACCTCAGGCCAATCTGGTTGATCGATGATGGGCTGCGTCGTGTCTACCTTCACGGCAAAGGAATGGTTGCGGTGGAGCCGATCGATGTAGGTGAGATGGAACGGAATCTGGAGTTTTGGCAGCCGAAGCCATTGGGAGGGAAAATTGTTGGTGGCCTAGGAACGATCCAAGGCGTGTCACCGTTCAACGATTACGGAAGGCGGATCTTGACGATACGTGGGCCGGATGGTGGCCAAGTACGAATCATCCAAGGTATCGCTGAAGTGAATTCGCGCTATGCGAAATTGGTCGCATTGAAAGGTAAGCCGAGTCTGAATTGGGATATGCGGATTTCTACGCGTACTCTGGATTCTTCAACGCTTGCACGAATTTTCAAGAAACGAACTGATCAGTCTGATTTGAATGCTCGACTAGAGGTGGTCCGCTTTTTCATCGCCTCGGAGCGTTACAGGGAGGCAAAAGAAACTCTACAAGCAACGATTGATGACTTCCCTGAGGAAGTTGATTTGCTTTCGCAGTTGGCTGCTCTTACAAAGCGTCAAGCAGACCAGTTATTGCAAGAAGCTAGCGATCGAGCAGATGCCGGACAGTACCAACTGGCGCGGGGAATTCTGCAGGGGTTTCCCTTGCAGGAAGTGAGTCGGATCACAAAGATTCAGGTGGAGGATGCGCTCAAGAAAATCAATGAACCTGTTCAAAAGTCTTCCGATCTGCTGCGGAAATTACGAAACCAGGTGAGTATGTTACCCGCTAACCAGCAGATGAATTTGGCTGGGATTCTTGACGAGATGGAAGCGGGATTGTCTGCTGACACCCTCTCAAGGCTGAGCGATTACGAGCGATTGGGTGACGTTGATAATCTTCCAATTGATAATCGAATTGCATTGGCAGTTGCCGGATGGATACTGGGCTCGGGTTCTGGTGAGCAAAACCTGAGCATTGCAACATCGTTGATTCAGGTACGCGATCTTGTCGTGGAGTATCTTTCAACTGCTGATGGTGCTCGGCGTAAAGCCATCCTTGCCGAGTTAAGTAATCTTGAGGGCAGTGAAGCGGAGTATGTAGACCGCATTCTGCCATTACTGACCCCGGTATTGCCTTGGCCGGAAGGGGCTCAGCATCCGAACATCCCCGGGATGTTCAGTGTTAGTACTGAGTCGTTTAGATACGTGATACAGTTGCCACCCGAATATAACCCGCTTCGACAGTATCCATGCGTGGTTGCTTTGCACGAATCACGTTCGCCGGTTGAAAGTCAGTTGGATTGGTGGTCGGGTGGATACCGTGAGCAAATCCAAGCAAGGATGGGCTATGGGGCTCGCAGCGGTTTTATTGTTGTTGCCCCAGTCTGGTCACGTTCTGATCAACGTGGTTACGAGTACACACCACAGGAACACCAACGCGTTCTGGCCGCAATGCGAGACGCGATGCGCCGCGCCTCAATTGACTCCGACCGTATATTCATTGCGGGCCACGGTGAGGGTGCGACAGCGGCCTGGGACATCGCTCTTGCACATCCTGATTTGTGGGCTGGCATGATCTCAATCAGCGGAACGCCTTCAAAGACGATTCCCCACTATGAACCCAATTCACGCCATGTCCCACTCTACATGGTGATGGGCGAGTTAGATGGAGCGAAGGCTGGTGGCGCGATCTTAAATGACTACATGACGTTCAACCATGACGCCATGGTGGTGATGTATCGCGGTCGTGGCAGAGAATACTTCTATGATGAATTACCACGACTATTTGAATGGATGAGTTTGAAATCGCACCAACGCAGGGAAATGCCTCGTGAGATCGAGGTAGCTACGATACGTGAGGGCGATCAGTTCTTCTGGTGGTTAGAGTTGGGAGAGCTCAAGGCAGGAGTTCCCGTCGATCCCATTTTGTGGGATCAAGCCGACCGCATCCGTGCAGGTAAAGTAGTCGCCGCTATTGGTGCGGATAATCAGATTCGGGTGCAGCGTGGTCCTGCTGATAGATTTCGGCTGCTCTTGCGTCCAATGTCTGGTGCGCTTGATCTCAATCAGGAAGTCATTGTCCGTGAAGGAAGTCGGTCCAAACGCCTTCAGTTCGATGGATCGCTTCAGTTCATGTTGGAAGATGTACGGCAGCGAGCTGATCGTAAAAGAGCTTTTTGGATGACGGAAGTGATCCCCTGAAAACCGTCGCAATGAACAGCTGGGGAGATCAGTGGATCGCAGGTGGGGATTCCTGATTGAGTCATGTGACATCCACCTTGGACGCAGTGACCAAGTCGGTTGATTCGGTCAAGGCTTGCCCGTTTCGCCGAGGTTTTGCTGCCCTGCTCTCTTTCTGTTTAAAAGCTGGAGAGAGTATTGAGTAACAACCCTGCAAAAACCATTTACAATGCACACCTTCCCCTTCCAATCATTCTCTCGAGGTATTCCTGTGAAACGCCGTGACTTTCTGACTTCGAATGTTGTACTTGCCGGTGCCGCCATTTCTGCTGCAAGTCAAGTGAATCAAGGTACGGCGATCGCTCAGGAAAGTGATGCGAAACCAGTATCTGGCAGGGTCAGGCAATCAGTCATGGGTTGGTGCTTCAAGCCTATGGATACCATCACCCTCGCGAAGCACTGTAAGCAGATTGGTTTGGAGGCAATGGAGGGTATTCCGAATGATCAATATGGGGCAGTGACTGACTTGGGACTCAAAATATCACTCGTCTCCAGTCATGGCTTTGCAAAGGGACCCCTTGATCCTGAGAATCTGTCTCTTATACACATCTCCGAGCCCACGAGACCGAGGCTGATCTCG
>OJCR01000935.1_pt1 | contig 11716 bp, 6 predicted proteins | sample 1591611 | NCBI WGS metagenome assembly OJCR01 (sample SAMN05416815, study PRJEB24817) | seawater metagenome | isolation source: Sea water | place: Canada:Atlantic | collected 2013-07
TCGTCGGCAGCGTCAGATGTGTATAAGAGACAGGTTTCGTTGCATTGCTTCAGAGTCGTGGCCAACAATGTCTCCGGCAACAGCTGAGGTCGTTCCGGTGTTTTTCAATGCACTGGTTGTTGTGTGGCGCAGACAGTGAAAACTGAGTCCTGAATATTTCCTGCGTTTGCCTTCAGCTTTGTAGTTGCGATACTTTGTTTTTTTAAGAAGACCGGCTTCACAAAGAATTCCGTTGAATTCTATGGATAGCTTACTTGTGATTACTCCTGCTAGCCGGCCGCAGACATAATTATTGGACGCAGTCTTTTCAAGGAACCTCAAATGGCAGAGCAGGGGGTGGGCTAGTGCGCTGATGACTTGTCTGCCAGTCTTCTTAGTAGTAACGCTGTATTCACCTTTCTTTAAGTCAATATCATCCCACTTCAAGTTAGCTACGTCTCCCAAGCGCAGACCCGTGTAAAATCCCAGCAGCACAGCGGTTTTCCATTCCTCAGGGGCCGCCTCAAGCACTTTTCTCAGTTCGTCAATGGTGAAGGGACGACGTAATTGTTTGTCAACTCTGACAATGTTTTTGACGGCCTTAGCGGGGTTTTTGTCTATTATGTCTTGTTCTATAGCTGAATCCAAAGCGAGTCTAAGCATTCTCATGTGGTTGTTAACCGTTCCTGATGCAAGGACTTTCTGTGCGTCATCACGGTAGGCCTTGATATCATGTAGCTGTAGTTGCGTGATTGATTGATCAGCTTTCTGTCCCAGGAACTTCAAGAAGGCTTTCGTGATTCCTGAATAGGACTGGTAAGTGGACAAGGTTATTCTTGTTTTGATGTCCGCGAGCCAGTTTGTAAAAAACTCACTGATCAAGTTCTGGTTGAGGTCATCTCCTGAACTGCTTTTAATCAGGCTAAAAGTATCCTCAATTAGTTTTCTCGCTCTGCTTTGATTGAAGGTCCCGGCTCTTGATTCACGGACGGCTAGCTCGATGTTATTGGAGATCTGTTTTGCCTCCAATTTGTCTTTCACGCCCGTGCTTCTGAAGTGTCTTTTTCCAGACGCATCCGTGAACGCGCAATACCAATTTGCTCTTCCTTTTTGACGATGAATACTTGCCATAATGCATAACAAATATGCATAACATTCACCTGTGTCAATCGTATTTAGTGTTGTGTAAACTGTTCTAAATCAACACGAGTGACATACTGGAACACCAGCGATGCTTCAGCGTGCACCATTCCTCAATATTCCATAACTTCTTTTAAAAAGTACAAATAGTGGGGGAATCACTCGAGCGCTCTGATTAATTGACACGCCCGCGAACCTTGCAAGCAGACAGGCCTAGTTCCTGAGCTTCAAACAATAATACTGATTTAATTGTGTTTTTAAGGTAACGGCATCCTGATGCATGATTCTCCTTTTAGTCCTTGCCCCTTCAAAAAAAATGGCCCGTTTGTTCAATCGCCAACGTTTACATAATAAGCACTAAAATTGAAGCTCGATTAAAATGAACATATTTCAAAAAGTTACTGGGTGTTTGCTCTTAGCGTTTATTGGTAGCCAAAACCCTGTAATTCAGGGGCAGGATCTCCAACCGTTGACCGGGACATGGAAAAACAATAACGGTTATTTTTTCAACTGGATCGACGATGACTCTGGAATATTCAATTATATTCGGTTTCAGCTTGCTGAGGATGGTAAAACCGTTTCGAAAGCAATTGAAGGCTGGGCAACCCCGCCAAATCAGGCTGGGCTGAGTCATCGGTTTGTAGCCAGCTCCTCCGGTCGACATGCCACGGCATATCAAACTTTCGATGGAAAGGAACTTCGGGTTCATTGGGTTTCTCAGGGTAAAGCCGGACACGAAAGAGTTGAACTTTCACCCGATGGAAACTCAATGGTTGCCAACGGTAGTTTCGACCTCAACGAGCAGGGGTTTTCCATGCGGGATTTGGGTGATTCAGCCACCTCGACGAAGCTCCCGGATAGTAACGAAAGGGCTTACAAAAACTTTTGGGGGCTGCTTCAAGATGAGGCTTTTGTGATGCCTGATGAAAGCGAGACCCAATTGTTTGATGCCCGCCTTCAACCTCTATTGGGCAGGTGGCAATCGGCTCGCAAGGATGGAAGCTTACAATTGGAAATTTACTGGAGAAAATCCACCCTGGGTAAATTCTTGTATGAAAGTTACAAGTTTTACGATGAACTCGGGAATCTGACTGCCACTGGCTTAAACATCAGCGGGAAAGATCCATACTCCGATAGAATTCTAATCTGGGGTAACAACGCGGAAGCTTTCACCCAAAAAGGTGGCTGGGATTTTGTCGGAGACAAAACCCTCATTCAGCGAGAAGGTGATTGGAGACTTATCAGAGACATAAAGGATTCCAATACCATCACTGGGAGGTGGGAACAAAAGGTGGCTGGCCGTTACCGAAAGGCAAAAGATTCAGTTCCATACACGCTTCGAAAGCTCCACAGCAATCAGGAAGCAACCGTTGCTATCGAGGGATTTTTATCTGGGTTCGTGAAAGCGTTTGCTGATGGGGATCTCAAAGCCCTCATGAAACATTACCACAAGGACGCGGTTAAGCTCACAAGCCGATCGATCGATCCTTTGGTCGGTAAGAAAGCCATCGCAGCTGATTTTGCCCCAAGAATTGGAGAGGGTCAGCTCAAAGCCACTTTGACTCGTGTCACACGCTTGACACCTGATCATCTAATGGGATGTGGGGAATTTCAACATGTGGGAAGCAATGGTGAAGTAATGGCCACTGGACAATGGGGTAATGTTTTTTTGCTGGAAAAGGGTCGTTGGCTAATGCTTCAAGAGTCAGCTCATTTGTTGAATTTGGGGGGTATTGCTGATGCTGGTACCCATAGTTTTCAAGACATTCGCGAAACCGAATGTTCAAATCCCTCGACTGCGGCATTCACTGCTTCAGAAACAATGGCCAGAGACTATTTGCAGGGATGGACAAACCGGGATCCCGAACAGATCGTAAACCTCTTTCATCACACGGGGACGCGAGTGGTCTCAGCTGTCAAGGGTGTCACCAAGCATCACAAGAATCTTCGAGCATCCATTCTCAAGGATTTGGAAGTAAACAACAATCCATCCATCCAAGAAGCAAAATTAGATGCCATTACATTGGGTGCGACCCCTATTGGCGGGAATCTGGTGATGGCCTATGGAAAATGGCAGAATAAAACAAGTGATGGAAAAGTCTCCCAAATTGGGACTTGGGGAAATGTCATGAGACAACGTGGCGATGAAGTGAAAATTATCTTGGAAGCGGCTGGTAACTATCACCCCGATTGAGATGATCATTCGGTAAAATCGCGGCATGATTTTAGTTTGAGTAGTTGTGGGTGAGTTTTCCCCAGTTCCATCTGTAATGCGAGATAGCTTCACTAACTCGGAGACCGTGGCGATAAAGCATCATCAGCAACAGGGAGTCTCGGGTTCCATAACGACCGGCTTTGGCGCGCACCGACCTCAAGAAGATCATTATCGCTTTTGCGTTTCAAGCGTGCGTACGAATTCTGGAAGAAATTGCATGACTTGATTATCCTGCGTGTCGTTAAGGCTGTGCACTAGTTTGGCGCTATCCCCGATACCCAATTCTTGATATCTCTTTACTATCTTCAGACCATGCGCAGGGTCGTGGTTATCCCCAACCACGCCAGGTTCTTTGCGGTAGGCCAGGAAAATAGGGGGAGCGTTTTTTGTTATTGGCTCTAACAAGCGTTCATTGAAAGACTTCCCCGGTAGAGCTTGCCCCATATAGATTCCTATAATACTTGCGTCCTGGGAGTGAGCGAGTCCCCAACTCACAAAGCTTCCGCGCGATTGCCCGCCGATAATTATCTTATCGACATCGAAGTTATAAGTCGTCGCATTTTGCTTCACCCATGCGAACATCATATTTGCATCCTCAGCGCACTTTTTAAAATCGGAAAGACCTTGAACCTTTGCAATCGATTCCCAGCTAAGGATCGCAATTCCTTCGTCTAAGGCAGGATTCGCCCAAGAACTTTTCACGTCATCCGCCGTAGAGCCGTTATGGTGGGCATAGATAAATACTGGGGCAGGTTTGTCGCTGGACGGCAAATAAAGATTCAGCCATTGCCTATCCTCAGCCCCATATGAGACATGCGGGTGCGTCGGAGTTTTTACTTGTGCCACAAGAACAGCAGGCAAGAGAATCAATGTGAGTAAGCCTATTACAGTCTTTCTGGTTAATGTATTTATCCTGTTCATTCCAATTTCGGGTTATAAAAGTTGTAGTTTAACGTTTAAGATGTGGCAACGGCTATTGACAGCGCACCTCCGAAGCAGACACCGGCACGAACGCTTTTTCTATCAAGCATAAGTCTGAAATAAGATTCCACTTTTCTCCTGCCTAACCTCTGGCTGATGTGCTAATTTTCCCCAGGAGGCCGCGGGAAAAACGACAGTAATGTGCCCGCAACCGCCCAATCCAAATAGATCTCGGACTCAGCACATTCCATTGGGTTGAAAGCCCCAAAAATCGTCGTAGTGTGAATAGATAACGGTAAAATTTAATTTTCGTATTTTAGCCATTCAGTCATCGATACATGAAGTTCCATTTGAAAGCCACGTTCATCGTCGCGACTCTTCTGGTGGGTGTTTTTGTTTCATTGCCCTCCGGTCTGATCGGGTTCTGTTTAGCCTGTATTCAATGACAATCCTCCTCGCTGCAGATCGGTAATGATGAAGGTATCCCCAAAACAACTCGCAACGATACTCCTGCTTGCAAGCCAGATTGGAACGCAGGCCCGGTCATTGAGCGCGGACGCTGCGAACAATGAAAAGCCCGGACCCTCGAGCCGACGCTCGGCGCTGGTTATCTCCGAGGTAATGTATCATCCGGTCGCTCCGGAGGATGGCGCAAACCTCGAGTTCATCGAGATTTACAATTCGCATCCATGGTGGGATGAACTCGAGAACTTTCGCATTGAAGGCGATGTTCGGTTCACCTTTCCGGCCGACACCCGGATCGAAAAGTTGGGCTACGTCGTCATTGCCGCCGACCCCGAGGCGGTCAAAAAGGCTTACGGTCTCGAGCAGGTCTTCGGCCCTTTCGCTGGGCGCTTAAGCAACAGCGGCGGGCGCCTCACTCTGCGCAACGATCTCGATGCCATCCTGTTTGAGGCCGACTATGAAACCCGTGCCCCTTGGCCAGGCAGTGCCGACGGAGCCGGCCACTCGCTTGTTCTTGGCCGACCATCCTACGGCGAAAGGGACGTCCGCGCATGGACTCAAAGTGACATTATCGGGGGCAGCCCTGGGCGTGTTGATACTCCGGGCGACGAGCCCCTGCGCCCGCTGGCTATCAACGAAATCAAGACCAACCACGAGGGTGACACACCGGCCTTCGTCGAACTTTACAACCATTCCGCCTTTGAGATCGATTTATCCGGGGTGACGCTCACCGACTCGATAGATGAGCAAAAATACACTTTTGCAAAGGGTACAACACTGGCAGGTGGCGGAACCCTTGCGGTGGGTGAATCCGCGCTTGGCTTCGAGTTTGCGCCCGACCGAGGCGTGGTTTGGCTGTTCAACGCCAAGGGTAATCGCGTGCTCGACGCGCTCCATTACCGGCCGCAGCCGGGCGGCTATTCGCTCGGCCGCTCCACCGATGGAAGCGTGCAGTGGAATCATTTTGCGGAGGTCACGTCCGGCCAAGCGAATGCCACACCATTCCAGCACACGGTCGTCATCAACGAGATCATGTTCAACCCGATCTCGCTCGATGACAACGACGAGTATGTAGAATTGCATAACCACGGAGACAAGGCGGTGGACCTCAGTAACTGGGAGTTCAATGACGGTATTACCTTCACGTTCCCCGACATGACCATGCTGCCCGCCGCCGGCTACCTCGTCGTGGCAAAGAACCGCGAGCAACTATTGGTCAAGCACAAGGGGATCGATCCGAAACTTGTTCTAGGTAACTACACCGGCACCCTGTCGAATCGTGGCGAGCGGTTACTGTTGACCGAGCCGAAGGAGGCGATGCACGATGGACTGGCCGTCGCGACCAAGCCATTGCGGGTCCCCGTCGACGAAGTGACCTATCATGACAGCGCCGCATGGGGCGAGTGGTCGGATGCTGGCGGCAGCAGCCTCGAACTGCGCGATCCCCGCTCCGAAAACCGGCACCCCTACAACTGGGCAAGCAGCGACGAATCCGCAAAATCCGAGTGGGTCATCGTAAGCGGCGAAGGACCTGCGGACAGAACGAGAGCTCAGACATTCCCATCGAATTATGTGCAAGTATTTCTTCTGGATAAAGGGGAATGCCTTGTTGACGATGTTCAGCTTTACGATGCCAGGACCAATGCCAAACGAATTGACAATCCCGGTTTCGAGCATTCAGGGAAATTGGAGATCGCCGGCACACACAAAACATCCGTCATCGTTGAGGAACAGGGTATCGACGGCACCCGAGCGCTCCACGTCAAGGCGGTTAACCGCGGAGATACAGAATGCAATGCGATCTGGGTTCCATTGACCGGACGCAACGCAGCAACGATGCGGATCGAGGGCAAGGCTAGGTGGCTTCGCGGGCATCCAGAGTTGCTCATTCGCACCCGCAGCGGTGGCTTCGAGGCGTTTGGCGCTCTGCCGGTGCCAGACAACCTGGGCACTCCCGGGAAACCGAATACGGTGCTCGTCAGGAACACCGGCCCGGCTATAAGCGATGTCACCCACTGGCCGATCTTCCCGGCGAAGGGTGAAACCGCCAATGTCACAGCGCGAGTTGCCGATCCGGATGGCCTGGCCAAGGTCGCTCTCCATTATCGGTTAGACCCCGACACGTCGACGACCGAAGTGGAGATGTTCGACAACGGCACAAGCGGGGACGTGGTTTCCGGGGACGGGGTGTTCTCCGCACAAATCCCCGCGCAGTCTTCAACCCAGTTAATTTGTTTCAGGGTCGAAGCAACCGATGCGCTTGACCGGGCGCAAACCACGACCTACCCGACGGATGCCCCGGCAAGCGAGTGTCTGGTCCGGATGGGAACCAATCCGGCCAATGCCAACGAGCTTGGTCAGTATCATTTCCTCCTCAATCAGACCAATACCACCCTCTGGACCCGCAGCCACAAGCGCAGCAACGCACCGGTGGCGGTAACAATGGTCTACAACGGTGAACGGGTGATTTACGACGCCGGCATGTATTACGGCGCCGGCTCGTTTCATAGCCGAGTGTACAGCGGACCCTCCGGTGCATTAGCCGACTACAACGCCACCTATCCGAGTGACGACCGCTTTCTTGGCGCGAAAAAAATCATACTAAGCATGCCTGGTGCCCCTTCCGAAGGCACCCCGGAACCCACTGCGCAGATCGAACAGTCCGCTTATTGGCTGATGTACAAGTCGGGAGTCCCATACATGCATCGGCGTTTCGTGAACCTGTATATCAACGGTCGCAAAAGGGCCAAGGTCTACGAGGATACTCAGCGGCCCAATCGCGACATCGTCCAGCAATGGTACCCGAACGGTGAAGGCGAACTATTCAAGATCCAAATGTGGAAGGAGATGTCCAACCCCAACCGCCGAGGAACCTACCAATACCAGTCGCACCCGGCCGTGTTGAGTGGTGAGCAGGACGCCAATGAAATCCAGCCCTGGTACTACCGCCTCAGTTGGGCGCCACGGGCCTATGACGGCTCGGCCAACCAGATGGACCACTTGTTCACCTTGGTCGAGCGCATCAACGATACCCGCAACCCGGACTACATACAGCGGCTTGAGGAAGTTGCCAACATGGAGCAGTGGATGCGCGTTTTCGCTATACAAAATATCGTATGCAACTGGGATAGCTACGGCGCATCCAACGGCCAAAACATGTCCACCTTCAGGCCTGCCAACGGCCGGTTTGAAATGATTCCATGGGACATTGACCTCGGCTTTGGGAAAGGTTCCTTCGGTACATCAAACAAATTATTTGCGATGAATAATCCGTTTTTCTGGGGCCTCAGCGGCGACCCCATCATCAGGAGAATCTATGGCATGCACCACTTCAAGCGGTACTACCTCCGTACCGTGCTCGAGATGATCGACGGCCCGATGAAAGACAACACCTTTGAGACGCACGTCGATAAAAAATACAAGGCACTCCGCGCCAACGGTCAGACAGTCACCAGCCCAAGTACACTGACTTCCTTCATCAGGGGCCGCGCCAGTTACCTCAAGCAAACAGTCGACCGCATGGACGACGACTTCACCGTCCAAGGCGAAACCAAGGTGGACACTGATGAACAAATCATTGCTTTGTCCGGAACGGCACCATTGCGGATGAAAAATCTGATGGTCAACGGAGTTCCTCAGCAACTCGATTGGGGAGGCCTCACCAAGTGGAAGCTTCTATTACCAGTCGAGGCCACTCAAAAGTCGTACATCATTACAGCGGTAGATGGCTTCGGCCAAGGGATCGACGGCGCCACTCAAACCATCGAGGTGCATTACACCGGCGACAAACCGTTGCCGCACGAAAGCGTGCAAATCAACGAATGGATGGCCGCCAACGATAATACCATTCAAGACCCATCCGACGGCAAATTTGATGACTGGATCGAACTACATAACCGCAGCCAACACATGATTAACCTCGCCGGTTGGGGACTGACCGACGACAAACAATCTCCGCGTCAATGGCTCTTTCCTGAGGGCGCGACTCTTCCTGCAGGCGGCTTCCTAATCATTTGGGCCGACGATCAGCCAGAGCAGACCGGTGATGATTTTCACCTCCCCTTCAAACTCGACGCCGACGGTGAAGCCATCCTGCTGTTCGATCCTGAGGGTCGCTTGGCAGACGAGGTCACTTTTGGTAAGCAAAAAGTTGACGAAGCCATGGGCCGGCCCAATGACAATGGCGCACCCAAGCGCTTGGCCAAAGCCACGCCGGGTTTACCCAACGACAGTAGCGGAGCAGCCATGCCAAATCAGCCTATCAAGTTACAAATCGATTCCGGCCAGCCGCTCACCATCACCTTCCAAGGCGAAGTCGGCGTGCAGTATTTGTTGGAGCAATCAATCGACCTCCGCATTTGGAATGAGGCCCACAGGGCCACTGGCCAGAGGGCCCCCGTTCGTTTCATGATCTCGCCTAGTCAAGTGCAGCCCAAATCCTTCTTCCGAGTACGCATTCCGTAATAATCCCACATTAATCGTAACTCAAATCCTTCTTTTAGTTCTGCCAACTTCACCTGGATGCAGCACATCTACCATCATTTAACTCCAACCGGGTAAGCAGCTGTGGTGATGTGGAATGGTTCGATGAGCATTGGGGCTGGTGGAGAAGATGATATCCGCAATGAAAGCAAATGCGATTGACTGTGTAATATTCATGCCTTGACGGCTTTTTTTCGGTGTGCAAATGCCAGTATGCGCTTTGGTTTTTACCAAAGCAAAATCTGCTTCAAATCAGAACGGACGCAAGCGTCGGGATCGCTGTGGGGTGCACTTATTTATGGATGCTAGGAAATTCGGGCACCCAGTTCCTTTTTCACTGGAGGTGTCCCGAGATTTAAATTATTTGAGAATGAGGAGGCAGATGGAAGGTAATGTTTAATTTTTACAAAAGTGGATTCGGAGCATGCAGGAACCGTTTTCTTCAATGGTGGATTTGAATGCTTTTGCAAGAATGAATGCATCATCCATAGCCACGCTGAGCGCACATGTGGATTACATTCAGAAATCGCTTCAAAAATACCTTCGCTCAAATTGAGGTGCATCTCAAATCCAGTCAATGACCCGAGCCACCCCGGGAAAGTTCAGGCGCTTGCCGGCGCCGAGACGCTATTGACTGGCTCACCGGCTTGCTTCTTCGCCCTCTCTGAGGTTTATCCGGATCTGCAGGCCAACGCCAACATGAATCAACTCACTATCATGGCATCACCAGCAAAAATTGTAAGGCGTCGACGATGACGTATTTGCCTTCGGTACCCTCGGTGCTGATTGTGACGGATCCTTCCCGGCCCCGGTTGAAGTGAAATGTGCCGATCGACCGGAAGAGCCCGCCAATGGGGGCGGGTTCGCCTTCGTTGATCCTGACCACCGTCTTGCCTTTGGCATGGCGCACCGTTATCGGGACGGCGTTGGCGCGGCGGATGTTGGAGTTGTGTGACACCCGCACCTCATACATGGCAGTTCGGGGAAGGTCAGGCGTGAATGTAGCGCTCTTCCTGCCCTTCTTTTCCTTCATGTCATGAAGGTAGCTTTCTCCCACAAAAGGTGGCGTGTGTACGCTGTGTTTCCATTCACCGATGAGTTTGGCATCGGTGTTGTCCAGCACGATGCCGGACAGTGTGGTTTTGTCTGCTACAATCAACTGGATGTTCTCCGGCTTGTCGACCTGGTCAGGCCGCGGCAGACGTGGGTCATCGGCGTGCAGCCCCAGGGCCAACGCGCAGAAAAGCACTTTCAATTTCATGGATGGTTGTATTCAACGGGTCAGTTGCTTTGAGTCAAAGGAATGGTTATGAATGTCTCCCCTGACTTTTGAGTTTGGTTGGAAATAATTACCTCTGATATATTTCCTGTCAATGACGGCGCATGCCAGTTCTTATATACCTTTCATGGTAAGTTTCCGATGGACACCATCGAGGCCGACGGGCACATCTTGATCGCGTCTCTGCATTTGCTGACTCCATTGGTAATAGAAATGTGAATCCCAAAGGATATTGCCCAATGAGGGGGCTGCCAGGGTTCCGCTTGCATCATGGAATTACACTTTCTTGGGGTTTTGGATACGAAGTCCAGGCATGCCACTCAGCCAATGGCTCCCCCATGAAACATGCCCTTTACGGTCAATGGGGCTGCCTTATGAAATAAAGTGGATCAGCGGTTAGGGCCTTTCAGATGTCACCTAGTCCACGGGCGGCATGATCCACAGCTCAGGCCGCCCGATGTTGCAGTGAACCGACCTTGAAAGGAGACCACCGGCAAGGGTGCTGAGGAAAAGCATGTAGCGAGTGGCATTCCAAGCTGCCCAACCTGTGTTTTCAGTGCGAGTCATTCTATTTTCCATGGACGGCAGAGGGTGAAAAATACGTTCAATCCAGGGGGCTCGCCGTTCTTCTCCGTCTGTCAATATGGTGATGGCCTTGGTCCACTCTTTTGTTTGAGAGCATGCATCGTCTGGATTCGAATCAAGCCCGTCCAAGGCAAGGGAGCCGCGTCTCGACAAGGTGGGTAGTATAAGTAAGCCTCCGAAGTGGAAAAACACGCCGTAAAATAGCATGCGCATCGTGGCCGTTACATCTCCACTGGGAAACCCGGCAAGGAACGCTGCAAAAATGAAACTTGAGGAGATCCACATGATGGCCCAAATGAGCCCATTCATTCGAAGACCTGAACGGATGGCTCGCCGGCGCCGGTCCTTCAGCCATGCCATGCCATTCGTCTTCAATTCTCCTTGCCATGACTGGTTTAAAATCACCCGCTCCAAGCCAGGCCACCCCGAGATACCGCCCGAGAAAGCAGTGTCCGTTCCTTCATAAATCAGCACTCCATCGTTCTGTTCAAGCGTTTTTTTCTTCAGGCATCCCAGCCAGCGCGCGAGCAGATGCTGCGACTGCACTCCGATCATGATGAGCACAAGAAGGGCTCCGAGCGCTCCAGTCAGGCCAAAATGCTGGCCGGCAACATGAAGGATGTTGATGGATGTTGAAAAAATCAAACTGT